>ERZ777306.3307-NODE-3307-length-17211-cov-3.568489_pt1 | contig 17211 bp, 12 predicted proteins | sample MGYA00374966_ERZ777306 | MGnify/ENA primary metagenome ERZ777306 (study PRJEB29329, sample SAMN06343882) | mouse gut metagenome | isolation source: Mouse cecum | place: Austria: Vienna | collected 2014-11-15 ...
AGCGCCAGACGTTTCCCAAGCCGATGGCGCATCCGGCGCTGATAAGGATGAATCCCAGGCGGGATCCGAAGGTTTCGCGGGCCATGGGGCAAGCTCCTAGTTCCACGTGCAGGCAGACGATGCGGGCGGGGCGACGGGCGCATCCGGCGCGGTTGCCGGCCGGGCTTCGGCAGCCGGCCCGTAAGCATCGCCGCTCAAGTTTACAAGGAAGGTTTAGTATAGACGAAACCTCCGCGGCGGTGGCGCCAGCGTTGCGAAAGCGTCTCCGGCGGCAGCGGAGGGCCCGCGGTTGCACGATGGCCCGGAAGAGGCGGCGCGCTTAGCCCACCTGTCGCCCTAGTCGCTGGCCGGGAACGGTGCGCGGTCGCCCACGAACGCATCGGACAATGCGAACATGACCGGATTGCGCCCCCTGGTTTTCCTCACTACGCCTCGGTCTTCCAGAGCGGCCAGGTACTTTCGCGTTTGCTGGCGGCCTACTGCGGCAACGCTTGCGATCGCGTCGATGCTCATCGACCAGCTTGCCCCGAACGCCCTTTGCTGCAGCAGGCCGAAGATGATGGCAAGCTCCTTTTCGGAGTAGCTTCCGTCGGCGTCCAGCGCGTCAGCCGTCTGGCTGACAAGGTCGAGGGTCTCGATGTTTCGCTGGAGTTTTTCGATGAGGCTGTCTTGAGCTGCGAGAATGAGCTCGTGCATGGCGATGACGAAGAACGTGGCCTCGCCATGGTTCAGCGGATTCTCGACGCTGCGGAATGCCTGGTAGTAAAGGTTCTTGTTCTCGGCGATGGCTCGGGAGAGCGACAGCGCGGTCGGCTTGGAGAGCGGTGCTTCCAGGAACGCGGAGAGGAGGTAGCGCCCTGTTCTGCCGTTTCCGTCGTAGAAGGGGTGGGCGTACTCGAAGATGTAGTGGGATGCCAGCGCGCTGTAGAGCTCCGGGATTTCGGGCGACCCGGCGAGTTCGAGCATGGCTTCCACTGCTCGATGAATTGCCTGCTCGGGCATGAGTCCCTGATGGACGGCCTTCACCCCGTTCGTGACGTACACCTCGTCCTTCCTGAACAGCGCTCCGTCGGGATGCGGGGCGTCGGGCTCGCCATCCATGATCTTGTCGTAAAGCCGGCGGATGTCCTCGGGCGTTTTCGGTTGAACGAACTCGCCGTAGCTCAAGTCGATGTAGAGCTTCGCGAACTCGCGGAACCTCCTGCTGCGGGGGCTTTCAGCGGAGCTCCCTTCCAGCGCTTCCTCGATTTGCTTGCGCGTGCTGTGTATGTTCTCGATCTGGTTGCTCATTACCACCTCGTCGAGCACAAGGCTGCGCAGCACCTCGTTGCCGGCTATTCCTGGGAGGGACCGCATGAGGTTTGAGACCTTCCGCTCGCGCCTTAGAACGGTCTGGGTCAATGAGGTTAGCTCGCGAGGGACGGCCAGGAACAGTCTGCCGGAAGCAGTGGAGAACCCGAGGTCGAACGTGGATGGCGCGTGCAGCCTTTCTTCGAGCAGCTGCAAAGCGTTAGCTTCCCGGTCGGCGGAAGCGTCCATATGGTAGAGCGTGGCGAGTTCCTTGTAGTCCATGCAGCATCCTTTGGCAGGCGTGTCGGCGTGCAGACGCGCAACACGCTTGGGTATAAACAGCGGACGAGCCATTTGGCGTTATTTATACTTTTCGCTAAATAGTATAAATAACAGAGGTTATGGAGTGTCGTTATTTATACTAATTGCCGGAAAAGTATAAATAACGGAGATTTACTCCGACGTTATTTATACTCGGGTAGAAGGTGTCGGCTGTGACTGCCGGCCCTGGCTACCATGGTTGCCAGGGCCGGCGGGGTCCGCGGAGGGGGCTGTCGTGCCCCCCGGTGAGCTGGCTGACGCCATCGTGCGGCGAGGGCTCCGAAGAGGAGATGGAGCTTGACGGGTGCCCATCCATTGCGCCCCTGCGTGGAAGTAGTTTTTGCGTGCATCGCGCTGACGCGTGCCGGCTACCTCACCACGGCCAGGTTCACGCTGGCTAGCAGGTTGGGGATGGAGCGGACGGCGGAGCGGTTCCATTCCTTGGCGCGGTCGGGCAGCTCCTCCCAGGGCACCAGGTAGGGGCTCTGCCGGCCGGCGACGTCCTTGGCCGGCCCGTAGCGCCAGCCGGCCTTCTGCCGCTCGCGCAGCCACCGGCGGTGCTCCAGGATGGCCAGGCACTCCACCTCGCTGGCGGTGAAGGCGGTCACGCAGCGGTCGGGGTAGCAGGTGCCGGCGGGCAGCACCTCGTAGTGGAGCGTGTCCAGCTTGTCGTGGATGCTGGTGATGTAGGCGATGGACGAATCACGTAGGTCGACGGGCAGGCTGGCGAAGCTTGCGAAGTCCTGGTCGGTCTGCGAGGCAATGCGGTCGGCGGTGTAGCGGGCGAACGAGGTCTGCGCCAGCTCGGTGATGACGTCGGTTTTGCCCGCGTAGCCCTTGGCGGACAGCAGCTCGGGCGAGTCCACCAGCAGGGGCCGCGCCGTGGCCGGGCCGTAGAGAGCGCACACCAGGATGTTCCAGATCAGCTGCTCCTTGCCGATGAGCCAGCTGGGCAGCGTGGGGCCGTAGCCGTCCTGCTCGAAGCTGGGGTTGGCGTCGCGGGCTTCCTGGATTCTGGCGATGAGCTGGGGAACCTCGAAGTCGGCGTAGGGTGAGAGGTCCGTGGACACTTCGCGGTGGTAGGCGTCCAGGGCCTCGTTGCAGGAGTCGACGAAGTAGGCCACGGCCGCCTCCCCGAAGCCCAGCTCCAGGAAGCGCTCGCGCAGCAGGTCGATGATGACGCCCATGACCGCGCAGTCGTCCCACCAGCTGCCGCTCACCAGCTCGATGCGGTTCTGCAGGCACCAGGCGGGCAGGATGACGAACAGCGCGTCCAAGGCCCCTGCGGCGTTCAGGGACTCGTAAGCGGCGGCTTCGGCTTCCATGGCATGCAGCACGTCGCGCAAAGCGGCGATGGCTTGGGGCGGCTCGGAACCGGCGTCGGCGATGGAGGCGATGGCGCGCTTGAAGTCGGGCAGCGGCCCCTTGCCGGAGCGGTCGCGCTCGTGGGATCCGCGCCGGTTGTTCACGGCGAAGGGCGGACAGAAGCACTCGAAGGTGGCCACGGCCTGTTCGGGCGTGAGCGTGTTCAGCTTCAGGGGGTGGGCCGTCCAGACGGAGACGGAGGCAAGGCAGGCCTGGGCGTTCGCGGGGTTCGTGCAGGCGGCCACGATGCGGTTTTCGTAGGCGGCGCGCCAGTAGTTCGCGTTGAAGAGCAGGCGGTCCACGGCGGACTGGGTGCCGCGGCGCAGGTTCGCGCGGTCGGGGGATTCTACCTCGGCGGGAAGCGCGTCGACCGGCTCGTCGCAGAAGGCGCGGGCGAGGTAAGCGGAAAGGGCCACCTTGACGATCTCGATGGGCTTCAGGGTGTCGCCGCGCTTGGCCCGCTCGCGCTCGATCGCGCCGCGCACGAAGGCGGTCGGTCCGTCGGTCTGCGTTCTGCCCTTAGCCATCCGTTGGCCAATCCCTTTCTGCTAGAAGAGCGTCACAGCCCGCCATCTGGGGCGGGTTTGCAGGCGCAATGCGACAGCGCCTAGCTCGCAGGCACTAATGATAACGGTTACCGTAGGCGATATTGGGCAATGGTGAGGGCATCAAGCGCGCGTTACTCGGCTTCGAGTAGCCAGTGAGCGATGCCGATTAGTTGATCGAGGGAGAGCGAGCCCGGGCTTGCATAGTCCGCCGTGCGGCATCCGTAGACGAGGATGCGCGTGGGCAGGTCGGATGCATGGGCGACTACGACCGTGGCATCGTCGGCCAGTGTGAGCACCTCCGCCTGGTCCAGGATGTGTGGCAGGACGCATCGGAAGTCGTCGAAATAGGCATTCTCGGGCATATGCAGAGCTTGGACGTCGATAGTTCCGTCGGAAGTGACCAGGAAGAATATATCGGCTGCCTCATCTTCGACGTCGCCGTAGTAGAGCGACCGGACGCAAAGCACGGAGCCTTGGAAATCTTCACGGAGGAGCTCGTCCCCGTTTGCGCAGGAGCGCACGGAGAGCGTCTGGCCCGCCGTGCAGACGGCCGAGAGTTCGTTCCCGCCGAGCAGGCACTGGATGCGAGGCGTGCCGTTGCAGGCGACTGCGTCGGCTCCGGGACCCGAGATGGTGTAGTCGTAGGTGCCTTCGACCTCCCAGGTGGGGTTTTCCTCGCCGTCGAAAGGAGCACTAGCGACGAACCCGCAGGGGACGTCTTCGCCGTGGAAGTCCGTTCTCGTGTCATAGACCGCAGCCAGGAGCATCTTCGGCGCCGCCATAAGGGACGCCACGGCCATGGGTGCCGAGGGGCCTGCCTCGTCGAACTGGACTACGGTGCTGCTTCCGTCTTCGGGGTCGAAGCAGAGGGCGGTTGCGCCGGAATACACCGCTGCGATGCGGTTCTCCAGCGAAAGACAGCTGGGAAGGAGGTGAGGGACGGGTTGGTCGCCGAAGTCGAGCTCGTCAGCTTCAGCGAAAGCGAGGGCCTCGCCCGAGTTCGTGTCGAGGATGGCAAACTCCACGGTTCTTTTGGATGTGAGGCCGAAGACTGCAAGACGGTTCCCGTCCTTGGAGGCGCAGATCGCCGATATGCGGATGTTCTCGTGCTCCCACAGAGGCTCGCCCGTCTGCCCATCGAAGGCGGCCAGATTGCCGAGGCCGATGGAGTTCGACACAATGAGCGTGCCGTTCGGTGAAGCGGTGAGACTCCATTCCTCAATGACGATGTTATCGGATTCAGAAGTGAGTTCGCGCAGGTCGATGGCGTAGCGCTCGTTGCCATTCGTGCCGCTGTAGCCATGCACGATGCCCTTTTCGTCTAACGCGGCAATCCAGCGGGCTTCTTCGTCGGCGACGAAGCTGACGATGGGGTTCGGGCAGTCTAGGGTGAAGAATGGGCGGAAGCGGCTTGTCGTGTCCTCGTAAACGAGAAGCGCGTCCTCGAGCGCCTCTTTCGCCTCGGGAACGAGGGGTCGGCTCCGGTCCGATTCGCTGGCTGGGAGCGCGGCAAGCGCGGTTTCGATGGCGGCGATTCTGTCGCCGTGCGCGAACTGCTCCTTAGACGCCAAGGCCAGGTTCTTCGACTCGGCTATCAGGGCGTCGCGCGTAGAACTGGCGGTAGAGTAGATGAGACCTCCGATGAGCGCAGCGAGGGCCAAGGTCGTAGCGACGGCGACGGCGATGCATCGGCGCTTGCGGGTTCGTTGGCGCTGCCGCAGGTCATCGAAGTTGCAGCCGGTTACGGCGGCGATGGTGCGCAGGAGCTCCAGCTTGCGTTGCGACTTCGAGGGGGAGCGCAGGTCGGCGGCCAGGGGCTGGGCGGGCATCTCGCGCATGACGCCCGCGGTGTCCGGGAGGAGCCGTGTCCTCAGCAGGGGAGGGATGCTTTCCTCCGAGCTGCCCGAGGCCAGGACGCAGACGATGCGTTCGCGTCCGTGAAGTTGCGCGAACATCTCGATCTCCTGCCGGACCCAGGGGCTCTCCTTGGTCTGCGGGCTGCAGACGACGATAAGCGAGCGCGATTGGACAAGGGCCTGGCGGATGCTCTCGGGCAGCGAATGGGTGGCGGCCAGTTCGTCCTGGTCGCGAAAGCAGTTGCCGAGGCCTTTGCCCGACTTGGGCCAGTCGGGGAAGGCGGCGCCAGCGGCCCCCCGCGGCATGCGGAACGTCTCGATGGCGCGCTGGACCTGCTTGGCAACTTGGGCATCCAAGGGCAGATGCCGGTAGCTGATGAAGGCGGCATAGCGGTAATCGCAGCACTCCGTCGCCCCATCCAAGCGCCCGCCGCACCGCGGGCAAAACGCAGCGTAGTCAGGTAGCGCAGTATGGCAGCGAGGGCATTCCATAGGAGGGGATTATAGCGGGAAACGAAGAGCTGCGGGCGCGGAGAGGGCGGTGATGCGATTGGGCAATGAATCCCTGCCCCATGTAAGACAATGTTTTGCAGCCAACTCATTCGCTCGAGTTGGCTCGTCAACCCGCAGAGAAAGAGAAAGGATGAACGATGATTGCGATAACTCTGGAGACTCTGAAAATGATGTACGGCGAGATTGGGCAAGATGCAGCAGGCGCCCATTTGTGCTCGTGTGCCTGCAATTGCTCGTGCCATTGCCGCTGTGGGCGCCTTTATCCGGAGGAGATTGAAGACCAAGACTGGCTTGATTGGTAGCCGAATCGTAGAGGAAGATGTTCCCAGCATGAAGCAGATTTCAAGGTTTGTTCATAAGTTTGACCTGGGTGAGCATGTTGCACTCTGGCATTCTTTGAGAATGCAGCCCGTATACCTAGAAAAAGAAGTTTATGAGCGGCTTCTGCGGGGGGAGTGTCCGGATTATCTCAAGGACGAGCTGATTCGAAAAAAGATCCTTCTTTCAGAAGAGGGGGAGGATGAGGTCGTCCTTGCGCGGATGCGGAGCAAGGTACCCAAGCCTGATGTCAGGCTTGGGTACTTCATACTAAGCGAGAATTGTAACCTGGCTTGCAAGTATTGTTTTGTGGGAAGCGACGCCTGCGGTGTCGGGAATTCTTCGGTAAAGAATATGACGAAGCAGGTTGCGGAAAAGGCAATTGACGTATTTGCGCGCCAGCTCGAACTCTCTTCTACAGACTATGAGACCGAACAATCGGACATTATCTTCTTCGGGGGTGAGCCTCTGCTTCAATTTGACGTTCTTGTCTATATTGTTGAGAGGGTTAAACAGCTTGCCAAAGAAAGGCCGGTGCTTGCTAACACGCAGTTCGCCGTTATTACGAACGGGACCCTTCTCGATGAGGGCAGGATTTTGAAACTCCGAGATCTAAACGTCGCTGTAAGCATTTCGATTGATGGGTTTACCGAGCAAGCCAATGAAATGCGCGTTGACAAAGCGGGCCGGCCGACATACGCGCGCGTTGTCGAGGTTTTGGACCTGTTTAACAGGCTCGATGTTCCTGCTCCGTCCCTCTCGGTAACACTTTTAGAATAGAACATTGATGATTTGCCTCAAATGGTCGAGCTTATAAAGAGGTATAAAATAAAAAGGTTCGGATACAACATCCTGCTTGCAAAGGGCGACGAGAGTAAGCCGGACGAATACTATCAAAAGGCATCGCAGTTCATCATCGACTCCTTCGTGGCTTTGCGGGGGGATGGAGTTTACGAAGATCGTATTATGAGAAAGCTCAATGCCTTTGCGACGGCGAAAATCCACTTCTCGGACTGCGGTGCAACGTCCGGAGGCCAGATTCTTTTTTCGCCCGACGGAAGGGTTGGCATTTGTCAAGGGCTCATGGCGGAAGATGAAAACTACGTTGCCGACATCTGGGACGACTCATTCGACGCTACCACGCACCCATTCTGGGAAAAGTGGGCATCACTCGTGCCTTTGAATGAGAGCGAGTGCTTTGACTGCGTGGCTCTGGGGATTTGCGGAGGAGGCTGCCCTGTTAATGCGCGGGCTATTCGGCCCGAGAGGGGTCTCCATTGCATAGATAATCGTTCGTGTGTTCATGCTAAAAAAACCCTAGAGTTTCTTATCCGGGATTTGTACGAGATTGCTTTGCACAGTGGTTAGGGGAGGCGGGCGCGCTCGGTACGTGACGTTTTGCGGTGGTAGAGCATGCTGGGCTGTTGTGAGGGGCTATTGCATGTGCACAGCGAGGGAGAAATGATAATTGGCGCCATAGTCGGCGACGTCATTGGTTCGCCGTATGAGTGCGATAACGCAAACGATGACTCGTTCCCTCTTTTCTGCGACCGAAGCCGTCCGACTGACGATTCGATAATGACGCTTGCTGTCGCTTGGGCGGTTCTTCGATCAGCAGACGGGAGTGCAACGCTCCAGCAAGCAAACATTGAGTGCATGCACGCGTTAGGACGCGTCTATCCAAGAGCGGGATATGGGGAAAGATTCACGGAGTGGCTTAGGACCCCTCTGGCGAACTGTTCTCCTTATGGTAGCTGGGGGAACGGGTCTGCTATGCGGGTATCGCCTGTTGCGTGGGCATTCGACTCTCTTGAGTTGGTTGAGCGAGCCGCCGCGCAGACTGCTGAGGTGACGCACAATCATCCTTCGGCGATTACTGGGGCTCAGGCGATCGCCGGCGCCGTGTTCCTGGCGCGAAACGGCGCATCAAAGAAGGAGACGCGGGAGTACGTTTCGACCCGGTATGGATACGATCTCGATTTTACCATCGAGAGCATACGAGAAAGCTACGAGTTCGCGGGATCTGTCCCCGTAGCGATTGTAGCGTATTTGGAGGGCTCTTCGTTTGAGGATGTTGTTCGGCGAGCGGTTTACGTTGGGGGGATTCTGACACCATCGTCGCTATGGCAGCTTCCATCGCCCAGGCCGCTTTCGGGATTCCTCGCAACATCGAAGAGAAGTGCAGGGCATTGCTCGACGAAAGGCTGATCTCGATTAACGACGTTTTCTGCAGAAGATTCAACGCGCTTCCAGCATAATGGGAAGCGTCGATTAAGGTTGAGCTCCGAGATGTTGGAAGCAATACGGTTAGATGAGAGGCGGGGCTACGAAGACTGGACGAATGGCCCGTGTTCTACCGAAGTAGCGACATGGGAAGGGTGAGGGGCCAAATCGGGTCCATCGTGAACCAGTATCCTATTGCCCAGAGGACAAAAACTACCGCGTAGATTAACCACTTGAAATGCCTTTCAGAGGCTTCGAAATCGCGAAGTGCACTTTGCTCGCGACGCTCATCTTCCATCAGCTCTTCAAGAGAATTGTATTCCGGCATACCGTGCTTTCGCAGTGCGTTGTTGATGAAGCGTAGTCGGACATCCCCCATAGCAGAGGCGCTCATAACCGCCTTGGGGTCTTTTATCCGCAAGTTAGTTAACCTGTTCTCCATGAGACACCTTCCTGGGTGAGCATTCTTGCTACTGCCGCATGGGGGAATTGTAGAAGACCCACGCGTGGGTTGTTGCCCAATGGCGCGGACTGGTCTCTTGTCGAAGAGCAATTCGTCTCCCGACTCGCACTATTGCGTTTCGGCAGGGACGCCGCGCCGCCTTCAACTCTCATCCAGGGGATGCCGCACGTCACCATCTCCGAGGCTATCTTCATCTACGCGCGATTTGTCCGTGAGCAGGTTCTCTGGGAGGTAGCTGGCGCGGAGCAGCTTGGGGATGCGCAGGCGTCCTCTGTGTGCGCATCTATGATCTCGTTTACTAGTGATTTCTCCATGATTCGGATGAGCTCCCGGACATTGTCCATGCCGCCGTTGAGCTTGGGAATCTTGGCGCGCACGGACGCCCGCTGCCCCAAACACTCCATTGCGGCCATTGTCTTACCATTGAGTCCGTCGATCTAGCCAACCGAGCATTCTGGGCGATGGCCTTTCCTCGCGCGTCGGGAGGAAAGGCTCCTGCGCTAACGCCAGGGATACGGTTTAGATGCTCGACCTAAACCCCAAACATGTCGACTGGTGTCTGTCGGCGCCTTTCATTTCGTTAGTCGAGAGCTATGCGGCTGGTCTGGCTTCTACGAATGTGCTCGTAGAATAAGCGCCACATTTTGATGGCCGTAGCGCAGCGCACCATCGAGCGGGGTTGCTCCGAATTTGTTCGCAATCGACCGATCCGCACCTTGGTTTAAAAGGTAATAAACAATACCTGCGTGTCCCTCTTCCGCAGCGTTAAGAAGGGCTGTGCAGTTGTTGGGGGTAGTTTGATCTATTTCAGCTCCGTGCTCGATAAGGTCTTGAACAATCTCGAAGTGTCCCATCTCAGCTGCTACATACAACGGGAAAAGGCCATGGAAGGATCTAGCGCTTGGGTCTTCCCCGGCCTCTAAAAGCAAATGGACAACATCAGAATAACCCTCTAAGCACGGATAGTACAGATTGGTTAATCCTAAGCTCATGTCATAGAATTTTTCAGGACGTCCTTGCTTTACCAAGCTTTGCTCATAGAACAGACTTGCGACTTTCGTGGGTAGGCCTGCTGGCTGCATCGTGCCTTCAGCGAGAAAGTCATAATTTACATAGCTTCTGATATTCGGGTCTGCTCCTTGCTCCAACAGCTCAGCGACTTCTCGTGTATTGCCGTCAAAGCTCGACAGAAAGAGGTGAGTTGCTTTTCCGTTAATTGGTGTGTTGATAGTGTCAGTTAGGCGCGGGCCACCGGAGACGGCGGCCCAGCCATCGAGCACTTTGGCAGTGTCCATATGGTTAAAACTGACGGCTATTGACATGGCGTCGTGCCCGGTATTTGTGGTTGCCTTTGCATCGGCTCCCGCTCGGAGGAGCATCTCGATAAGGTCAGGATAGTGCTTGTTGGCAGCGTACATTTTATCGAGCATCTGGGTGTCGCCTTTCTTAACGTTCAGCCCAAGGCCGCCGCTCGCTAAATGAAGCAAAGTAAAGCTGCTCCTCCCGTGAATATTTGCATGCTGCTCTAGGGACAATGTGGGAATCAGCTTGGCGACATCGTATAAGCCGTACTGGAAGATGGTTTCGTATATTCGATGATCTGCTAAGTCGTCTTGGTTAAATCGTGCGCCTGCATTTACGAACGATTCCGCAGAGTGTCGAAAAGACATCACGCCTTTCGAGAGCAGGGCCCCAAGCACGGTTTTACCGTTTGCTGAAGTTGCATTAACGTTTAACCCTGCACGTATTAGCGGCTCTAGTCCCAAATCGATCGATGTGCTTCCGCTTGCATTTTGGATGACGGAATGCGCTAAGGGTTCTCCCTGAATTCGCGTGTTGGGGTTCAATCCGCCATTCAGGAGCCATACGATGATTTCCCTGACGTTCCGCTTCTCTTTTTTTGAATGGGAATCATCAACAATGCGGCTTAGAGAGCTGTCGACCCTGTCGATTGTCTTTATCGCGTCAACATATAACTTCGCAGCTTGTTCTTGCTGCGAGTCCTGTATTTGGATGGGAGAAGATATTACATTCCCGACTCCGTCAAAATCCTTCTTTTGAAGCAGCTCGGATACCTGCGCTATCTCTTTGGATTGCTGGCTCTTGCTGTTTCTGCCAAACAGGTTGCTGAACAATGCCATAGCTTACCTACCTCTGCTTTCCCGTCGGTTGTTTTCGATGGTCCGGATCCTCTTAGTCTGATAAGGCGAATAGGGTTTTCTGGCGTTCTCGTTCGGGGGAAGGCTCGATTTCGTAATGGACGCAGTTGATGAAATTATCGAACCCCTCGATCGCGTTCTCGAGCATTCCTCGTTTAGCAAGCGAGGCGAATATTGCGCAACTGCGCGCTTGCGTGTTGAACCTTCGGGCTTTTTTGGTGCCTGGGGTGAACATGATGTCGGTGAAGACCCTGAAATTCACGAGGCCTTCTGCCAGCTTCCTGTTTTGCGGTTGGCATAATGCCCTCACGTAGAGATAGTCGTAGAAGGCGCTCCTAGGAAGAAGGGGAAAATCTTCGCCAGACAGCCTGAAGCAGCTCATCGTCGCGCCGCTTATCTCGCTTTGGATTCTCTCAAACAGGGGGTCCCCTCCGAACTGTTCGACGGCCTTTTTGTCGGGGTGCGGATTAAGGTAGCGTTTGGCAAGCCTGATATTCAGCAAGTCTCTGTACGGGCCCCTTTCCTGGCCGTCTTTGGAAAAAACCTTTGATGACTGAAACCAGTTCTCCAATGGATAGGATTCGAGGGTCTCGGGGTCGGTGTAGATTAGGTTCATAGCTGAAAGGGCTTGTCCGAGCTCATAGTCGTGAGAAGCCGTGGAGACTTCGAGAATCTCGCTTGGTTTCAGGTCGCTATTCGAGAACTTCCTCAGGATGGCCTCGTGCATGGCGTCACTTGACCTCTGCCTGACCTGCCAGCTCATTCCGCTGTGCCAATCGAACACGACCTCGTCTTCGATGTATGCTTGGCCGTCCCTCTTCGAGGCGCAGAAGAAAGGCCTTGTGGCAGTATTGACGCTGGCCATGACGCTACCCACGCTCCTTGCCGAAGCCCTTTTGGGTATTGCGGTCTATTCTCGCGATTATCTCTTCAAGGCGGGAAACCCTATCTCTGAGCTCGTCGTCTTTCTCGGCTTGCTCCGCATCGTGAGCTTCGAGCGAAGCTGCTACGATTGCTGGAATCTGTTCGAGCTGTTCGGCTATGCCTTGGCAAGCGGTTTCTATGCCCTCTTTCGCTGCTTCGCGAGATGATGAGTCGGCTTCGAGGGCCCTCTCGATCTGCGTTGCGAAGGCTGCCTGCGCCTCGCTCTGGCTTGCTTGCTGCGATTCAAGCATCGTCTCGACTTTGCTAGGCACTCCCTCGAGGTTTTGCTGCAAGGTTTCGCAGGCAGAGACTAGAGCCTCCGCTTCCTTCGACATAGTTTCGTGGAGCTTCGTGTAGTCGCTCTCCCTGAGATCCTTCGCGGCGCCGCTGAGCTGTTCGGCAGCGTCGGTCACGGCGCTGAGCAGCGCGTCGAGCGAGTCGAGATTCTTCTGGGTCTCGATTTTGGCGTCTCTGTACCCTTCGATTTCCTCTTTGAGCTTGTTTAGGGTTCCGACGACCTGAAGCGCTTGCTGTTCTATTGTCTTGTACTCGCTGTCTTCCATTTCATTTCCTTGTCTATGCTGTTCATCAATCGTGCAAGGCTACCCAGGTTGGATATCGTGCGGGCATCGGCTTTTGGGAGCTTGTTTAGAAGCGCCCCGTAGGACACGCCCGTTGTTCCCGACAGTTCGATCAATACCTTATCTTTGCCTTCGAGGCCGATGGGGTCTGCTGTCGGTTTGCCGAGGAATCCCATGAAGCCGAACGCGCACTGCTTGGCAGAAAGGCCGTAGCTCTTAGTGCCGAAATGGACCATGCTGCGAATTGAACGGACGGCGCTGGCGCTATCTCCCTCGCGCGCCTGGATTGCGGCCGCTACGTAATAGAGTCCGTAGTGCTGCGGATAGTCCTCTAAGAGCCTCAACGCCTGCTGAAGAGTCGCTCCTTCTTCTTGAGATGCCGCCGCCTGAGTAATGATCCTAAGGAGCTTGTCGACATCTGTTGCGTCGTGGAGGATTGAGGCAAGGCCAACCTCTTCATCTTCGAGGGCTCCGGTGGACAAGTAGCCAACCATCTGCTCTCTAAGAAAGGTCTCCGCCTCGTCAAGATGATCGAATTGCGCGGCCTTCCGACCGGTATCGAGCATCGTCATGATCGCCCTTCGACGACCCTCCTCGATGATCTTGTACGTGAAATTAGTCAACAAATGGCTAAGCACGTGCAGTATATATTCTCGATCATTCCCGATGCCCGACGCCGAGTTTTCCAAACTGCGCTTGGACTGCTGGAGAAACACCGAGTCAGACTGGTAGGATTTGATATATTCGAGGTAATTCTCTGCCACAATTTCGCGGAGCTTCTGCCCGCTAGCCATTACCGGCTCGATTAGGAACTCGCCTCCGCCGAAGTTCGTGTACTCGACCGTGTATCCTTGGAAAGCACCGAGCAACGTGAGCCTGTAGATTGCACGCTCCAACATGTTCTTGCTGTCGGGGCTGTTCTCGCTGCGAGAATCCCTGAACGGAATATGCCAGCGCCTATCGAAGAAATTGTCTCTCCCGCACATTTCGAACACTCTTCGGGCAACATTGAGCTCTTCGGCAACGCCGGAAAAAGTGCTCTTGTGGAAATGCAGACACCTGCTAATATCGTCGCCTTTGAATCGTTCCTTGGTGTCTTCGAGCTGTCCCAGCCGGCCCAGGTCCGATGTCGTTGGGTCAAGCATGGTGTCGTTTAGCTCGGGGTAGTCGTCTGACAGAATTAGGTACGCGTAGGCGTCCTTCTTGTCTCGTGCGGCCCGGCCAACTTCCTGATAGTAGGACTCAAGACTGCTCGGCATACCGAAGTGGACGACCCACCTTACATTCGGCTTGTCGATTCCCATGCCGAATGCTTTGGTCGCTACCATAATGCTCGACCCGTTCTCTTTGAACCTCAGGGCTTGTTCTGCTTTTGTCTTCGCCCATCCGTCCTCTGTGACGCTTCCTAGTCTCTTGGGTTTCGTCCCGCAATAGTATGAGCATTCGCCGGGGTACTCGTCGTTCAGATGGTCCCATACGCCAGGATGGCCCCACTCCACTGCTCTTTCCGAATTCATGAGTCCATAAGGCCCGTTAGCGTTTTGGCAGAATACAATCCCTCCCATCGTGTCCGCATCGCCTGTGTGGCTGTAGAGGGCATTCGGCGAGACGCCAAGGTCGCGGGGAAGCCATGTGCGCATGATTTCGTCCAGCGCTGAAAGCTTGCCTTCGCTTTTCGCCGTGACGACTCGGTAGTGCAGCTCGGGCCTATCGAAGGTCTCGGGTCTTATTATCGACCCAGGAGAGGTGATTCCAAGGTCGTTTCTCATGTCCATCAGCACGCTCGTCGAAGCGGTGCCCGTGAGGGCCAGTAGCGGCGGCACGGCATCGGCTGTTCTGCATATTTCGCGGCAGTTGCGAGCAAGGCCGAGATATGACGTCCTGAAGTCGTGGCCCCATTCGCTGACGCAATGGGCCTCGTCGATGGCCACGACGGAAACTAGATTCTCGCTCGCATAATTGCGCACGCTGCTGATGAAAGATTGAATCTGGAATCTCTCCGGCGAGACGTAGCACATAAGGTACTGACCTGTCGCCAGCCTTCTCTCCACCGCTTTCTTGTCCTTGGTCTTTCCCGTGAGGCCGACGACGCGGTCGATGCCCCGTGCTTCGAGGTTTTGGACCTGATCGTCGATAAGCGAGGTGATCGGCGAGACGATAAAAGCTGTCCCAGGGGTTACGAGGGCGAGAAGTTGGAATATGACCGATTTCCCGCTGCCGGTCGGGAGCAGCACGATCGTATCCTCGCGGCTCAATGCTCGTGCTAGCGCCGGATATTGCCCTTCTCTGAAGTCGTCGAACCTGAATATGTACTTCAGAAGAGTACGCATCACGTCCGGAGTTGGGTGCGTTGCAACAGGGGCCTGAACCTGGACGGGGTCGTAGCAATATGTCATGGTTGAGCGCTTGAATGCGGACAGATGGGCCTCTTGGCAGTTCTCTAGCGCATGCTCGGCGGCGTAGTTGATTACGAAGTCTGGCGATTCCCCGGGTTCGGCGAAAGTCATGCCGTCGAAAGGGCTCTCGCAACCGTACAGGTCGCTCACTGTTTGCGCCAGATGGACCAAGTCGCTCATTGCGGCGCGTGAGACGATGGTCAGGTTGTTGTTCTCGGCATCGTTTTTCACGAAGCCGATCTTGGTGCCCTTTCCGATTCGCTGGTACTTTGCGAGCTCCACAAGCGAGCATTGGACTTGATGAGCTTGCGATATGCAATCGGCATAGGTGCTGACCCATGAGTCTTCGTTGAGCCTTGACTCGTTGTTTCCGAATACTGCATCGTAGAAGAACTCTTCGAGGTCCCCTGAGAGCAAGCCCACCGAGCTTCTGTTGAGGATTTTCTCGATTACGGCGAGGGCCGCTATCTCCTCATTCGAGCGAGCGAGGTGCTTTCTGGGTTTGTGGAACTCAAGAGACCACTCAATCTTGTTGTCCGGGTCGGCGTAATGCTTGGTGTAGCCCGCAAGCATGTTCGACGGCACGGCGATGGAGCTGAAATACGACCGGCTCGACAGCTTGTTGATTTCGGATTCGAGAAATGCGTAGTCGTCTTCGGACGCCTGCCAGGACATGAAGTAGTATTCGAACTTTTCTTCCGGCGCAGCATGGAGCATTCTGTTGCGCAGGTCGTCGAAGAAAATGTCGGAAACTTGGAAGCGGCAAGCGAGCCCTGCAGAGGCCACCTTGGATTCAAGCTTTTTGATTTTGTCGACGCGCGCATTGTCTGCTGAATAGTCGGATGGAAGGATTATTGATTCGATGTATGCAGGCGGAATCGGGCCGGGTATCAACACCTCTGCTTGAGGGTCCGTAGTCCATTCATCCTTGAAGCCTATGGGGCGTTGACCTGAGAACAGCTGCTCGACATTGCAGCGCATTGCTCTATTGGAGGCTGCGTTTGTGTTGGAGAAAGAGTATCGGGGGCGACCGCCGTCTCCCGTATATGCCAAAAGAATACTCGGATTAATAGACAGGACAACATAGTATCGGTCCGGATATGTCTTTCTGGTCTTGTAGAAGAGCCTTGTGTTGGGGTGCGTAATGGAGAGGTTGACATGACCTGCCCCGTCGAGGCGGAGCTGGTCGTTGGCTAGGTAGGGCACGCTTTCCTCGTTGAGCATGCGGCGGGGGACCAGCCCTCTATCCAAGATGCTTTCAAGGTTGTCGAAAGCAGTAAAATGCACGAATCGGGCGACCCTGCGCTCGTGAAGATATGTTAAGGCAGATTCTGCCTCAAGCTGTCCTCGGCTTTTCTTCAACGAAATCCAATCTTACGACGCCAAAGGAAACTTTCACGCCACGCTGCGATTCTCCTGCTCCTTTTGTCGTGTGGCGCAAAAGGGTTTTGCGCGCGTAAGCGCGCAGGTGGTGTAGGGTTGGCGGGGTCGGTCTCCATCGATTGCAATTTTGGATTGTGCCACGGGGGGGGGGCGTGTCAATGCCTGGGTTTTGGCCGGTCGCGCATCGAGGCTTACTGCCATCGAGCGGCGGGCGGGAAAGGCAAAGGCCTCGAGTTCGATACGGTCGTCATCGACTGTTCGAAACTTGGGCGCGGCGACGAGGAAGAGGAGAAGCGGCTCTTGTACGTGAACTGCACGCGGGCCAGGAAGCGGCTGTACCTTCGCTACAAGGGGCGGCCGCCCGAGATCATCAGGAAATACTACCCGGACTTCCTCGGCGAATAAGGGCCTGGGTCCCGGAGGAGGCCGCGGGTCCTTTCTCCGCGGGTGCGGTTTTGGGTGCCAACGTTTGCTTTGCTGCGCTGTCAGTCTGGCAGCGCATGCGCTTGCATCGAGTCCTCCTGAAGGCATTATAGGCTGTTCAAACGGTTGTTTAAAATCGTCGAGCATGATCGACAAAACAACAATCTTGGGCGCTAATGGCGATTACGTTCGACATCTTTTTGGATAACTGCTACTGCGAACTACCTGAAGAGCTGCGGCTCCAAGGCGTCTCACGACACCGTCGAAGGGTGCCTGTATGCGCTTCAGCAGGCGCTCATCGCCGATCGCTTGCGCACGGGCACCACTCCCGACGGCATTCGCATCGCGAACCTGGTCGACTGGTTGCTTGCGGCGTAGGGCCACCTTCGGCCTTTTGCGGGCTAGATGGTGACCTGCGATGAGGGGTTTAGCCGCATCGTAGCCGGGC
>ERZ777306.3309-NODE-3309-length-17201-cov-13.904234_pt1 | contig 17201 bp, 22 predicted proteins | sample MGYA00374966_ERZ777306 | MGnify/ENA primary metagenome ERZ777306 (study PRJEB29329, sample SAMN06343882) | mouse gut metagenome | isolation source: Mouse cecum | place: Austria: Vienna | collected 2014-11-15 ...
GCCAAATTTATTTAATGTTTAACTAGTCCCTATTTTTTATGGGACACTAATGATAAGTCTTTAAAATTATAATTGTTTAGAGAAACTTGAAGTTTAAGAGTGAAACTTTATACGAAAGCTTTTCTGATTGTTGTTGCAGGGTATGATAGCAAAAATTGAATAAGCCTGCATATAAGATTACAAATCTGCAAGCAGCGTTTTGGACAGTAGTTGAATTGTTATTTCACATTATATACTTCTCGATAAATACATTCTTTCACAGAATCAAAATCCTTTTCGCATTCCAGGTTTCCATAAGCCATGAGGAGCATGGGAAGATAGTTGTCTCCTGCTTTATATGGTGGCTGTTGGTAGGGCTTTTCCCATAAAGAGAATCCTTGCCGTTGATAGAAGTTGATGCGGCGTTGTGCCATCTCTTCCTCAGGTATTTCCACTTCCAGGATAATGGGGTGTTTTAAAAGTTGACACAAATGGTTTAGTACGCTTTTTCCGTGCCCACTGTTACGTAGTGTGGGAGCAATAGCAAAATGCTCTATATAATGGAAATGTCCGAAATCCCAATAAGTAATGAGACCTACCGGTATGTTGTTATGAAAGATAATATTGTTATAGAAGTGCGTTTTGGTATCCGTATACTTGCGCAGTTCTTCCAGTTCCCGATATTCTTCCGAGGGGAACGATTGAATTATTAATTCCTCCATGTAGCTGTATAGGTCTGTGTCAGCTGTAGTAATGCGTTGAAGCTTAATCATGATTTTTTTAAGTTTAGTTTGTTTCTATTCTGTGTAAAATTCAATGACGCGGCGGATGGCCCGTTCGCAGACAGGGCAGAAAGTAGGGTATTCATTGGTACGCATACGGCAATTATCTGCCGGACGGTATATGCCTTTGGCAGAATAACCTGCTCCTTCGTATACGCCTACGCGGTATGTTTTACTTTCAGAGGTGGGAGTGGGAACGGGAGTTTTTTGTGCGAGCATATCTTCCCATTTGGAACTGAAATCGATTCTTGTGCTGATATTCTGTTCCCAAGGTTCCACATTTAAAGGATAGGTGTCTGTCATCACATCATCGTCATAGAAGTATTCATCAGCCAGTCCTCCAAAGCTATGTCCGAACTCATGCACCACAACGGGGCGGAACATGGGATGATGGGCGGTGGTAAGAGTATAGGAATTATAGATTCCGCCACCACCGTATTCTTCCGTATTGGCAAGGATGATGATATGTTCGTATGGTATTCCCGCCAGGGCATCGTGCATGGATTTCACGCGTGAGGTCGTCAGATACCGGTCTGAATAGAACGTGCTGAAGTGAGAGTTGAATGCTGTCCGTTTCCATTCTCCGAGGCGTGGTACGCTCACTCCACTGTCTTCTGAGGGGCTGGCTACGGCTACGATATTGAAACGCTTCTTCATGGACCGGAAGGGTTCGTGGGCAAACAGGCTTTCGCAGGCAATGGCGGCGTCTTCGTAGAACACAGACATTTCTTCGGGTGTATACCCTTCTGCAAGGATGGCGACATCGATGCATTTATCCGTATTGCCGCTTTGCAGCAGATATTTGTGTGGCGTGATGTGGGCAGTTCCTTTCTGATGTATCAGGATATCGTCGGGATTGACTGTATGCTTCATGCTTGCCCGTACATTTCTACGTGGGTCAAAAAGAGTTATTTCTATTTCTGCAGGACGCAGGGGATGGGGAAGGAGAAAGGTGTTTTCGAGTCCTTTGGTCACGGCTTTGGCCTCATCTGTTTCCAGCCACTCCTGGAAGAGTGAAGAAAAGGATGTCTTGTAGATTACGTTGCCATTGGCTGCATCTCGCATAATGATTTGCCCGTTTCCTTGCAGGGGGAGTTCAGACAAATGATGTTTTCTCCCTGCCCAAGAGGGGAGACAAGACAAACCATCCAGGCATATTTCTTGTTTGGCTGCATTTCCGGTAAAGATATAGTCGACACGTAGGGTCTTATCCGCAAAATAATCGGCAAAGCGTTGAGCATGCAAGGATATTGTCGCCATCAGGCATAATAGGAATAAGGAATACTTTTTCATAATGGTTCATTATTATTGATGAGACAAAGATAATATCTTTAAAGCTCATCTGCAATTTTCCAGTCGTGCGAGATGGAATTTTGCATATGCATTTTGAAAGGTCTGATATGTGGCATTATTCTTTTTTTGCAAGAAAAGTTATAAGCCGTATTTTTTATTGGCGAAAAAATATCTAACTTTGCATGTTGCCGTATAGGTATGCGGGAGATATAGTAATTTATTAATCATTAGAATTTGAAATGGGACATCATCAATTGGATACTTTAGACGAACAGATTTTAAAACTTATAGCCGATAATGCACGCATTCCTTTTCTTGAAGTGGCCAGGGCTTGTAATGTATCGGGTGCAGCCATCCATCAGCGCATTCAAAAGCTGACAAACTTAGGTATATTGAAAGGTTCTGAATATGTGATTGATCCGGAGAAGATAGGATACGAAACATGTGCCTATATCGGTATCTATCTAAAGGATCCAGCTTCTTTTGATGCTGTGACGAGGGCATTGGAAGCTATCCCTGAGATTGTGGAATGTCATTTTACGACGGGCAAGTATGATATGTTCATAAAGCTTTATGCCCGCAACAACCATCATTTGTTGAGCATCATACATGATAAGTTGCAGCCGCTGGGATTGGCGCGTACGGAAACCTTGATTTCTTTCCACGAAGCCATCAAGCGGCAGATGCCTATAACGGTAGAAGAAGAAGATTGATTCTACCGGCGGATATAATCGATAAATGCATAAGGGCAGGGATGCTTCTCATCTACGGGATGGGACTCCCTGCTTTTTTCTTGCCATATAGTCGGATTGATTTCGGGAAAGTAGGCGTCTACCTGAGGAGCTTCTGCATCTACTTCAGTTAGGCAGAGGGCATCTGCAAAGGGGAGTGCCTGACGATAAACGCTTGCACCGCCGATGATGTAGACGTGTTCGTCGGGCCGGCAACTGTTCAGTGCTTCTTCCAGTGAGGAGAAAACTTCTGCACCGGGACAGAACAAATCTTTTTGAGTGGACAGAACAATGTTGCGGCGGTTGGGAAGCGCGCCTTTGGGGAGAGATTCAAAGGTTTTTCGGCCCATGATGATGGTATTTCCCGTGGTGAGAGCTTTGAAACGCTTCAAATCATTGGGAAGCCAGAATAGCAACCGGTTCTGATAACCGATGCCTCTCTTTCTATCTACTGCGGCAATAATATTAATCATATCTCTGTAGAATTCCTTTCTCTTTCTATCTTGTTATAGGATTTATACTGATACTTTCCCTGCAATATGCGGATGCGGGTTATAGTTGACCAGCTTGAAATCCTCGAACTTGAAGTCGAAGATGTCTTTCACATCCGGATTAATTCTCATCTGCGGCAAATCCCGCGGTTCACGAGATAGTTGTAGCTTTACCTGTTCCAAATGGTTCAGATAGATGTGGGCGTCTCCTAAAGTATGGATGAAATCTCCGGCTTTCAGTCCGGTGACTTGTGCCATCATTTGCAGGAGCAGGGCATAGGAGGCAATGTTGAAAGGCACTCCTAAGAAAATGTCCGCACTACGCTGGTACAGTTGCAGGCTCAGTTTTCCATTGGCTACATAGAACTGGAAGAAGGCATGGCAGGGAGGGAGGTTCATATTGTTCAAATCGCCTACATTCCATGCACTGACAATAATCCGGCGTGAGTCGGGATGATGCTTGATTGTTTCGACCGCTTCACTGATTTGGTCGATGAATCCCCCTTTATAGTCCGGCCAAGAGCGCCATTGATACCCGTAGATATGTCCCAGGTCGCCGTTTTCGTCTGCCCATTCGTTCCAGATACGTACGCCGTTGTCTTGAAGATATTTCACATTGGTGTTTCCTTGGAGGAACCATAGCAGTTCGTATATGATTGATTTCAGATGTAGCTTCTTGGTAGTAAGGCAGGGGAAGCCTTCGTCTATGTTGAAACGCATTTGGTGTCCGAATACGCTGATGGTGCCGGTACCCGTACGGTCGCTTTTCTCTACGCCTTCGGTCAGTACGCGGTTCAGCAGGTCTAAATATTGTTTCATGATGTTGTTCTGTTTTTATCCCAACGCAAAGGTAGGGGAATTAATCAAAGATTAATAATTAATAATTAGAAATTAGAGGAAGGGGGTCATCAAGTTTCCCACCCAGCCTACAAATTTCTTCCATCCGGAACGTTTTTTCCAGACTTCGGGAGTGAGTAGCGTACTGTTTTGCACGTCCCGTTCGAACATGGCATTCAGCTCATTGGTGGTCTTGGGGTCGAAGATGAAAGCGTTTGTCTCGTAGTCATAGCGCAGGCTGCGGCTATTAAGATTGGCAGTACCCACCGTGCAGAAAGTGCTGTCTACCATCATTATCTTGGAATGGTGGAAGCCGCCGTTGAAGAGATATATCTTGGCTCCTTTCTTCATCAGCTTGTGTGCTATGTAGAATGAGGCATCCGGCGTGAAGGCTATGTCGGACACGGCAGGTATCATGATTTCCACTTCAGTACCTTTTTTCAGTGCGTTCTTGATTGCTTTGCGGATTGATTTGGTCGGAACGAAATAAGGATTCACGATTCGGATACTCTTCTGTGCGGCTTGTATGGAAGCTGCGTATGCATGGCTGATGGAACGTGGTGTTTCGCGTGGCGTGCGGTCTACGATGGCTATTTCTTCGGCAATGCTGTCGGGCAGTTGCGGAATGTCCGGAAAATAGGCGGGACCTCCAACGTGTTCTCCCGTCTCCCGGTTCCACATGGTCAGGAAGATGCCCTGCAGATAGCGTACGGCATCTCCTTCAAGATGTATGTGCATATCGTGCCATTTACCGATTTTGGGTAATCCGTTGATGTAGTAGTCGGCGATATTCATGCCGCCGGTATAACCTATCTTGCCATCAATCACTACTATTTTCCGATGATCGCGGTGTATGGCATGATTCACCCAGGGAAAAGTGATAGGATCGAACTTGACGATTTCGATGCCTTGGGCGCAGATGAATTTCAGATGGCGTTCTTTCAATGGCTGGTTGTTGGACCAGTTGCCGAAAGCATCAAACATGGCGCGGACTTCAACCCCTTCCTTGACCTTCTCTGCCAGAAGGCTGAACAAGGCATTGGCTATGGAGTCGTTGCGGAAGTTGAAGTATTCCAGATGGATATGGTGCCGGGCATGGCGGATATTCTCGAAGAGGTCAACGAACTTGTCATGACCGGTCATCAGTAATTTCACTTCATTGTTATAAGTAACGGGAGCGCCCATTTCCTTCAAGTAATTCATGACAATGGAATCGCTTGTTGTTTGCGCTCCGATATTTACAATAGAAAAAACGAATAATATGATGAATGGTATCTTTCTCAAAACTTTCTCCTCTTATTTAGTTTTCCGAGCGAGCAAAGATACAATTTCTTGTTGATATATGTTTGTTCGTTTAAAAAAAATTAGTCCTTACCAATGGCTCTTTCATTTAACGAAAAAGCCGTGGCCCTTACCTTATTAGATAAGAGCCACTTTATTAGAAGAGCAGAGGTTGTCTTTCTCCGGGCATGGATATATATTTATGCCATAGATGCAATCTTGCGGTAACCGAAATAGAGCAATACCACTCCGGCAATGATTAACGATTTGGGGTCAAGTTCCGAAGCTCCGCTCCGGATGGAAGTATCGAAGGTTTCGCGCAAGGTGTCCAGTATCAGTTGCACTCCGTCGAGGACGACGAACAGCACGAGGGTCAGTGTAAAGCAGAATGTTGTCCATATCTGTGCCAAGTGACGGCTGCGGCCGGGCAGATGTCGTAGAACGCGGCGGCTGAATCCGTTATCGGCTATCTCCTGCCGGTGTTCGGCAAAGAATGAAGTCAGGAGTTTATCATCATTTTCCATCATAACCATTTTGTTTTAAGTAGGAAGCCATCTTGTCTTTCGCCCGCGAGAGGTGGCTTTTTACCGTTCCCGCCGGACATCCGGTGATACCTGCAATCTTTTCGATGCTTTGGTCTTCCAGGTAGAAGAGCGTGATGCAGGTGCGTTCCATTTCCCTCAGTGTGGCCAAGGCATGGTAAATGTCCATGTGCTGTCCCACGTCCTGCTGCAGTGTGCTGTATTGAGCGTCCACCCGGTACGTATCCAAATCGTCCGTTTCCTTCCGGCTGCGAATATAATCATAAAAAACATTATAAGCAATACGGTAAAGCCAGGTTGAGAAGCTGGACAGATTTTTGAACGAAGCGATGTTTGTATAGGCTTTGATAAATGTATCTTGTGCCAAGTCGTCACTCAATTCGCTGTCGCCGCAGGTCTGGTGCAGGAAGAATCGCCGCACGGGCGACTGGTATTTCCTAACCAACTGGTCGAAGGCCCTGGTGTTGTGAAACACCACGACCTGTGCGACTAACGAAATGTCCCCCATCTGGCTCATTCTTCCTCGTTGTCTTTTGGGGAGTAGCTGATTTCAGTGTTTCCCGCCTTCACGTTTCTTTTTCCGCTATTCTTGTCGTACTCTACATGGATGAAGGGACTGTTGTCTTTGCTCTGCTGGGTGTAGTAGATTACCAATTGTCCGAAACCGGTAAACATAATCAATAGGCCGATACATCCGAGACCGAATTCTCCGGTGATGGCCCAAAGGAAGATGAACAGGCCGATGCCGACGAATATGTTGTTGATGCCTTTGCTGCGGATGTCTGTTGCTGCGGCTTCTTTGAAGAAGTTTTCTGGTAGTTGCTGTCCGCTGGCCAGGGCTTGTTCCGCCAGGCGGTACTTGGCTTTCCGGTTTTTATAGCGGAAGAAGAATACTACAAATATGATGAACAGCGGCAGTCCGAATATAAAGACGATGGCTGTTACAGCAATCACGGTTTCCGAGGTCTTGCTTCCGAGGTCGAACCCGTTCCAGTCGATACCGTTGCTGTGGTGGGTTCTCCATTTTTCCGGGGTGTCGCTACTGTCGACACCGTTTTCATAAGTCATGACACTGAGTGTGTCTGTTACGGTTTCTCCATTGATGACAGTGTCTCTCAATTCGATGACTCTTTTCTTGTTTCCTTGGCCGTCGTTCTCTGTTACGGTTCTGTTTGCGCCTTGCACCAGTGTGCAGAACATCACGGCAAGCATTAATCCAAAAATGATACGTTTCATAATCTATGGTCTTTTTAATTTGTTTCTTTGTTGGTTAGACGTATCGTCACCTTTATAAAGTTGCAAAGAGAGTATCTTTTTTTCAGAAAACCGGAAATAAGGCGATATTTTTAATGAAAATGTCTTATTGTCTTTTATCTTTGCCCTCGCAAAAACAGTTCAGAGCATGGAATTACCCTCATCTTTCACCGATTATACACGCGCCCTCTTGGGTGTGGAAGAATATGAAAAGCTGGCTGCCGCCCTGGAAGGGGAGCAGCCGGTCAGTATACGACTGAATGAAGATAAGTTGTCCGAATCTTCATTCGGTCATTTTCGCTCCTCTTTTGAGCATGTCCCTTGGTCTGCTGCAGGATACTATCTGGACAAGCGGCTGACATTCACTTTTGACCCGCTGTTTCATGCAGGCTGCTACTATGTGCAAGAAGCCTCGTCCATGTTTGTGGGGCAGGCTTTGAGGCAGAATGTGGGCGAAGAGCCGGTGGTGATGCTTGACCTCTGTGCGGCTCCCGGCGGAAAATCCACGCATGCCCGTAGCGTATTGCCTGCAGGTAGTCTGTTGGTGGCCAATGAGGTAATCCGCAACCGCTCGCAGATATTGGCGGAGAATCTTACGAAGTGGGGGGATTCCGGTGTGGTGGTCACTAATAATGATCCGGCAGATTTTTCTTCGTTGACGGATTTCTTCGATGTTGTATTGACAGATGTCCCCTGTTCCGGTGAGGGGATGTTCCGTAAAGACCCCGTTGCGGTAAGTGAGTGGAGTGGGGAGAATGTGGAAATCTGCTGGCAGCGCCAGCGTCGCATCGTTACGGATATCTGGCCTTGCTTGAAGCCCGGAGGCATTCTCATCTACAGTACTTGTACCTATAATACAAAGGAAAACGAAGAGAACATCCGTTGGATACGGGATGAATTCGGGGCGGAAGTATTGCCGTTGGAAATCTCTGCTGACTGGAATATTACGGGTAATCTATTGTCGGGAGAGGACTTTCCCGCCTATCGTTTCCTGCCCCATCGGACGAAAGGGGAAGGATTCTTTTTGGCAGTTCTCCGCAAACCGGGCGTGAGTGACGGGAATACCTGGGCCGGGCAGGTGAAATCCCGGGAAAAAGGAAGAAAACCCCAAGGAAAAGGAGCGAAAACTCCGGGTGTTTCCAAAGAACAGCTTTCGGCACTGCGTGAGTGGCTTGCGGCTCCGGACAATTATGAATTTATCGTCAATGGCAACAACGTCAGTGCTTTCCCTAAAGAATATCTCTCCGAGTTGTCGGCTTTGCGCTCATCACTCCGCATCGTGCAGACCGGGGTGGATGTTGCCGAGTTGAAAGGAAAAGACTGGATGCCTGCTCATGGGCTCGCCATGAGTATAGCGCTGAATCCGTATGCCTTTGCCCGCGAAGAGATAGGCCGCGGGCAAGCCATCAACTACCTGCGCAAGGAGGCTGTTGTCCTTTCGGAGACTGCTCCGCGCGGCATTGTCTTGCTCACCTACAAACAGATACCTCTAGGATTTGTCAAGAATATAGGTAACCGTGCCAATAATCTTTATCCCCAGGAATGGCGCATACGCAGCGGATATTTGCCGGAAGGGGTGCTGGAATTGGCAACAATAACCGGGTGAAATCAATCACGTTACTGCAAAGCTGCTGTATATATTTTGCAGTCGCACTGCAGAGCTGTTGCAGTGACACTGCAAATATATATGCAGCGCGACTGCAACACATATGCAGTGGTGCTGCAACAGCTCTGCAGTGCGACTGCAAAAAATATGCAGAACTTTGCAGTATAGGACCCATCTGTGTTTTTTGTTTTCATTTAAGAACTTCGAACTGTTCTTTCCAGAGTTTGCGGTATAAACCGTCTTTCTGCGAAAGTTCCTCGTGTGTCCCTTCCTCTTTTACTTCACCATTGTGCAGCACAATAATCCGGTCGGCATGCTTCACGGTGCTCAGCCTATGGGCAATGACGATAACTGTCTTGCCTGCATCCTTCATCACCTGCATCACTATTTTCACCTGATTTTCGGCTATGTTGTCCAGCGAAGAGGTTGCTTCGTCCAGAATAATAATCTCCGGATTCTTGTACAAGGCACGTGCTATGGCAATCCGTTGCCGTTCGCCGCCTGAGAGGTTCACGCCGTGCTCACCGATTTGGGTCTGGTAGCCTTTGGGCTGGCGTTCGATGAACTCTTCCAGTCCGAGCATTTCCATCAAGGCCTTTATCCGTATCATCTTGGGATGCAGTTCGCCTACGGCAATGTTTTCGGCGATGGTTCCGGAGAAAAGCTCGATGTGCTGGGGCACGGTGCCGATGCGTTGGCGCAGGCTCCGGTTGTCTATTTCGGCGATGTCATGCTTGCCGATGCGGATATGTCCTCCTTGAATGGGGTAGATATGTTGCAGCAGTGACATCAGTGTGGTTTTTCCGGAACCGCTTTCACCCACGATGGCTGTCATCTTTCCCTTCTCTATCGTCAGGTTCAGTGCAGAGAAGATGTCCTTGCGCGAACCATACCTGAAGCAGACATTTTCAAAGCTGATGTCTCCTACCATCTCCTCGGTCAGTTCTATCTTCTGCTCCTCGTTCTGTTCGCGTTCCAGGTCCATGATTTGGAAAAGGCGGTCGGCGGCAATCAGTGCGTCTTGTATGGTCTGGTTGGAAGAAATCAGTGAACCGATGGGCGATATGACGTATCCTACCAGCGAGTAGAATACCATCAGCGTGCCCGGCGTAAACTCCTGGTCGATGACCAGCACACTGCCCAGCCACAGGATGGCGATTGTGATTCCGGTTGATACGAACTGTATGCCTCCTTGCGCCATGATGGAACCGTAGATGCTGCGGTAAGTGTTCTTCAGCAGATGTACGAAGCGCGTTTCCGTTTTCAGGTTGGCATATTCCTCGATGCCGAAGCGCTTGATGGTGGAGATGGAGTTGAGAGATTCTACCAGTTGGGCCTCCAGGTCGGCACTGCTCTCCATGATGTGGCGCTGGTATTTGCGGTTCAGCTTGTTGAAGCTGTAGAATATCACCAGGAACAGAGGCGCGGCCAGCAGGGTAATTAGTGCTAGCTTCCACGAGTAGACGAACATCAGGCATACGGAAAACAGCAGTATCATGACGTTGACCAGCAGGTCGAGCGATACGTTGTTGATGAAGTTGCGGATTTTTACGGCATCGTTCACGCGCGATATGATTTCGCCCACCCGCATGGTGTCGAAGAACTGCTGGGGCAGTGTCAGCAGGTGCTTGTAATAGCCCAGTATCAGCGCCGCATCAATCCTTTGTCCGGTTTTCAGGGCAAGGATGCTTTTCATGGCGCCGATGAACGTGCGCAGCAACAGCAGGACGAGCATGATGACCCCCATGAGGTTGAGCAGGTTCAGGTTTCTGTCCACCAGTACATAGTCGGTGATTTTCCCGACGTAAATGGAAGTGGATAGTCCCAGAATACTGTAGATAAGTGCTCCGAAGACGGCTTGCAGCATTACGCTTTTGTGCGGTGCCATCAGCGAAAGGAATTTCTTCGTCATGCCGGTTTTCTCATTTCCGGTTTTGAAGGTTGCTTCCGGTTCCATCAGGATGAGCACTCCCGTCCACTCTATCAGGAAGTCCTCATGGTCCATTTTGTGCATCTGTCCGTCTCCGGGGTCCATGTAGACTATGTGCGTGTCCGTCACCTTGTAGATTACGATGAAGTGTTGCAGCTCCTTTTTCACTACGACATGGGCAATGGCGGGCTTGGGCACCACCTTCAATGCATCGAACTCGGCGCGTACGCCTTTGGCAGACAGCCCCAGCTTGGTGGCTGCTTCTATCATTCCCAGCACATTGGTTCCCTTCTGGTCGGTGAAGGCGTATTGACGGATGCGTGCCACGGGAAATTGCAGCCCGTAGTAGGCACATACCGAGGCGAGGCAGGCAGCCCCGCAGTCCGTAATGTCGTGTTGTTTGATTTTGATTCCTTTTCTGAGTCTCATAATTGTTTCCTTTTTTAATTGTTTCTTGCCATCATGTTTTCGCTTTCATATTGTCGCGGATTTGCCCAGTCGTCCATCTTCTGGTATAGCAGGTCGAAGAGCGAACGGCGTGTCACTATGAAATGGGCGCTGACTGTCATTCCCTTCTTCAACCGGCCTATCCGTCCGTTTTTCCGTTTCAGGTAATCGCGCTCCATTTCACATTTCACCTTGTAGAAGGAGTTGCCTTGGGCATCGGTCAGGAAGTCCGATGATATGTCTTTCACCTTTCCCGGCAGAGTTCCCCACTCGTTGTAGTTGAAGGATTCCACTTGCACATGCACCGGCATGCCTATGCTCATGAACCCTATGTTTCGTGGGGCTACGTAGACTTCTGTACACAGCGTGGAGTCGGGGCTGATTACTGCAAGCAACTGGCCTGCCTGAATGCTGCTGCCCTTGTAGATGCCCGAGAACTGGTCTACGGTACCTGCCACCGGGCTGCGTACAATGTACATGTCCTTGTCCTTCTGCTCTTGTTTCAGTGTGGTGCTCATTTCGTTGCACTGGTTGCGATAGCTGTTCAGGTCTGCTTGCCAAGTACTGATTTGGCTTTGTATCAGTGAGGCAAGTTCATTCTGATGGCTTTGATATTGAAAGTAGTAGCTGTCATATTCTTCTTCCGAAATCAGCTTTTTGTTGAACAGAATCTTTTCGCGTTCGTATTCCTTCTTGGCTTTAGTGAGGGATGTTTCCAGTTCGTTTTTCCGTTTGGTGAAGTAGGCGTACTCTTGTCGGCGCACCGGAGAACGGAAATTTGCAGGAACCTCTCCGCGTGACAGATAGGTGAGGTCTGCCAGATGCGCTTCATAGTCGTTCAGGCAGTTGGTCTGATAAGTAATCTTGTAATCGGGATTGCTGGTGCGGAATCGCAGCAGAATATCCCCTTTGTTTACTTGCTGCCCTTCGCGGACGTATACGGAATCTACCAGTTCGGTGACGGCTGCTTTGATTTCCGTCTTTTCCGTTACCGGGCGTATCACTCCGTTGCCTTGTACGGAGATGTCTATATAGATAAAGGGGAGGGAGATGAGGGCGGCGGTAACGGCTGCCAATACTACCCAATAGATGGCTTGTGATTTGGTGGTGTGCTGATAGTTGTAGACTTCAATGCTGTTTTCTATCCATTCGTTCGGTAAAAGTGACATATCTTCTTGCTTTAAGAGTTAATACTTTTGTTCTTGTTGATGGAGCAAAGGTAGGCCGATAAAGGAAGAAGATATGTTAGGGGAATGTTAGTTGTAGGTTAAAATTGAGGTTTATTGAGAGATGAATGTTTTATATCTATTTTTGTGGAGAATTGTGATAATCATCATAATGAAGTATAGAAAGAAATACCTAATATTAGTGCCTAATTTTAATATCATTTTTAGAAATGTAAAAAAGTGATTCTGGGTAAATAGGATTGTTAATCCTATGATAATAATTTAAATTCTCGTATTGTGAGTTATAATATGAGATGAAGAATACTCAATATTTAGGATATTTCTTATATAAAATGAAGATTACAATGGTAGCTATTGAACATCCTAATAATTTAATGAGGTTATTTGTGGAAATCTCAAAGAATGGAAAATGAAAGAGAAGACAAGGGATTAATAATGAAATCAACTTTTTGTTGTTCGTTATTTTCTTTTTATATACTAAGATGAGTATAGAATCGAATGAGAAGGTAAATGTGAATCCACTGATAAAAGATGTACTATAGTAATCATTTGTGCCATATTTTAATAGATATGGTTGGATTATATTATTAGTAATAAAACAGATTGTTGCAGTAAATGCGATACTTAATATTGGTGAAAATTTCATACAACTTTTTGGTTTTAATAGGTGAATACTATCTGCATCATTTGATGCAGATAGTTTCATCATGGTTTTTATAGACTATGGTAGGTTAATAAGCACAAAGTTGCTAGTTCGAAAACAGAAAAGGCTGCTGTCCTTGCTATACCGTAGAGAAGTCCTTCTGTAAGTTCGTTTAATTCGCCACCGTTTATTTCTTGTAATTCTAGGTTGGATAATTCTGTCATCATTGTATGTTAATTTAAAGTTGATATTTATTTTATTTTGTCCAAGAATTCCAACCGGCTTTTAAAGCTTCACATGCACTATTGGGATTCATTATGATATCAGTTATAATTAAACCGAAAATTACTCCTACAAGTCCACCGTTTACATCCTTCATGTCCTGCAAACTCATTTCCTGCATCATTGCATTGTCTTTTAAATTTTTCATAACTCAAAATGTTTTAATTATTAATAAAAGGGTTAATAGAACGTTTCTATTGCGATTAATAGAACTTGAAATCTTCTTTGCTTGGTATCTTAAAATCCGGCATACCATTGTTGTCGTCTATGGGCTTAATGGGAGAATCGGTGGGGGCATATCCTCCCGATACAACTCTCTGCTCTTTTTTTGTTAAAGGCTTTACCTTGTGTTCGATGTTCTTTTCCATTGTTTTTCTTTTTTAAGTTAATGTTTAAATAGTGAATCTCTGATAGTAAGCGGTGTTGTAAATGCGCTGCTGAAACCGATATCTGCATTGCAGATGCAACAACCGCTTAAAAACATATCTTAGGGTTTTGATTTTTCTCTACGTACACTTATGATATAATGGGCGCTTTGTAAGGCAATTCCAGTTAATACAACCAGCCATCCGTCTGCTTGAAACGATTTGTTTGTTAGGAATTCAGTTATTTTCAAAGCGCAAGGAAATCCTATCATAAAGGTACAAGCAAATAGCAGAGACTTTAAACGCTTGCCATCCGTCTGTTTTGGTTCTTTTCGGATGCTAAGGGGAAATAGGACGGCAAATGCGATTGATGTCAATATTCCGATGATGTCATAATGCTTGTCATATAGAAATGACACAATGAAAATCATATAAAGCACGATGATTGACATATTGTATTTTGCAGTAGTATTTGCACACATAAGTCTCAATTTAGTTGCTTAAACACATGTCGCAGGCATATGAAAATCCTGCTCCCCAAAGTATTCCCATCACTCCGCTACAGGTTGTGCCAAGTACTCCTCCTATCCCATCTGCAACGATTACGGCCCGTGATTGGGAATCTCTTGTTTGTGGCCAATATTCATCCGAGTCTTCGGCTATATTTTTGAATACGATTAGAAGATGCCCTCCTTTCTTGTTCTTGTTCTGCTCAATGAGTGAAAGGTTCTGTTCGCTTAATGGATTTCCGTCTGGGTCGGAAATGATTTCAATAGCCTTTTTTACGTCAATGTCGATATTGTCATTTGCATTAATGCGTTTTAAGACGAGTGTGCGGATGCTTTTTACGTCAAAGTCTTCGATTGCCATATTCTCAAACTCGCTGAAGTCGGCATTGTCGTTGTCCGCTCTGGTCATAATTTCATTATAGCAATATTTGCCATTGTCATTCAGCTTCTGAAAACAGTTGACTAAATCTTTCATTTTAGTTTTATTGCTTATGCATAATCCGATTTCCGAATCTTTCATTTGTTCCAATAAGTAATTGTGAACTTTTCCGACACTATCTATAGTAGCAGAAATTGTTCCCTTTTCTTTGCTGAAGGAGGCATTCATGTCATTGTCGTTTTGGCATCCGAAGAATGCAGCCAAACATAATGCTGCTAATAAATAAAAATACTTGTTCATTGTTTTTTTCTTTTTTTAAGTTACTGTTTGAATAGTGAATCTCTGATAGTAAGCGGTGTTGCAAATACATTGCTGAAACCGGTATCTGCATCGCAGACGCAACAACCGCCATACGTGTTGATACATTCTTCCAATGTGAGGGTTCTCATAGCTCGATTGACTCTTTTCCCCAATAAGGAGACATTACATTAAGTCGCTCCATATGTCTCCTGGCATGTTTATTGGTGGTATATTGTGGCAACATACTACTAAATCTTCCGGTTCTATAATCATTGGAGGTATTCCAATATATCCACCGTTAATACTCTCTGCTTGCTTCTCGTCAATGGGGTTAAGCCCCAGCTCTTTCAAATTTTTCATAATCGATAATTTTGTGTTTGTTAGACATATTGTTAATAAAATCGTTTAGCTTGATATAGGAATGAATCAGATGTTTCCATTCCAACCGAATCATTTTGCATTTTTGTTTCCAGTCTTTACTTTCCTGACCCAGAAGATGTCGCTCAGCTTCGCAACTGCCACCACATAAGTATTTAGCCCAGCATTGTCGGCAACTTGCAAGTTGTGATACTTCTTTTGAACGGAAAAGCTGTAATCTGCTGTTATCAATACCTTCGGACACATTTCCTACGGACATATCTTGATAGGAAAGCATGTTCTGGCATGGATAATACTCTCCTGCTTCGTCTACAATAAGGCTGCTTCTGCCTGCTGCACATCCCTGGTATCTTACGCTCTTGGTTCTTAGACGGTTGATATTCCTTTGAAAGTCGTTGCAGTAGATGTTTTCTTTGCCCATAAACTTTCGGGTAAAAAAGTTCATGACCTCGCCCAGTTGCTTGTCTATTGTCTTAATGCCGTTGGCATCAAAGTGGGTCGTGCTCCGGTCCTTTACGTCGGAATCAATTGTAAAGGCATAAGAGTAAGGGACTTCCATGCTCTCGAAAAAAAGGAACGTCTCGAGTAACCTTGTGTTCTTTGGGCTGATGGTAGCCCTTAGATTGAAGTCTACACCACCTTTTTTGAGTTTTTCTATATTTTCGGCTATTCGTCTGAAACTGCCGCGACCGTTAAGAAATACCCGGTTTGCATCATTCACCTTTTGCGGCCCGTCAATGCTGACTGTAACGGTGAACTTTTCTTGTACAAAGAAGTTCATCATGTCATCGTCTATCAATGTGCCATTGGTGTTCAGTAGGAAGCATACGTTTTTGTTCCGTCGGAATATGATTTCTTCTTTGGCTATTTCCACTACGTCTCTGACAAACAGCTTGTGTAATAGCGGCTCGCCGCCGAAGAAGTAAATGGTGTATCGTTCGCTGTCGGGATTACCTTCAAGCATGTTGGCAATTGCGTTTTGGGCTACCGAAAGGGACATCACGCTTTTTCTGTCTTGCAGGGTCGAAGCAAAACAATATTTGCAGGACATGTTGCAGCCATGCGTTACATTCAGTGTCAGCATGTCTTGTTTTTGCTTTTCGCAGCAGGCGGAAGGTACTGTACATAAACTTTTAAGGGTTTCCGTCACCTTGTCAATGGTGGTGTCTCCTAAGGTATTGCCGTCGTCTCTTCCCGCGCATCTTTTGAAATAGGCATCCATCGTGGGATTGCTTATTTCCAGAATCTGCTGGCTGCCGGATAGGAATACATATTTCTTTTTGTTGAAAGAAAAGATATGAAAATCTCCTTGCTGTAATAAATTGTTCATGTCCGAAAGGGTTTATTTGTATTAGTGATATACTCAATAGTTGAATCTTTTTATATGTACAAAGCGCTTGTACAATAAAACAATCAAAACAATTCCTCCTGCAATCTTTATTGTGGCGTTATATCCTGACAGTAGAATGAGGGATAAAAGAAAGATGATGACGATGGCTACCAATGCAGGTATAGGATGGTGAAGATAATCCATAACAGTATATCTTTTTCTAAGAAGAGTATAGATGGATATTATCCCTAATAAGAAAATCGGTTTCTGTACCCATTCGATAGGTATAAAGAATGCTGTAATAATCAAAATCAGACTAATGGTACCGCTGAAAAGTATCTTATTCATAATCATCATTTATAATAGGTTTAACAAAATGCGGCTGTATATGCAAGTCCGCCTACACAGCCTACTAAGGCTGCTCCCCATGCTGCACCCACTCCTATAGCTCCACCGACAGCAGCTCCTACTCCCGTCATAGTGGCTAAGTCAGCTATGATGACACTCGAGAGGCTTGCTGCGACATCGCATGCTGAAATATTTGCCCTCGTTGAGATTGTATTTGTGGCAAAATTGATGTTTTTAAATAAATTGTGGTTACTCTCAGAGCCTGTTTAAATTTTCCTCAATAATAATCTTATAGTGGCTAATTTGA
>ERZ777306.3312-NODE-3312-length-17193-cov-18.256389_pt1 | contig 17193 bp, 15 predicted proteins | sample MGYA00374966_ERZ777306 | MGnify/ENA primary metagenome ERZ777306 (study PRJEB29329, sample SAMN06343882) | mouse gut metagenome | isolation source: Mouse cecum | place: Austria: Vienna | collected 2014-11-15 ...
GTATCCCGGTTGAACCGCATATGCTCCCGGCAGACACGTCCTTTCTTCTGCAGTCCGAAACTGATCTCCTGCCTTCGTATCTCATCGTCATGCAGTTTCAGGATATGCTCCACACTCCCCTCATAACAGTATTCTTCCTCCGTCATATGGACCTCGCAGTCATACCGGAGTATGCCATGCTCCTGGAGATATTCATGTTTCAGCTTACATTCTTTCTTTTCATAAGGGCAGTGGATGGTAGCCATATCATTTTCAAAAGTCCACTCAATCCCCATGTAGCTCATGTTGCTGTGGCACTGGAGCCCTTTGCACTGCAGGCCGCAGGGTGTCTTAAAGGTCTGCTCAAATATCCACCATTTTTCATAAGTAAAACCCCCATCATAATTATCAAGAGTCTTTTCCTGCCACATGGGTATGTCAACCCTTACATAGTCTGGATGGTGCTCTGCGCTATAACCTTCCTCCAGCAGCCGTTTTGTCAGAGCATTGTATTCCTCATATTCCTTTTCCCTCATTTTGTTCCTCCTTATAATCCCTGGCAGGGACGCATCCCAAAATAGTTTTCCATGCGGTCCCGCAGCCTTTCTGCCGACATATCATATTCTCCGGCAATACAGGATTCACAGCACGGGTATTTGTACGCCAGGGTTTTCGATAACCGGGCATCCCAGCTGTTTAACTGTCTGCCGCATTTGTTGCAGTCCTGATCCAGCCATCTTACTTTCTGCAATCGCTCTCCACCTTCCTTTCTTCCTTGTGAATGTTGTTGTATCCTTATATGCCTTCCGGCTTTCAGGCAGCAAAAAAGCAGGAATGACTTTCTTATTCCTGGCGTCCGCAGTTTCCTGTGAACCCGTGTCATTCCTGCTCTGAAAAGAGATATAAAATTTTCCAAAATAAAAACCAGCATCATATCACTCATAGGGCGTAGTGATACTGCTGGCACAATCATACAAACTTAACAGCGTGTGCAATGCGGGGTTATGCCGCATACAGACATTTCTGCCTGTATCTCCATAAAAGGATGCGCACAAAAATCAATTACAAGGGAAGTGTAACACAAGATATGGAATCAGTCAACAACTTAAAACTATATATAGTATGAAAGAAATTTATAAAATTTCTGATACTTGCAGAAATATCTGGTTTTCACCCTATTTTATTATTATATAGGTCATTTAAAAAGATGCCATAGAACGTACATTGACAATTTTATAGCATGGTACTGGGAGTTATACAGGTGCATGGGACAGGTCTGCCATAAAAAGCCTGCCCCTGCTTAATCGCTGCACAGCACGGCCTGAAAATACGCGGCGGAAACTCCGGCGCAGGAAGTGGCCCAGGGCGCCATGTGGATAAAATATATTTTTTGCTAATTGCAGTTGAAATCTCAGCGGTTCACTTCGTATATTATATATGGAGAATATTTTCAAGGATTATGCTGATTCTGTTTCAGCTGCAAGGAAAGGAGCGTATATGGCAGCTGATGAAAAGATCATGAAAACGCCAGCCACTAATGAAAAAAGGACTTATTCTGTCCAGGAGATTGCCGAAATCCTGCAGATCAGCCGCAGTATGGCTTACAATCTCTGCTCTCAGTCCCTCTTTAAAACGGTCAGGGTAGGGAAGTATGTCAGGGTGTCAAAACCTTCCTTCGATGAATGGCTGGACAGCAAATAAAAAAGGAGAATCAGTATGGCATCTATTGTAAAAAGAGGAAAATCATATTCTGTTGTTTATTATCAGGGAACCGGAAAAAAGCGTCAGCAGGTCTGGGAATCCGGACTCAGTTATTCCACGGCCAAAAGCAGGAAAACCCAGATTGAACATGAGCAGGCGACAAATACCATTACTACAGTAGACAGCAGGGATATGACAGTCAGTGAATTTCTTTATGAGTTCATTGAAAAATATGGCCTGAAAAAATGGAGGGCATCTACCTATGACGGCAATAACGGACTGCTGGAGAATTATGTACATCCCTACCTGGGTGACAAAAAGCTCCGTTCTATCAAAACAAAAACGGTAGATGATTACTATCATTTTCTGGAAACAGAGGCAGAGCCAGCTACCAATATGGGGAGGCCCATGCGGGAACACATCACGGCATCTACCATCCATGACATTCATAAGGTACTGCGGTGTGCCTTCAATCTTGCGGTGCGCTGGGAGTATATTAGTAAAAATCCATTCCTTAATGCAACCCTCCCGGAACATCACGAAAAGGAAAGGGTAATTCTGGAGCCGGAGCAGATTTTAAAGGTTCTGGAATTTACCAACCGTCCCGAATATTATGATTATTACTTAATCCACTGTGCGATTCTAATTGCCATTGGATGTACCGTGCGTGGTGGTGAAATCGGTGGTCTGCAGTGGAACAAGATCAATTTTGAAAAACAGATCATCCATTTTGACCGGGCAATCGACAGAGTATCCAAAAAGAACATGGATATGCCGAAGATGAACATTCTTTTCAAGTTCCCAAATCTTTATCCGGGAACCAAGACTATGATTGTTCTGAAACAGCCCAAGAGTGTCGACACGATACGAAATGTGGATGTTCCCCAGAGTGTTCTGAATGCACTGCTTGTATTGAAGGAAATGCAGGACAAGCTGAAAAAGGAATTAGGACCGGATGGCTACATGGATTATAACCTTACCATCTGCCAGGCCAATGGTCGTCCCATTATGACAGAACACCTGAATAAACGGTTTAAGGAAATCCTGACTGAAATGAATGACCCTGATATGGATCCCCAGGAAATTGTATTCCACAGTCTGCGTCACACCAGCGCCACCACCAAACTTCTTATGTCCGGAGGTGATTACAATTCGGTTATGCAGGCTGGCGGATGGTCCAATCTGGAGATGCTGACCAGACGTTATGGGAAACATTCTTTTGCAAGTGAGTGTGAAAAGCTGGCCGGAAAGATGGATGATTTCCTTGATGGCAAAGGCATCAGTGAGCCACAGAAAAATGATAAAGATGAAGCAAATTCCGCAGAACAGGTATTGCAGCAGCTTATGAAATCCAATCCTGAACTGCTAATAGAATTTGCCAGGTCTATCCAAAATGCTAATAAAGAGTAAATCTATTAGCAGACAAATGAACGGATAAAAATACCGTATTAGCAAAAAAGAAAAAATCTGGTGTTTGAGAAGCTTCAAAATGGGAGTTTTATTAGCAGAAAAACAGGCCGGATTATTTGAACATCCGACCATTTAACTCGTATTAGCATGCAGGTTCTATTTTCAAATGTATTAGCATATTAGCAAATCCGAGTTTTGGTGCTGAAATGAAGAAAGCCGAAAACCCGCTAAAATCAAGGCTTTCGGCTATGTTTCCAGCGTTCCCGAGGTGACTCGAACACCCGACCTACCGCTTAGGAGGCGGTCGCTCTATCCATCTGAGCTACGGAAACACATATTAAATTATATATCAGCCACCGCAAATTATTTTAACACATATTCAAAACAATATCAACACAATATTTATAATATTTTGTAATATCTGTAACAGTTCAGCCTGCAACTGCGCACTTGCTGCGCGGTTAGCAGCCAATGAATTGGAGCCGCCAAGAATCCGGGCCTTTTGCCGTAGGCAAAACTCGAAATGGACGGATTTCGTAACAGGGAAGCCAAAAGGCTGAACTGTTACTAATATCTAATTTCCATCCGGAAAATTAACATAACCCTGCATCCAAATAGAACCTTTAAAGCGCCTTCCTACCTGGGGCTCACCATATAAATCTTCTGCATTAATGCACACATCAAAGTTCAAATCATTACAGCTAATTGTCATCAAATAAATTTCTTCAAAAGTCAATCGGTTCGTAACTTTATTGCAATCCAGAATTTCTCCCAATACAGAATAATGGTCGCATTCTACCCCATAAGGCATGAAGTAAGTATCCACAAGAGTAAAAACATCTTCCTTCTGAATTTTTCTGGATATTGTGGTATAAGTATCCATATCCTCTAACGTAAGGCTTTCAATAGCATCCTCATCTCCTCTCCTGGCTGCATCGATTAGTGAGTTTCTGTTTTTGGATACTTTTTTAATCATCTTTTTATCTTTTTCATTCTTTATGATAGGCATCATAATTTTTCCCTGCACAGAAAGGGCCGATAAAGTGAGAGTAGTTCCTCTTACAGGGAGTCTTTTGCTATCCCGTATTTTTATGTACGGAATCATATTTTGCAAATAAAAAATAAGAGAAACTCCAACTTTCACATCATCACATACACCAGCATAAGATTCTGTACCAGCATGACGTTCTATAGATACATCCTCTTCTGAACTGATAACCGTTCCCCGCAAATAAGGATAATAATAATCAAAAGAAAATTTATCCTCTGAATCGAATTCCCCACAAACAGCTATTCCTATATTCTCGGCAAAATCTTTACAAAATTCTGCCAGTATAATATCATCCTCATTTGAAACATACGACCGATCGTCCGCATTCACAATGGAATCTACAATAATTTTTTGCAATTCGCTTCTTTTTTTTAATTTACTAAAGCCAATTGCCCTCATATATTTATGCAAAGATTTCACCTCTTTTCCTATCTATCCAAATATTAAATTATAAATTCCGATACCAGGCATTTTCTTCAATCTAATCACTATAGAAAAAGTTCCACCTATGAACTCAAAAAGAATTGCTGTTCAATTCTCATTGAGTTCTTACAATATCCAAACATACTTTTCTATTTTATTACTTCCTGTCCTCCCATATAAGGTCTGAGCACTTCTGGAATCTTAACCGTTCCATCCTCTTTAAGATTGTTTTCCAAAAACGCAATCAGCATTCTGGGGGGTGCCACAACTGTATTATTTAAGGTATGCGCAAAATACTTGCCCTTCTCCCCATTCACACGAATTTTCAATCTTCTGGCCTGAGCATCTCCTAAGTTGGAACAGCTTCCCACTTCGAAATATTTTTTCTGCCTTGGTGACCAGGCTTCCACATCATAAGATTTTACTTTCAAATCTGCCAAATCCCCGGAACAACATTCAATTGTCCGAACCGGAATATCCAATGACCTGAACAAATCTACCGTATTTTGCCATAATTTTTCAAACCACATCTGGGATTCTTCCGGCTTGCATACCACAATCATCTCCTGCTTTTCAAACTGATGAATACGGTAAACTCCCCTTTCTTCCAGCCCATGAGCTCCTTTTTCTTTTCTAAAGCACGGAGAATAGCTGGTAAGCGTCTTGGGAAGTTCTTCTTCTTGAATAATCGTATCAATAAATTTTCCAATCATGGAGTGCTCAGATGTACCGATTAAGTATAAATCTTCCCCTTCAATCTTATACATCATAGCATCCATTTCTGCAAAACTCATAACACCGGTTACTACATTGCTTCGAATCATAAATGGAGGTACGCAATAGGTAAATCCCCTATTTATCATAAAATCTCTTGCATAAGAGATCACAGCAGAATGAAGCCTGGCAATATCCCCCATCAAATAGTAAAAACCATTGCCCGCGACTTTTCTTGCACTATCCAAATCGATACCTTTTAATTTCTCCATGATATCCGTATGATAAGGCACTTCAAAATCCGGAACAACAGATTCCCCATATTTTTTAATTTCCACATTTTCTGTATCATCTTTTCCAATAGGCACACTGGCATCAATGATATTAGGTATTACCATCATCCTTTTATTTATTTCTTCTTCCAGCTGCTTTTCCTTTTCCTCCAACTCGGCCAAACGTTTCGCCCCGGCAGCTACTTCTGCCTTTTTTGCCTCTGCTTCTTCCCTCTTTCCCTGAGCCATCAATCCACCAATTTCTTTGGAAATCTTGTTTCTATTGGCACGTAAATCGTCTGCTTCCTGTTTTGCTTTCCTACTTTCTAAGTCCAATTCAATCACTTCGTCAACTAAATCTAATTTGTTTTCCTGAAATTTCTTTCTTATATTCTCTTTTACTGCTTCAGGATTTTCTCTTAAAAATTTGATGTCAATCATTATCTTATTCCTCTCTTTTTAAGTCTACAAAAATTAATATTTCATCAAATAATTGATGACCTTCTTGCGCATCAGCGTAATTCATTATATCACATGTCACCATTTTTCAAACGTCGGTTAAATAAAACACATATTCGTCAATACCATTCATTAAATATTTTCAATTACCTTTTTAATAGAAATTCTGTCTTCTGTCAATAGGTTTCTTATTAAATTATACGAAATTTTATTTCCGCTTTTATCATATAATATTTTAATGACAGGCTTGTCCGAATGATTCTTATTCTGCTTTACAACAATACCTATTTCGCCATCATTTGTAAGCACATAAGACCCTGCAGGATAGACAGCAGCAAAATCCAAAAAAATATCTAATATTGTTCCATCGTAATATATATTCCTATTTTTTTTCAGGTACTGAATTGCATCATATACCTTCCGCCGTCTGTACCCAATTCCACATATCATTTCATCAAACTGTTCACATATATTAACTATTTTTACCTCAAAAGGCAAACTGGTGACTTTAAGCGGATAGCCTGAACCATTAATATGTTCATGGTGATATAAAATAATATTTTTACTCAAATCCGACATCCATGATTCATTCTGCAATGCTGAATATCCATATATAGGATGTTTTTTATATTCCCTCAATTCTTCCTTCGAAAATTCTCCAATATCTCTCCCAGTATAATCTACCATGATATATCTAAGCCCCAAATCATGCAATAGGCATGCAACCCCAATATCATGAATTTTTTCCATTGGGATTTTCATTTTCAGAGCCACTAATATTGCTAAATAGCACACACTGATGGAATGCTCATATATATCAGAACTTCTTTCTTTTATGTCATATATTTTTTCAAGTACCCCTTCTTTCTCCAAAAGACTGTTTATAATATTATCTGCTGTCCTGCTAAGTTCTATTAATTCTTTGCTATGGCCAAAAGTATGTTTTTCAATAATCCTTTTTATCTTATTTTTGAAGTCTATCCCAATTTCATCCTTTACTATTTCAACTTCCTCTGTGTCAATTTCCTCTTCGACAAATACTTCCTTAATATCAAGTTCTCCTAATTTTTCAATATATTCTTTGCTTAACACAGTTCCTTTCGATAATAATATTTTATAATCAGAAGTCATAACAGTTCTGGCAAGTATTTCCCCTCCGATTAACTCGGATATTTTCCTTATACTCATACAATACTTCCCCTGCTTCCTTACAAAGAGATAATTAATCTCCCATTGCCATATCCAATGCCTGCTTTTCTTCCTCCCCTAATAATATTTCGCATTGTCCATTTTTTATTTCTTTAGAATAAGAATAACATCCGTCTGTACTATGCACAGAATTGATAATAAACCCACTGTCATTCTCATCCAAAAGTGCTAAACTAAAACTCAACTGTCCTCCCATCTGCTTAAACGCATCATATTTGACAATCCCCATTTTTTGAAAGGAAGATTCTATCTTTTTATATAACTCATTGATATCCTTTTTATTTTTTTCCATGGATATCTTTATAAATTTATTGTCTTCATATAAGCCTATCACATCCTGTTCCATACTTTTTGCATCTTTTCCCTGCATGAATATAGAATACTTCTTCTTCAATTTTGATATTTTCACCATCTGGATAATCATTAATATACAAAAAATAAATATTAAAACTGCCATACCTATTAAAATATATCCTATATCAACGCTGCCTAATCCAATGTAATTTAGTATTTGACTGTTCATCTTTTCAATTTTTCTCCCAATGTAAATTAACTATATAATAAAATATATAAGCACTCAATAATCAATTAGTATCATTTTTACTTTAATGTATAAGTTTATCAGTGATTTTTTCCAAATCATCATGGCTGTAAAACTCTATTTCTATTTTTCCAGACCCATTTCCTTTCGAAGAAATAGCCACTTTTGTACTCAATGACTGTTTTATCTTTTCTTCTATTTCCCCATAAATAATTTCCAGCTTTTCATCCTTCTTAGGTATTTTATTTTCTTTTACGGGTTTATTCAAATCCTTCATCAATTTTTCTACATCTCTTACACTCAGCTTCTCATCAAATATTTTCTGTGCAATCATGTATTGTTTTTCCGGATCTTCTATAGATATCAGTGCCCTGGCATGTCCTGTAGTAATCATATCATCTATGATCATTTGCTGTACTTCATCGCACAGTTTCAATAGACGAATAGAATTTGTAACTGCTGTCCTGCTTTTAGAAACTCTTTCAGCAACCTCGTCTTGTTTCAAGTTAAACTCTGTTAAAAGTCTTTTATAGGCCAATGCTTCTTCAATAGGATTTAAATCTTCTCTCTGAATATTTTCTATTAAAGATATTTCCACTATTTCCTGTTCTGTCAAGTTTCGTATAATTACAGGAACTTCTTTCAAACCAGCTAACTTAGCAGCCCGCCATCTTCTCTCCCCTGCAATAATTTCATAATATGTTCCTTTATCCTGAACCAGAATGGGCTGTAATAATCCAAATTGTTTAATAGACTCTGCCAATTCCAACAAAGAATCTTCATCAAAATTTTTTCTTGGCTGTTCTCTATTAGGTTCTATCATTGTGATTTTTATCAACTTATCACTTTCATCTTTTCCATTATTCTTATTATCACCTTTTGATTTTGTACCAGATTTATCAACTGTATTTGGTATTAATGCATCAAGTCCTTTTCCCAGTCCTCTAGCTGCCATTTTCATATTCCTTTCTTTTATTATACTAATCTACTATTTTCTAATAATTTCTTCCGCTAATGTCAAATATGCCTCGGAGCCAGCCGATTTAGGATCATACATATTTATAGGAAGCCCATAACTCGGTGCTTCTGCTAACCGGATATTTCTTGGAATAACTGTATTATATATTTTTTGGTTTAAATGACTTTTTACATTTTCTACAACTTGAGCAGATAAGTTTGTCCTGGAATCATACATAGTAAAAACAATTCCTTCCATATCTAATTCTGGATTTAATCTTTCTTTTACTAAATTTACAGTATGTATTAATTGACTCAACCCTTCCAAAGCATAATACTCGCATTGAATTGGCACCAAAACAGAATCTGCTGTAGTCATTGAATTTATCGTCAGCATATTCAATGAGGGGGGACAGTCAATAATTATATAATCATATTGATCTTTTATCCAATCTACTTCATTCCGCAGTATAAATTCTTTTTTGTCTACTCCTATTAATTCAATTTCTGTAGCGGCTAGATTGACATTGGAAGGTATTAACGACACTCCTTTTACTACATCTTTGATAACGCATTCTTGTATAGAACACTCTCCGAGAAATAATTCATATATTGTGTTGTCCAAATTATTTTTATCTACACCAAATCCGCTGGTTGTATTTCCCTGGGGATCAGTATCAATAACCAATATTTTTTTATTCTTAGCAGCCAATGCGGCGGATAAATTAATTGAAGTAGTAGTCTTCCCTACCCCTCCTTTTTGATTTGCTATAGCAATTACTTTTCCCATAAACTCCTCCCACAAATTTGTAATCCCAGTTATCAAGTACAATTTTAATTATCTGTTCCACTTGATTTTATCATTATTTTTCGTATCTATCAAATTATAACATTAAATAAATACATAATCCATTGTATTTTTAGTCAAAATAATATGGTTTCACAGCATAAAATTATGCAAAAAAATGTTTCACGCTTTGCCTTACAATATCTAGCGTTGCTGTGTTTCACGTGAAACATTATATTGTATTTTAATTTTAAAACGGTTTTATGTTTCACGTGAAACATAAAACCGCCCTTGATTTGATATATAATTCCTCAATAAATTAACAAAAGCAATACTAATCCACATAAAATACTACTCATTAAATCAAATAATAATTTATTATTAAACAACTTATAATTTTAATATAACTGCACCAAATTATTTTTTATAGCAAAAATTGCAGCCTGTGTTCTATCATTCACATCTATTTTCTTAAATATATTCGAAATATGATTCTTAACAGTTCGTTCACTTATATCTAAGATATTTGCTATTTCCTTATTAAACATTCCATAAGCCACTTGAATGAGAACCTCCAATTCTCTCTTTGTCAGTGAGTCAATCTTTTCCTTATCTAAATTTCTATTCACCAATCTGGAATTTAACACAGGAATAAGACTTGGCTGAATATAATTTTCACCATTATAAATATAATTAATTGCTTTTTTCAATTCTGCTGATTCACTATCTTTTAAAATATAACCGTCTACACCAATATCAACCGCCCTTAATAAATACTCAATTTCATTATGAACAGTCAAAATCAATATTTTGATATCAATATTTTTATTTTTTATATCCTCCAAAACCTCTATTCCATTTTTATTTGGCATATTAATATCTAATAACAAAATATCAGGTGTAACAGTTTCTAAAATTTTTAAACACTCTACTCCATCCGCTGCTTCAGAGATAACTTTAATAGATCCATCATACTCCAAAAGCTGCTTTACCCCTTCTCTCATTAAAACATGGTCATCCGCTATCATTACCTTAATACTCATGTTCATTTCTCCCTTATTCTAGTAAAGGAACTATAATCTTTATAATAGTTCCGTGCTCAGGCTTGGAATCGATTTCCATGGTTCCCGATAAAAGTTCAACTCTTTCCCTTAAGATGCACAAACCAAAATGTCTGTCTTCAGACAATAAAACATCATCAAAATTAAAACTAATTCCATTATCTGATACTATAATTAAACAATCATCATCGGTATTTTTTTTTAACTCAAAATTTATTTTACTTCCCCTTGAATGCTTTATAGCATTATTTAAACACTCTTCTATAATTCTGAATATTGTCATTAAAATAAGAGAATTATTACAACCAATATCTTCAATATTATATGTTATATTAAACTTAGAAGACTCCCTTAACTTATATACCAGACGTTCAAAGGCTTCCTTCAAACCTAAATCGTCAAAAGTCATTGGACGCAAATCGAAAATAGTATCCCTTATCTCCTGAATAATAGATTTTAATCTACTATTCACCACTGCCAGTTCAAGCTTTGCCTTAACCGGATCTTCATCAACATACAATGCACTTAGTTCAACATTATGAAGCAGATGTGACAGATTTTGCAAAGAAGAATCATGAAGATCTCTCGCTATACGCTGGCGCTCTTTTTCTTGAATATCCAAAATTTGCAGACGCTGATTAATAACCTCCTTTTCTTTTATTTTTCCTAAATTATTTAATTTACCAAAGGAGTCTGAATTCTCCTCCGATAAAAAAAAATTCTCAAATACTTTTAATACCCCGCTTAAAGTATTGATTCTCAAATCAAGAAGACCAATATAATCAATATAAAATTGATAGTCATATTGGATTTTCCTTCCTTCTAATTTTTCCCTTATATTTTCTTTCTCAGTAAAATAGCTTTTATAGATTTCCCTTAAACTTTCATATAACTCATTCAACATGAAATAACCCCATAGAACTCCAAAACCCTTAATTACCCTTCAACCCCTCTCTATCAAAACAAAGAAATTGATAGATAAAATAATTATAGCATATACTAGGTGAAAATTCAAAAAAATATTTGGATTTTGTTACTGTCAATTAACTAATATTTAAATTATTTTATAACCATTTAATACTATATTATAAAATTTATGCTATAATAAGTTATAGCTTATAGAAGTCAACAGTACTAGTGTACTGACTCGTTCACATTTTGCCAAATGATTTGCCTGAATTTACATCTGCCGTGTTGGCCTCATTCAGCAATGCCGCCGCATCGTCTGTCTCGTTCAGCCGCCTTGCAGGCTGAAAATTCACTCTGCATCATTTGGCTGAAAGTAAACGTACCAGTACACTAGCAGCAAGTTTGTGTCTGTACGGCATCCACAAACTTGCGTAATAAAGCCGTGCAGAAAAGGATGAAAAATGAAACATAAAAGGCAATCATTAATTATTTTTTCAAGTTTTACAGCTGCTGTTATTCATATCATAAATAGAATAGAAAATTCTCTATATACTTCAAATAATCATCTTATATATTCTGAAAATAAATACTACGAATGGCGTTTTGGAAAAATAAAATATATAAAAAAAGGATGCGGAACACCAATACTTCTCATCCATGATTTATCATTAGGAAGTTCCGGATATGAATTTCACCGTATAATTGATAAACTGTCCGAAAATCATGAAGTATATGCCATTGATTTATTAGGCTATGGCCTATCGGATAAACCAAATATTACTTATACCAACTATCTCTACGTTCAGTTTATCATTGACTTTATTAAAAATGTAATCAAAAAAAAGGCAGACATTATAGCCACAGGGGACTCTGTCCAAATAGCGGTTATGGCATGCCATAATGATCCTGAGGCAGTTAACCATATGGTTTTTATAAATCCACAAAATATATTTGAGTTAAACAAAATTCCTTCTAAACAGACAAAATTATTTAAACTCTTATTAGATACGCCAATTTTAGGTACTTTTATCTATAACTTATTGAGTAAAAAAGAATTAATTGAAAAAGACTTTAAAAATAAATATTTTTATAATCCAGATAATATAGATGAACATGATATTTTATCCTATATGAAAGCTGCACACTTTCCGGATTATAGTTCAAAATATGCATTTTCCAGCTATACAGGAAAATATATGAACACAAATATTGTTCATGCCTTAAAAGAAATCAACCATAGCATCGCCATTATTGCAGGAGAAGAAGAAAAAAATATTAAAAATACAGTAAGTAATTACAGCTACTATAATAATTCCATAGAAACTATATTCATAAAATATGCCAAACACCTGCCCCACCTGGAAATGAGCGATAAAACCATTGAACACATCAAATTATTTATTGATGAATAAATGATAATCACAATCCATCATATATCCGTCCAATAAATGTTCTTCCTATTAGTATTCAATCATGCTCCTCAGCCAAGGCTTTAAGATTCCAAGAGCCTATACTATAAAATAGGCTCTTTAGAAGGAATCCCAGCCTTTCTTGGAAAACGCGCCGGCGTATTTTTCACCTTATCAATTACTATTAAGCATCTATAAATATCTGAAGAAGGCAATATATAATCCACTTTCTTTTCCACCTTCCCCCCCAATATTTCGATTGCCTTTTCCGCTTTCACCAATTCCTCAGAAACTTTTTCCGACTTATAACAAACAAATTTCCCGCCCTTTTTCACAAAAGGAATACAATATTCCGAAAGCGTAGATAAATTAGCTACCGCCCTGGAAACCACCAAATCATATTTACCCCTCAATCTGTCCGGCTTCGCATAATCCTCCGCACGCCCATGAACTGCCTCTATCCCATCGAGCCCTAAACTACCTATTACCTCATCCAAAAATTTCACTCTTTTTTGCAAAGAATCCAGCAAAGTAACCTTTACATGCGGAAACGCAATCTTCAAAGGAATACCCGGAAACCCCGCACCCGTTCCAACATCTAACAATTTAATCCCATCCAGCTTCATGCCACCCGATTCCCCATCACCCGAAGAAAGCCCTCCTCCATTACTATTTATTAAACCATAACCCTTCACAAGACACAAACTATCTATAAAATGCTTCTTTAGAACATCATTAAAATCAATAATTGATGTAAGATTCATAAACGAATTCCATTCAACAAGCAATTCATAATAATTCAGAAACAACATAATCTGCTTCTCATCCAACATAATATCCAATTCACGCAAATCCTCTTCAAATTCATGTAAACTGTAATCTTTCATATTAATGACCATACCCTTTCCATAGCCTGCAAACTTTCATGCATGTATCACATGCATTCATATAAAATATAAATTCATCTGTAAAAAATTTATTTTTCAATCCACTTGGCTCGTTGCTCGCGGGAATAAAAACATTATACCCCCATCATCCAAATTCAACAAGAGCGATAATCACAAACAACACCCAGGGGTGGAGCACCGTTTTGCATGTGCTGCCTGCCGTACTGTGTCTGCACAGTGTTTTAGTTTGCGGCTATTGCTAAAAAACAGAATTTTCACTTATGAAATGGCCAAATACCAAGGGGAAAATCGCCATGGATGGCGATTTTAAGAAGCAAGGGCATGGATGCCCTTTGCTTCTGACCCGTCCGCCCTCCAACACCCCCACCCATTTCATTAGTAAAAACTGTTTTTTAGCTTAGCCGCAAACTAAAACACTGTGCAAACACAGTAGCAGGCAGCACATTCAAAACGGTGCTCCACCCCGTCCGCCCACCAAAAACCAAAACAACAACCACTCCCCACACCAAACCATCCACAAAAAGCTTGACTCACTTAGACCCAATAGAATATGATATACCAAAAGACTTGGGAAAAATCACCCTTCCAAAACCACAGGAGCCAAATATAATGTATAGCATTTTAGTAGCAGACGATGAACGATGGATTAGAAAAGGAATTATAAAAATGATTGATGCAAAGAAGCTGGAAATAAACGAAATTTATGAAGCCGACAGCATCACAGCCGCTCTACGCCAATTTGAACTCCACAAACCGGATATTATCCTGTCGGATGTAATATTCCCCACAGAAAACGGCTGTAATTTTTGCGAACAGGTTTTTTCCATCAAACCGGAAACAAGGATTGTCATGATTTCAGCCTTCGATAATTTTGAATTCGCCAGAAGAAGCATAAAATACCAAGCCGTAGACTACCTGCTTAAGCCTGTCAGCAAAGAACAGCTTAATCAGGTAATCTATCAATGTATAGAACAGATAAAAAACCGGCAAATGAAGGAAAAATATATTATTTCTCAGTTTTCAAAAACTGAAGTTCCAAATCCACAAAAGCAGAACAAAAATCCGGACGAAACGGAAAAAACCTCCGAAGAACAAATAGAAAACATTATCAAACGCATGAAATCAAACATGACAGAAAAATATACGCTTTCAGAACTCGCTGCAGAATGCTGTCTCTCAGAAGTATATTTTTCAAGTCTGTTTAAAAAAGTATCAGGTATGTCCCCTATGAATTACTTAATCCATATACGGATTGAGAAAGCATGTGAACTCATATGCTCCACTAACTGGCGTATGGTAAAAATAGCAAAACATGTTGGATATGCCGACTATCAATATTTTACAAAAGTATTTAAAAAAGAAACCGGCAAGACACCTGGAGAGTACAAAGAAACAATACGAAAGGAATTTGAGGATGATTGAAAAAATTTTAAATTACTTTAAAAACCTTTCTATTCGATATAAACTGATGCTAACCTTTTTCTTACTGCTCTTTGTAATTGCTGCAGGGGTTACTTTTGCCATTAACTACTACAACCAACGGTTCATTGGCAATATGACCGAAGAAAGCAACAAACAGATTATGAAGGAAATGAATGCAGAACTTGACAGCATTTACGCTCAAATCAATCAATTATACATTACTTTCAACAATCAGGATTTATACGAAATATTTTTAAATGAAGATAATACATCAAATTTTCAAAATATATATAAAGAATTGCAGTATGAAAACCTTGTGAAAAATATTATTAACGCCAACAATCTCCAGGAACATGTTTCCGGTATTTTACTTTATGCAAATTATAATACCAATAGTTATATAGGAACAGGCGCTATTAATCCGAGCTTTCAGATAGAAGAAACCGACTGGTACAAAAAATTTGTCAAAACTCAAACCAAGAAGCTTCTCTATGGCCCTTTAAACGAAGATTTCAAATCGGAAAACAGCAAAAAAAATAATGTCATATATTTTATCCGAAGCTGGCACATTCCTATAAGCAGCGGCATCTCGCGGGGAGAAAACCCTTTTATTCTTTTCAATATCAATGCTTCCATATTTACAGATATTTTTAAAAAATATTCCGGAAATACAAAAGTAGTTCTGGTGACCGATTCTTATCACCAACCTTTATTTACGGTAAATATGGGAAAAGAAGATGAACAGCAAATAATGGACATTATAGAAGAGCAAATGATAAATTCTAAAGAAAGGCAAACCTATTTCAATAAAAAATGGTCCATCACCCGAACTTTTAACGATAATTTTGGCTGGATTATTTATTCCGCAGAATCCACCAAAGATGCCTTCCGCGATATGAACCAATTAATACGGAATATATACTTTATTATTTTATCGGCCGGAGGGGCTGCTATTTTGCTTGCCTTATATCTGACCAGAAAAATTATTATGCCCTTGACGATTTTAAACCAGATGATAAATAAAATAGAAGAAAAAGACGTTTTCCTGGATGTCCAGTCTCAGGATGAACTAGGGCAGATTGGAGAACGCTTCAATCAGATGAAAAGGCACATGCAGGATATGGCTGAGAAGATGTATTTAAGCAAAATGCAAGAAAAAGAAGCCCAAATCAGCGCATTGCAGGCTCAAATCAATCCCCATTTTCTTTATAATACCCTGGATAATATTTACTGTATCGCTCAGGTAGAAGAAAACGAAAATATTATCAGCCTTACGGACAATCTGTCAAAAATGATGCGATACAGCATGAGCATGAAAAACCATTACGTGCCATTGGAAAAAGAACTGGAACATGTAAAAAGTTATGTAAACATACTAAATGTCCGATTTGATAACTCTATCACTCTGGAATTTCAAATAGATAATGCCTTGGATATTGAAATACCAAAATTATCCATGCAGCCTCTGGCAGAAAATGCATGGAATCACGGTATTCTTCCAAAGCAAGGACATCAGGGAACCATTCAGTTTCACATTTCTGTGGAGGAAGATACATGCATTATCCAGGTACTAGATGACGGAATCGGTATTTCTTTAGAAAAAAGCCAGGAAATTAACCAAAGTTTAGAACAAATAAATTATGATACCAATACCTCAGACAGCGGTTCGGGTATTGCCCTTAAGAACGTAAATAACCGAATTATGTTAGAAGACGGTGAAGGTTACGGCGTCCGCTTATATCCCAGGGAAGAAGGCGGCTGTCATGTTATTGTACGTATGAAACTTCATACGCAAAAAAATAATTAAACAGGGAAGCCGAAAGGCTGAACTGTTACACAAACTTGGAATTTAGAATTTTTAATTTTCAATCTTTACTCCATTTCTACATGTCTTTTTGTGCAAAAATTTGCTTCGGTTCTCCCAAAAAATCACAGCCATACGGCTTGACCACCGGCTCTGCCGGTGGTTTGGATGAACCCC
>ERZ777306.3325-NODE-3325-length-17128-cov-4.427049_pt1 | contig 17128 bp, 1 predicted proteins | sample MGYA00374966_ERZ777306 | MGnify/ENA primary metagenome ERZ777306 (study PRJEB29329, sample SAMN06343882) | mouse gut metagenome | isolation source: Mouse cecum | place: Austria: Vienna | collected 2014-11-15 ...
AGTTCGAGCCTCAGCAGTACTATACGGTGAAGGCCAAGGGCAATAACACCAATGTTACGCCCAGCACGGCGACCTATACCGTGGACGAGGACGGCAGTGTGGCCTGGATCAAGCCGGACGGCTTCGTGCTGACTGGACTGACGGTGAACGGCGCGGAGGTTGCCTTCACGCAGGAGCAGACGAGCTACACGGTGGATCATACCACCGTCACGCCTTCGGCGGTTTACGAGGTTGTTGTTACCTATGCGCCAGAATCCAGTGTGCCGGAGGAGCCGGAGGCGTTCTACCACATTGTGACCAGCGGCGTCTTTACCTCCGCACTGACCGACAGCTATGATGTGAAGCTGGGCGAGGATGGTACCGTCACCTGGCGGGTGCTGGATGGCTACCGTCTGAGCGAGGTTAAGGTGGACGGCGTCGCGGTGACGCCCGCGGTCACGGAGGCTGGCGTGTACAGCGTCAGCATCTCCGGCCAGGGCAGGGAAGATGGCGACACTGTGCCGGTTGCCGTGGTTTGCGAGCGTATTCCCAGCGGTGAACCCGGCGGCGGCGGCGAGGTCATCACGCCTTATTCCGTATACGCTTTTACCAATGACGCGAGCCTTGGCGCGGTTTCGCCCGCGGCGGCGACCCTCCGCGAGGACGGCGCGACGGCCACGGTGACATGGACGCCCAAGAAGTATGCCCATGTCGTGAGCGTGACCATTTCCGATTATCCCAGCAGGGCCAATGCTGTCACTGCGGACGCGGCCATGCTGGCGGCGGGTTCCTATACCTTCCAATATGACGAGCATCAGGATAAGATCGTGGACGTGGTGTTTGAAGCTGATCCCGCATACACTATAACGGCTGAGGCCGCCGGAACCACCGGCGCTGGCTGCGCTGTGTCCGTCGGCGGAACCAACCCCCTCAAGGGAACGGGCGAAGCCGCTTCTGTCACTTGGACGGTGGGCACGGGCTACACGGTTACCTCGGTTGTCATCTCCGATGAGGACGGCGCCAACGTGGTGAACGCCACCGCAGCGGAGCTTTCCGCCAAGAAGATCGACTTCAGCTACGATACCATGACGGCCAACCGCAAGGTGGTTGTGACCTATGATCGCAATACCACTGGCGTTATTCCGTACACGGTTCGCGCGAAGGCCAACGATGCTGCCATGGGTACGGTGTCTCCGGCCTCCAGAACCCTGACGGCGGCGGATTCCACCGCGACCGTCACCTGGAGCGCCAAGCCTGGCTATCATGTGGCCAGCGTGACCGTCACGGATTACCCGGACGCCAACACGGTGCAGTCCCTGACCGAGGATGAGATTGCGGCGGGCAGCTATGTATTTGCCTACAATGAGCATGAGGACAAGCTGGTCTATGTGGTCTTTGAGCAGGATCCTGTATATGACGTCAGCATTGTGGGCGTCAACGGCGGGGCGGACTGCACCGTTACCGGCGGCGCGACGCTGACAGCCAGCGGTCAGACGCACATGGTCACCTGGACGGCCGGCACGGGCTATACGGTGAAGAGCGTTGTCGTCGCTGATCCCGACGGCGCCAATGCCCAGAACCTGACGGCGGCGCAGATAGCCTCCGGCAGCTATACCTTCAGCTACGATACGCTCCATTCCGACCGTAAGGTCACGGTTACGTTTGAAAAGTCGCTGTCCAGCGATCCGCCCATCTACACTGTGACCACCGCGGTCAATGACGCAGCGATGGGTACGGTCAGCCCGTCTGCAAGCCTGAGCGCTGAGGGCGCGACCTATGCCGTTGCCTGGCGCGCGAATCCTGGCTATATGGTCAAGCGGGTGACAATCAACGGCGCGGACTACGAGGCCGATACCTACACCTTCCGCTACAATGACCACGCCGACATCACGGTGTACGTCGAATTCGAGGCCCTCCCGGCCTATCAGATCGCGACGGCCAAGGTGGGCGGCGGCGCTGGCAGCACTGTGCGCGAAGGCACAACGTTGACCACCAGCGGTTCCACTTACGCTGTCACCTGGAGCGCGGACAGCGGCTTCAAGGTGGAAAGCGTGGTGATTGCCAATAACATGGGCGACACCCTCGCAACCCTGACGGAGGCTGAAATCGCGGCGGGTAAGTATACCTTCGCCTATGACGACATGACAGGCGACGTCCTGCTGACCGTGACCTTCGCGGTGGATACCTCCTCCGCGGGCGGCGCTGGCACCACGCCTTATGCCGTTACCACGCAGGTTATCCCGGCGGATGGCAGCATGGGTACGATCGACCCGTCCAAGACGCTTCGGCGTGAGGGCGAGGAATATGTGGTCTCTTGGAATGCCAATCCCGGTTACCGCGTGAAGCGCGTCACGGTGGACGATGGCGAGAACGCCACTGCCTACACGGGTACGGACTATACCTTCCGCTATGACGACCACAAGGATGTTACAATTACCGTCGAATTTGAACAGATTCCCCAGTATATCGTCACGGCGGACAAGCAGGGCAACGGCGGCGCGAACAGCGTTGTCAGCGCCGGCGCGGTTCTGGCGCCCGGCCAGTCCCATACGGTGACCTGGCTTGCGGGCGAGGGCTACAACGTCAGGAGCGTGGTGATCTCCAAGCCCGACGGTACCGACCGTAAGCAACTGAACGAGAGCGAGATCGCCCTTGGCGCGTATACCTTCACCTATGACGGCATGAACGGCTCCGACCGCAAGATTGTCGTGACGTTTGAGAAGGATGAAGGCACGATCCCGGGCGGCGGCGACCTGCCCGCCACGCCTTACACTGTGGAAACCAGTGTAAATGATGCGGCGATGGGTACGGTCAGCCCGTCCAAGACGCTGAATACGGCGGACAGCGAGTATCTTGTCACCTGGAGCGCCAACCCCGGCTACTATATCAAGAGTGTGGCCGTGAACGGCGTTGGGCGCGCCATCAGCGAGTATACCTTCAAGTACAACGACCATCGGGATACCAAGGTCGTCATCACCTTTGCGCCCATCGTGAGCTACACGGTGACCGGCGTTGCTGTGGGCGGCGGTGCGAACAGCACGGTCACGCCTGCCAGCGCGGTGCTCAGCGGGGAAGGCGACACGCAGACGGTGACCTGGATCGCGGACGAGGGCTATCGCGCCAAGAGTGCGGTGGTGACCAACGCCAATGGCCGAGTGGTCTACGCCTGCACCGAGGAAGAGGTCGCCAGCGGCTCTTACACCTTCTACTATGACGACATGAGCTCTGACCAGACGATGACGGTCACCTTTGAAAAGGTGGAGGGTGCGGGCGCCACACCTTACACCGTGACCACTAGTGTCAACGACAGCGCCATGGGTTCCATTGATCCGTCGGTCACGCTGAGAACGGCGGGCGCCCAGGCGGATATCCACTGGCGTGCGAACAACGGCTATACCGTAAAGTCTGTGACCATCACCGATGACGCCGCGGCCACGACCCGCAACGCCACCGAGGAAGAATTGACCGCGGGCAAGCTCACCTTCCTTTATGACGATCATAAGGATCTGACGGTGAACGTGGTCTTCGAGGCCATTCCTTCCTATAAGATTACTGCCGCCAAGGTAGGCGGCGGCGCCGGCAGCAGCGTCACGCCCGCCAGCGCGGTGCTTGCCGCCTCCGGCGAGAGCGCGACCTTCACCTGGACGGCGGATACCGCTTACCTGGTGGAGAGCGTGTCCATCCGCAACGCGGCTGGCACGGAGCTTGAAAGTCTGGATGCGGCCGCGATGGCAGCGGGCAGCTATACCTTTGCCTATGATGACCTGGACGGCGACCGCACGATCATTGTCACCTTCAAGAAGGATGTCAACCCCGGCGGCCTGACGCCTCTGGCGTATTCCATCAGCACGGGGAAGACGGGCAACGGTACCATTTCGGATTCCAAGTCCCTCAATACCCCCGGCGATACCTATACCGTCACCTGGAAGCCTGCCGAGGGCTGGTATCTGAACAAGGTTACCCTGAAGGTGGGGGACGGCGAAGCCCGGGAGTATACTGACGCGGATATGGCATCCGCCGGTATCACGGTCGATGCCAGCGGCGTGTACAGCTATACCTTCTACTATGATAACCATCAGGATGTTCAGCTCCACGCGGAGTTTGTGCAGTATGCGGAGTTGAGCATCACCACGGTCAAGGCAGGCAGCGCGGGTCTGAGTGCCTTTGGCGAGGATGCCGTACTGACCAAGCCCGGGGAGACCCATACGGTCAACTGGACGGTGGACAGCGGCTATCGGATCGAGAGCATTGTTATTACGGACGCGGAAGGCAATGTGCTCAAGACCTTCGATCAGACCGAAACGGACGCGCTGTCCTACGCCTTCAGCTATGAGGGCATGAACGGCGTAAGCCAGGTCATGACCATCACCTATGCCAAGGAGGATACGGATCCCGACGCGCCGGTGGTATACTCTCTGGTGACCAGCGTCAATGACGCCGCCATGGGTACCATCACCCCCGGCGTGACCAAGACCAGCGATGACGCGCCTTATTCCGTGACCTGGAGCGCGAATGAAGGCTATCACGTCAAGGAAGTTAAGCACTTCATTGACGGCGCCGAGGTCGAAACCGTCCCTGCGTCGGGCTATGAGTACCATTATGGCCATGACGAAGAGATCCAGGTGATTTTTGAAGCCAATCCCAACAGGACGGTGAACGTCAGCGTAACCGGCAGCGGTACAGCGGCTGCGCCCAAGGTCATGAACAAGGCCGGGGAGACCTATAAGGTCTGGTGGCAGGCGGCTGACGGCGCGGAAGTGGAGCGCGTCACCGTGACCGGCTATCCGCCCCTGGGCGGCGGAGCGGCGACGGTGCTGACAGCGGCTGACATAACCGATGAAGGCAGCGGCAAGTACAGCTATACCGTGGCCTATGACGCCATGACCGCGGATGTGACGGTGGATATTGTGTTCAGGGAGAAGGATCACTACTTTGTGACCGCCTCCGCCACCAACGCCGCCATCAGCGCGGATAAGGCGCAGTATGAACTGGACGAGACCGCGACTGTCACCTGGCTGCCGGCGGCAGGCATGCGCCTGGTCAGCGTCAAGGTGGACGGCGTGGAACAGCCCATCGGCGACGGCGCCATGGTGAGCCTCACGCTGCCGCTGTCCGGCGCGACCCCCGCACCCGACCAGGTCTATCATGTGGATGTGGTCTATGAGGCGGAGGCGAGCTCCGGCGATCCCGAGACCTATCAGGTTAACGTGACGGCGACTGGCACGCAGTCCCATACGGGCAGCGCCAGCGTCACGGTTGGTGATGATTACGCCATCACCTGGAAGCCCATGGATGGCTACACCTACAAGGGCATCACAGTGTCGGTGGACGGCTCGCCCGTGGTGGTGGACGCCTCCGCTGTAACCGGCGATGCCGAGAATGGGTATGCCTACACGGTTGCAAGCCAGTCCGCTGGCGCGGTGGTAACCGTGGACATCCTGTGCGAACTGGAAACCGAACCCGATCCGGACGAGCCGGAACCTGTGTATTACACCGTCACCACCAGCAAGAACGGCAATGGTACGATCACGCCCAGCACGACGTTGAGTGCGTCCGATACCACAGCGGATATTGTCTGGACGGCCGATCCCGGCTGGCATGTGGCCAGCGTCGTCATCAACGGTGAAACCGTCACCGATGACGCCGTGACCAGTTATACCTTTGCGTATAACGACGGCGCCGACGCCACGGTCCATGTTGTGTTCGAGCAGGATCCCGCCTACGTCATCAACGTGGCGGTGGAAGGCGAGGGCACGGCCGCCGGAGCCGGCATCATCCGCTCGACGGATGCCGACGCCGAGAACCATCAGGTGACCTGGACGCCCGCCGCTGGCTGGCATGTGAGCAAGGTCACTGTCAATGGCACACGCCTGACGGGCGAGGCGGGCAGCTACACCGTGAAGTATTCTGAGCTGACCGGCGATGTGAACATCAAGGTCGTGCTGGAGCGGGACGAGCCTGTTCTGCCTCCGACGGAGGAGACCAGCTATACGGTCAACACGGCTTACACCGGCAACGGCAGCATCACCGATGGCGTGACCCTCACCGAGGAGGATGGGCCCTACACCATCGTCTGGACGCCCGCCGAGGGCTGGTACGTCAAGGCTGTGAAGATCGTTGACGAGAATGGCAGCGAGAGCGATTTCACCGGGGACAGCTATGTGTTCCGCTATGAGGATCACGAGAATGTCACGGTGCGCGCGGAGTTTGCCAAGTACCCCGAATACAGCATCAGCGCGGTGATCGACGCCGGCGGCACGATTGCTCCGACGACGGCCACCCTCGCCAAGGATGATGCTGCCAAGGAAATCACCTGGAGCATCAGCGATACCGAGCGGTACGCCATCAAGAGCGTGACGCTGAACGGTACGCCGCTGAACGCTTCCGACTATACCAAGGCGGACGGCTCCTACGGCTACACCTTCGACTATGACGCGCTGTTCCAGGCCGGTATGCCCGAGAGCATCACACTCAAGGTGGAGTTGGAGGAAGAGGAACAGCCTGTGACGCCTGTCCAGTACGTCGTCAGCACGCAGATGACCCCCAACGGCGCCGGCAGCATCAGCGGTACCGCGATGGTGGTCGAAAACGATAACTATACCGTTGTCTGGGCGGCTGACAGCGCCTACAAGGTGACCAAGGTGGAAGTGACCGAAAACGGCGTTACCAGCGAGCAGGCGGCGTCTGATACCGGCAGCTACACCTTCCGTCAGGTGAACTCGAACTGCGCGATTGTCGTTACTTGCGAGGAGCGCAAGCCGATCATCATCGACGACGAAGTGTTCTTCAATATCATCTCCGGCATCAACGGCGGCGTCATGACCGATGGCAAAACCATCCGCTCGGTGCGCAAGGGCGATGATTACACCCTCAGCTGGACGCCTGACCTGGGCAACTACGTCGCGTCCGTTGTGGTGGACGGCGTGGAAGTGCCCGTGTGCTCCTCGTATACCTTTACGGACGTGCAGGCTGACCACACGATTCAGATCAACTGTCTGAACACCGCCGTCAGCGAATTGTACTACGTCAACGTCAGTGCGGGCACCGCCATCACCAATGGCAACAGCGAAGTGCCCGTGGGTACGGATCATACCGTAACCTGGCGGCCTGCCCTGGGCGAGCATATTGTGTCCGTCACGGTCAACGGCGTGCAGGTGCCCATCGGTGATCCCAACGCGGGCGGCAGCTACACCATCACCGGCGCGGCGAAGGACGAGGTCTATGACATTGTGGTGACCAGCGAGGCCAATCCGCCTGTGGAACCGGATATCACCTACTATGACGTAACGGTTACGGTGAAGAACGCCACCTATACTGGCGAAACGCACCTGAAGGCAGGGGAGAGCACCACCATCGCGTGGACGCCTGAGTTCGGGTATGAGGTCAAGTCCATTACCATTGACGACTCGGGCAGACCCCTCACCCTGGAATCGTTCACCATTACCAACATTGACCGCGATCACACCATCACCATCATCTGTGAGCGCATCGGCAGCGAGGAGCCCGACCCGGAAGCCGAGTACCTCATCAGTACGCAGATTAGCGATGGCGGCGCGATCACCGCGCCCATCACCGTAAGGACCGCGGAGGAGAAGGCCAGCCAGACGGTTATCTGGACCGCGCCGGATGGATACCGGGTTGTATCCGTCAAGGTGGACAGCATGGAGCGCGCGGATCTGATCCCTGTGGGCAGCGTGACTTTCACCAACATCTCACGCGACCACACGGTGGAGGTTGCCTGCGAGCGCCTGCCGAAGTATACCATCACAGTGCGCAACGACAATGGCGCCATCAGCGCATCCCCGGAGACGGTGGCTGCCGGCGGTACCAGCGTTGTGACCTGGAGCGGCCTTGCCGGCTTCGTGCTCGAAAGCGTCGAAGTGGACGGCACGGTGGTGAACGACGCCGACTATACGGATAACGGCAACGGAACCTACGGCTATACTTTTACCAATGTCGCGGCCGATCACAGCGTGGTTGTGACCTATGTGCCCGGCCCGGACGTCGACCCGGATACCCTGTACATCACCACCCACATTGACCATGGCGTCATCACCGAAACCGTTGTCATTCCCGGCAATGACGAGGCGGCCAAGGCCAGCCAGACCATTACCTGGACGCCGGCGGACGGCTACCGTGTCGCCAAGGTGGAAATTGACGGTGCTGAAGTGACGGACGCTGATGGAACCTATACGTTTACGGACATCACGCAGAGCCATACCGTCAATGTGACCTGCGAGAGGAGCGAGGCCTACAAGGTATCCACCAACGGTAAGAACGTGCTGTTCATCACGCCCAGCAAGGATGACCTTGCGGCTGGCGCGAGCTTCACCGTGACCTGGACGCCCGCCGATGGGCTGACGCTCAAGAGCTTCAAGGTGGACGGCAAGGAGACCGCGCTGGATGAAGGCGCGACGAGCTACACCTTTGATAACATCACGGCGGATCATACCCTGTATGTGGAGTATGGCGCCCAGACCGAGGAAACGCCTGACAGAGTGGAAGTTTCCGTCATGGTGACCGGCGGTACCAAGACCGGCGGCGGCATCATGAACTACGGCACGGCATCGCATACGGTGACATGGACTCCCTTGGCCGGCAACGTGGTCAAGAGCGTTATCATTGATGATGCGGCGGTGCCCGAGGATCAAATCATTGCCTCTGGCGGCAGCATTACTTTTAAGAACATTGTCAGCGACCACAGCGTGGTGGTCGTCTGCGGCCCGTCGGATGGCGGGGAAGAGCCCGACGATACGAAAGTTTATCTGGAAACCAATATCGTCAACGGTATCTTCAGCTTTGATGATGATCGCGAGATCAACGATTTCGGCGTGTATGAAATGGAAAAGGGCGCTGACTTCGACATCAACTGGACGCCTAACAGCGGCTTCAAGGTCGTCAGCGTGAAGCTTGACGGTATTGAGCGCTCCGACCTGATGCAGGCGGGCAAGCTGGTTCTGAAGGGTGTGAACGGCGACCATACGCTGACGGTCGAGTGCCGTGACGAGAACGACGAACCGATTACGACCGGCCCGTTCACGATCAGCACTTCCATCGACCATGGCGCTATCAGCGCGCCGTATACCACCACCGGCGAAAACGAATCGTACACCGTCAGCTGGACAGCCGACAGCAAGTACGAGATCGTCTCCGTGACGGTGGACGGCAACCCGTACATCAACTGGCGGGATGGCTACATCAGCTTCAACCCCATTACGGCCAACCATACCGTGGAAGTCCGCAGCCAGCTGAAGGATCAGCCGGCGGATACCTATGTGATTGACGTGATTGTTGATAACGGCGGTTCCGGCGCGGCATATGTGGATGACATCGCGGTTGACTATGTGACGGAGGGCGAATCGGTCACGGCCAAGTGGAACGCGGCGCCCAACTACGACATTGTTCGCGTGGTCATCGACGGCTCGACGGTGGTGGGTCTGCCTGGATTCACCCTGAACAGCGGTGTGTACACCTTCAACAATGTGACGGCGAACCACACCATCATGGTGTACACGGCCAAGCATGTGGAGAAGGATCCTGTTTACTACTCGCTGACGGTGCTGCCCTACGGCGACCCCAGCGGCCTTGAACTGAGCGAGTCCCTGCCGGCCATTCTGGAAGGCACGGAGACGGCCGTGAAGTGGAAGGCCAAATCCGGCTGGCAGATTGACAAGGTTACCCGAAACGGCAATATACTCTCCAGTGCGGATATGCTGGCGGGTATGTCGGAGGCGGGCTTCAAGCTGACGGTGAACTCGAATAACGACTTCGTGGTTTACGTCAGTCAGCAGGGCCCTGCCGACACGTCCTTCGTGACCGTCTCCACCGAGGTGTCCAACGGCTGGGTCAGCAATGGCGCGGCTGTGAAGAAGGGCTCGGACTTCAATGTAAGCTGGCGTCCGAACAATGGCTATGTTGTAGCCAGCGTCACCGTGACCGATAAGGATGGCCATGTGCTCCAGCGCATCGCGGATGGTCTGCGAGACCCCGCCAACTGGCAGTTGAAGGTGACCAACATTCAGACGGACATCACGGTCAAGGTTGACTGCGTGGCGCAGCCCGAGACTGAGGAACCCATTGTTTACTCCTACGACATTGTGACCGAAGCCACGAACGGAACAATTACCGGCGGCGGTACGGTCAATGCGGGCGAGAACAGAACCATCACCTGGGACGCGGCTTCCGGCTGCCTCATCACCAGCATTGATATTTACAGGGTCAATGAGGACGGCGAGGAAGAGCTGGTTGCTACCAAGGATGATCTGGGCGACGCCAGCAGTTACGAAATTACCGGCATCGACAGCGATTACCGCATCGTGCTGGTGTGTGAGAATCCTGTCCATGCGGATGACGACTATTACTACGATGTCAGCACCTCCATTACCAACGGTACCATCAACGGCCCGTTCCTGAACCTGCGCAAGGCGGAAACGGTGGCGGTTGAATGGGCTCCCGCGGCGGACTGCTATGTGACGGCGGTGAAGGTAGACGGCGTGAATGTGCCGATTCCCGCTGATAACAGGCTGGAAGTCGCGGTGGAGGGCGAGGATCATACCGTCGAGGTCATCTGCGAAAAGAAGAAGGCTCAGGAAATTCCTGATGACGCGACCTCCTACACCATCGAGGCCTATATCCACGACGGCATGGGCCAGATCAGCCCGAAGCAGGTGGTGCTGGCCGGTACCAAGGCGATTGTCAACTGGACGGTTGACAGCGCACACTACAAGGTAGCCCGGGTGTATGTGGATGGCGAGTTGGTGGAAACGCCCAGCAGCAACATGCTGTACTTTGATGATGTTGCAGCCAACCATGTCGTCGATGTTTACCTGTCTGAGAACCTGGTTGATATCAAGGTTAGCTATGAGGGCGACGGCGACGTGGTGAAGTCCGGTACGGTTTACTACGGCGAGGACTTCGGCATTGTGCGCGGCGTGCCCAATGAGGGCTACAGGCTGGAGACCGTCAAGATCAACGGCGTCATCCTCCAGCCCGGCCAGATCATGACCGAACTGCTGCCTCCCCACGACATGCCCCTTCCGGGCGAGCCCCAGGCACGGCAGAATCAGCTCCTGGCTTACTTGAGGAATAGCTTTACCGCGCAGGCGGAAGATGTGGACTACTCCAAGTACACATCCAACAACCTGCAAAACACCTTCTACTTCAAAGATGTTACGACCATGCAGACTGTGGAATACGTCTTTGTTGACGATGGCGGTACAGGCACCTACAAGCCTTACCAGGTCAGTGTCGAGCTGATTGACGGCCGCGGAGACCGTGATGTGAACAAGTGGGTGGAAGCGGGTGCGAATGACAGCATTGGCTGGAGCCTGGAAGACGGCTACTATGTCGATCATGTGGCGATTGTACGCAACGGCGCAGAGACAGACATCACCATGCTGGATGACGCCAAGCTTGTCAACGTCGACGGGAAAGATAAGGTAAACCTGTCCAATATCCAGGCGGATACCGTGGTGAAGGTTTACCTGAAGCGCGGCGAGCAGCCTGATCCCATGGACAAGGCGGACTTCTCCCTGAGCATTGACGTGGTAGGCCCCGGCTCCGCGGATCCTGACATCCGCGTCTACGGCGCGGGCCATGGTATGACCGCTGGCGATCATGTAGCCAGCTGGGACATCGGCGCTCATAAGATCACCATGATTAAGGTGGACAACGTGATCCGCGAGGACCTGATGGACAAAAACAGCGTGACCATCACCATGAAGAGGGAAGATGTTGTGCGCGACCACAGCGTCATCATCTACCTGGACGGTGTTGTGGTGCCCATGCTGGAGAAGTCGGCGGGTATGAAGACGGGCGCTACGGTTGGCGATACGATTCCCTATACCATTACCGTATCCAATGAGACGAACCAGGCGATCTGGAAGGGTGTGACCCTGACAGACCGGATTCCTGATGGCTTGACGCTTCAGCCGTCGACCCTCAAGCTCTATCGCGTCAAAGCGGACGGCACGAAGGTGGCGATCTCTGGCGCGAGCTATGATGCTGCCACGCGCACGGTGAAAGCCAACGTGGGCGACATCCGCAGGGAAGATAAGTTTGAGCTGAGCTTCAGCGCCAAGGTTGACGTGGGCGCGGACAAGAAGGATATCGGCAACAGCGTCACAGCGGCGGGTACCAACAGCGGAACGAACGATCCTGTTGTTGTGACCGCAGGCAAGGTCTATCCCGGCGGCAAGGATACGGTTCTGCCGAAGAATCCTGCGCCGCACATCACGAAGAAGGCTGAAAACGCGGATGCGTCTTCGACGCGCACTCGCGTGGGCGACAAGGTGAACTACACCATTGACATATGGAACAGCGAGCCTGGCTCCGTATGGAAGTCGGTTAAGGTTCAGGATGATCTGCCCAATGGTCTGGAGATGGTGGACGGCAGCCTGCGCATCTATGAGGTGACCGGTCTGACCCCAGAAGCGGCGCCCGATACCGTAAGCGTTGCTTACGATCCGGTGAACCGCCGAATCTCCGCTACCCTTGGCGACATTGGGTATGAGGAGCATTATCGGATTTGCTTCAGCGTGACGGTGACGAAGGCGGCCGTGGGCAGCGACATCGGCAACATTGCCCTTGCGGCTGGTCAGAAGCCTGACAAGACGCCCGAAAGCATCCAGACCGATCCTGTGTATCCCCAGGAGATCGACAAGCCTGAAAATGGCGGCGTTCTCCCGCCGGCCCCGGCGCCCGAGGTCATCAAGACCGCCGTGAACCTGGATCGTGCCAATGCGCAGAGCCAGGTTGGCGACCGGCTGCAGTACACCATAACGGTTCGGAACAACAAGCCTGAAACTGTCTGGAAGAACGCGGTGATCCGCGATAGAATTCCTGCAGGCTTGGCGATTGATACCACCAGCATTACGCTTGACAGCGGCGCTGGCCCGGTGGCGTTGAGCAATGTGTATACTGCTGCGGATCGGATGCTGTCCGTCTATGTGGGCGACATCCCCTACGGCACATATTACACGCTCACCTTCACGGCTACGCTGACGGAAAGCGTGGAGGATGTCGATATTGGCAATATCGCGTGGGCGAAGGGTAAGGATCCGGCGCTGGAAGGCGGCAACGATCCCATTCCCAACGCGCCGCCGGATATCAAGCCTGGCGATTGGTACAATCCCGGCGGCAGTGATTGGCCGGACAACGGCGCCGTCAACAGCGACAAGGCTTATCCGAATGAAGGCGACAAGCCGATTGCCGCGGGGGCGAAGATTGCCAAGTCTGTTCGCAACGCGACACGGCCAGAGGATCTGAAGGCCCTTCCTGGCGACATGCTGGAGTATGAGATCGAAATCTCGAATACACAGGCTGGCTCCCAGTGGAAAGATGTCGTCATTGTAGACACGCTGCCCAAGACGCTGGACGTGTCCACGAGCAAAATCTTCCTCATCAAGCCCGACGGCATGACGGAAACGCTCGAACTGGCTGATGTGTATGACGCTCAAACGCATACCCTGACGGTCAGGCTGCCTGGCGGCGTGCGCAAGGGAGGAACGTACTGGCTGCGCTATACCGCAATGGTGGTTCGGCCTGCGCAGGACGTGGAACCGCCCACGGACATTGTCAATAAGGTTACTGCCACTGGTCACGACGTTGCGGGCAACCAGCTTCGTGTCGATGCCCAGCATGCGCTGGCCTATGAGGTGCCCAAGGACGACACGCCCAGAACGGGTGACGATACCGACATCATGCGCTATGTCGTGATGCTGCTGGCCTCTGGCTGCACGCTGATCGCATGCGAGCTTGACAGGCGCAGACGGCGTAAGGCGCTGGAAGCCTTGAATGAATAACAGCCTCTGAACGGCAAAACCCCTGAATTGAAGCGGCTGTCTGATAAGGACAGCCGCTTTTTCAGGGCGGAGCTTGCAGAGAAGCTGTTCTTGTGCGCGCAGCGAAAGTATGGTATCATCAGTAGCGTAAGGGAAAATTCATCATCCGCCGAAGTATAACATCAAACGCGGCAAGGAGGAGCACCATGGCGCAGAGTGGAAAGAGCATGAGCGGGCTGGCTGGCGGCATCATCCGAAAGCTTATTGTTATTCTGGCTTTGGGGATGTTTTTATTCGCGGCCATGAATCTGCTGGGCATCTATCTGGAATACAAGGTCAGCACAGACGAATATACGGAGCTGGAGGAGTTCACCAATCGCTGGCGCGGCATGGCTGAAGGTGTGCCCGAGGCCGAGGTGCCGGTGGATGGCGTTATGGAGAATCCCATTGACTTTGAGGGCCTGCGGGAGATCAACCCTGACATCGTTGGCTGGATTGAAATGGAGGCCATCGACGTATTTTATCCCGTTATGCAGGCGCGCGATAATGAGTACTATCTGTACCGCACGTTCAAAAAGGTCAATAACAAAGCGGGCTCGCTGTTTGTGGACTATCGGAACAAGCCGGACTTTGAGGACAAGAACACGATCATCTATGGTCACAACATGAAGAATGGCTCCATGTTTGGCCAGCTGAAGGAGTTTCTGGAGCGCCCTGCACAGATCGAAGCCCCCGCTGAAAACCTGGAAACCGACACGGCTGCTCCCAGCGGCGAAGACGAGCAGCTGTGCGCGTATGACCGCAGTCCTTATTTCTGGATTTATACGCCGGAATATATCTATCAATACGAGATTTATTCCGTTGCGGAAGTGGACGAGCATAGCAAGGACTATCAGCGCGAATTTGAGACCGAGGAAGCGTATCAGAAGTTTATCGACCGCACGGTAGGTCAGTCGAGATACGAGACGGGCGTGGCAGTGAGCGTAACGGACACGGTGGTCACGCTGTCAACCTGTACGGCGGCCCATGAAGAACGGCTCATCGTACAGGGCAAGCGCATCAAAACGTACAAGGCTGTGCCGTGTGCGGACGGATATGGCACACCGGGGAATTGAGGACATAATCAAGTGAGAACGTGGGGCGGAGCTTCTTCGGAGGCTCCGCTTTTTGATTAGGCTGCACTTGGAGCCTGGAAGAGAATTAACAAATGTTAAAATAAGTGATATACTGTATGTGCGTATATGACACACGGAAGAATTAAATAGAATCAGCATAATATGACTGATAGCCGCAAGAGAAAAGTCGGGAGGCAGTCGGATGAGCATCAGGCGGAGCGTGTCCTTGTTTGTGTCGATTGTACTGGCGCTGCAAACGCCAGCGTCTGTAATGGCAGAGGCGTGGCATAGCGAAGAAAACGCACCTCGTCTGCATACTGTGACGTTGACGGCAGACGAATATACAGGGGAGCTTATGCCGCTTGACAGCGTATACAGCGCCATGGCAGATGAGGGAGATCATCTGCGCAACGCCAATGGCGTGGTGAATACGCGGGTGGAGAGTGTCTATCAGGCAAATCAAACGCTGGTTTCCGTATCGCATGCGGGAACCAGCTTTGCATTTGCACCGCAAATGCTGGACGTCTATACGCTGCCGGTACTGGAAACAGCTTCACCGGAGGATGAAAGCGAGAACGCTTTATTACCGGAGAAGAGTGAAACGCCAGCGCCCAGAGAGGATCCCGCTGCCACGCCGGAAGCCAGTGATACGCCCCTGCTGACAGCGACGCCGCTGTTGCTATCGGAAGGTTATGCCCATACCCTTGAGCGGGTCGTGGTGTACGCCTCTCTCCAGGGGGAAGAACCGCAGGGTACGCTGCCTGCCGCGGCCGTGGTCTATGTTGCTTCGGTATCAGAAGCATGGGCGAAAGTTGCTTTTGATACGGAAAGCGGATTGGTAGAGGGCTTTGCCAATTGTCAGTCCCTGGTTAATTTGACTGAAGCAGAAGCGCAGCAGGTACGGCAGGATGCGCGAGCGCAGCCTGATATATGTACTTATCAAGGGGAACCGCTGCCGCGCATTAGCGGATATGCTTCTAACGTACAGCCAACTGAGCAGCCTGACGCTACAATCGAACCTATGGCAACACAAATACCCGAAGAGACTAAAGCCGCTGGAGATTCCGCTCCCACACCGGAAGCTGACAATACTCCGGATGTACAGCCGACAGAGCTGCCAACTCCGGAAGCACCGGCAGAACCAACGGATGAACCAGCCGCTTTCCCAACCATTGAACCCACTGCTGCGGTAGCACAGACGCCGGCGGATACGTCAATACCAGAATCAACACAAATCCCCGAAGAAGAATCTTCCGCTGAGCCGTCGAATCCTCCGACGCCCGAACCAACGCAAGCTCCCAAAGAAGAGTTGATTCCTGAACCACAGAATCCGTCAACACCCGAACCAACACAGGAACCCGTAGCTGAACCAACCGCAGAGCCCATAGAGGAACCAAAGGAAACGTTTGCGCCTGAGACAGAGCCTCAACCAGAATCGTCTGAAGCGAATCCTGTTGTCACAACCGAAGCGCGTCAAGGAATCGACTCTTGGCTTCGCTGGATGATTCCCGCAGCCCGTGCTGAAGAGACCCGGCCTTCCAGCATTGTCGGTCAGCGGATCCGCGGCAAGGCGCGGTCTGTTGCCAGCGGCGTCAGCGCCGTCGTGTATCCCGGATTGTTCGACGCGGTAACGGATGTGCGGCTGTCTCTGACCACCACCGGTGTCAAAGAGGATATTCTGGTCAGCCAATATACAGGCAATCATATCTATACCTACCGTTTGAGCACAGAAGGGCTGACTGCCCGGCAAACCGACCAGGAAATCCTGCTGGAGGATGAACAGGGGAATGTGCTGGCCAGGCTGGACGCGCCCAACATGACCGACGCGGAAGGCCGGTACAGCACGGATATTGCCGTGACGCTGACGGGCAAGGGTGGAAGCTATACCGTCACCTACCGTCCCAGCGACGATTGGATGCGCGAAGCCGCTTACCCGGTGACCATTGATCCCACCGGCAGCTACCTGAACGACCTGGCCACCAACATCGGCGACGTGTATGTGTCCAGCGCCAATGCCGGACGGCATTACGATCATACGGTTCCTTCCGGCAGTTCGCAAAGAAACCATAACCTGGAAGGCAACAACCTCTACGCGGGCAACAACGGCAGTAATAACATCGCTCTGGTGATCCCCTCGCTGACCGGCTTTGGCGATTCCAAAAGCTCCGCGTTCCCGGAAACGCCGCTGCTTATCCAGTCCGCCACATGGCACGTCAACATCCATGAGATGGGCGGCGACGGCCGGTTTAGGCT
>ERZ777306.3330-NODE-3330-length-17098-cov-210.623071_pt1 | contig 17098 bp, 16 predicted proteins | sample MGYA00374966_ERZ777306 | MGnify/ENA primary metagenome ERZ777306 (study PRJEB29329, sample SAMN06343882) | mouse gut metagenome | isolation source: Mouse cecum | place: Austria: Vienna | collected 2014-11-15 ...
AAGGGGCTGTAAATCTCGCTGATGAAAAATCAGTCGAAATTTAACAGCCCCTTCTGTTTGATTGCTAAGTCGATATGAGATAGAGCAAAAAGATTACAATCCTGCTAAAAGAACTAAATCCATCTTTTGATCTTTGAAATATTTGAATTCGGTATAATGCTTCTGATGAAAACGAGAGAAATATCAAGAGGAGCATTGCTTTGCGCTCTTTATGGCGTTCTGCTTGAGATCAATAACCTGACCTCTTTATCCATAGAAAGTCTGCTGCCAGTCCTTTTTGGACTTCCAATCATGGTCTGTGCCCTGACTTCAAATCAGAAAGTCGTTCAGGCAGTCCTCTATTCCATGATGGTTCTGACCTTTTTACTCTCCGGAATGACCACCTGGTTATATGCGATTGGAATCCTGATCAGCGCCTATGTGCTTTGTCTGCCGTTTATAAGGACTAAGAAATCTTCTAAAAATCAAACCGGGAGTCAGGTTTTATTCAACCGTCATCAATCATCGACCGTATATTGTATCGATCAGAACTTTGGCTGGTGTCTGATCGTGCAAGTCGGATGCGTCTTTTTAAGCATGACACTGTTTGCAGGACTGTTTGGTTATTCAGCCACTCAGGATCAGGCTTTGTTTGCTTTGCTTCAGGGGATTATTTCTCCAACGGCAATACTGTTTCTGATTTCGTTTATCGCAGGCCTTTTGCAGGCAGTCCTGCTGGATTTACTGCTGCAGGTTATTCTGATGCTGATGTACCATGGAAAAGTCAGGGTGAAGATTCCGCTGAGCCGTCCGATTCGGTCAATCCCAATGGTTCTTGTCTTATCACTTTCAGGGGTGGTTTTATTGATGAATGCCCCTGTGCTAAAATGGACTATGATTTGCAAAGATGTTCTTTTGATCATCAGCATCACTATATTGATCTGGCTGGATATATTAGGAACCATATCTTTGCTGCATCATGAACAGGCTAAGAGTAAAAACAGGCCATGGCTCAGAATTGCCATTGTTTTAAGCGCCTATATCCCTCCAATCTGTCTGATTCCAATCGGATACGGAATGAAAGCCTGTCTTACATCGAAGTCAGAGACTTCAAGAGGATATATGAAATGAAAAAATTCCAGAAATGGAGAAAGATACTGATTGGAACAGAAGTGTTCAGTTTTTTACTGATTGTCATCTTTCTGTTCTTTTCTAAGTTCTGGGGGGCACTTGGCCTTTTTGCATTCCAGGTTGTCTATACTCTGCTGTTTTTAAGCTTCTGGCAGGCCATTAAGCATAAGGGAATTCAGATGGACGTTGAGATCTCCAGAGTGCTGGGTAAAGATGCCAAATATGCTCTGAATTTTGGAGATGTGGGAATCATTACCTATAACAATGAATACGTCTGTACCTGGTGTTCGGATTATTTTAAGGAACATGATATCGATCTGCTCAATAAGAAACTGACCAGCTGGATCGAGAATATGCGTTCCCTGTTTGAAGATGAAGCCGACTCCATCATCGGGGTTTCCAACAATCAGGTATATGAAATTGAAAAACGTCCCGATTCACAGATTTTGTATGTTCGAAATATTACAGAAATTACAAATCTGAAAAAGGAACTGTCTTTGCGCGAAACGGTTGTCGGAATTCTGACTCTCGATAATTATTCAGAATATCAGTCCTATGAAAACGAAGAAATGCTCAACGAAATCAATGCCAATCTTCGGGGAGCATTAATCAGCTGGACCAAGCAGTATGGGATGTTCTTAAGAAAGCTGAGAGGAGATCGATTCCTCGTTATTTTAAATAAGACGATTCTGGATGATATTCGAAAGAACAATTTCAGTATTTTACAGACGATCAAGGACAAAGCCGACCGTATGGATGTTTCAATCACCCTGTCGATGGTCTTTGCCTATGGAACGCAGAATTTTCTTGAACTCGATACCATGCTCAATGATCTGCTTGAAATCGTTGACTCCAGGGGCGGCGATCAGGCAGCTATTAAGAAATATGGCTCTCCTGCAGAATTTATTGGGGGCAGTTCAGAAAAGACTTCGGCAAGAAGCAAGGTCCGGGTTCGCATCATGGCTGAATCGATAGAAGATCTGATGAAGGATTCCGGCAAAGTCTTTGTGTTGGGTCATGTCAATACGGATTATGACTGTATGGGAAGCGCATTGGCCATTTCAGCCTGGGCTAAAAGCCTTCACCACGAACCATATATTGTACTCAAGGATGTTCCCAGAGATCATCAGCTTCAGGAAACCATGGATCACTACAACAAGGCTCTTGTTGAAAGACACAATATAGTAACTGAAGAAGAAGCATTGCGCTTGTTCAATCCGCAAAAGGACTTGCTGATCATGACCGATCATGGAAATCCTTCAATTTCAAGCGGACGTGAACTTCTGGCACTTCAGGGCCGCAAGGTCGTAGTCATCGACCATCACCGCCGGTCGGAAGATTTCGTCGATTCACCGGTTATTGCCTATGTTGAATCTTCTGCCAGCTCGGTTGCTGAGCTAGTCAGTGAATTGCTCAGCGCAAGTTCATCAACGATTCCTATTTATGAAGCGGAAGCGACTCTGATGTATTTAGGACTGCTGGTTGATACCAACCGTTTTAAATCACATACTTCAGAGCGCACCTTCCAGGCTGCGGCCACTCTGGCTTCCTGGGGAGCCAATACAGCGGATGCAGAAAAGGAACTTCTTGAAGACTATGACTCCTTTGCTCAGAAAAATGAAATTATTTCTCAGGCGAAAGTGTTCATGCACAAATTCCTGATCGCGGTAACGGATCAGCCAGTCAGCCGAACTTTGTTAGCTCAGACCAGCGAGGCGCTTTTGAAGATTAAAGGCTGCCAGGCTGCGTTTACAATTGGTGTCAATGAAGTCAATAAAGCCTCAGCCATCAGTGCGAGAAGCGATGGCAGTTATAATGTTCAGAAAATCATGGAAAAACTCGGCGGAGGCGGCCACTTTGCCGCAGCTGCCTACGAAACAGAAGATTTAAATGTTTATCAGCTTGAAGACAGGCTGAAGCAGGCATTGAAGGAAGAGGAGGAAAAAGAATCATGAAAGTCATACTGCTTGAAGATGTAAGAAATGTCGGCAAGAAAGATGAAGTCAAAGAAGTTGCCGATGGTTATGGCAGAAATTTTCTGATTAAGAAAGGCTTAGCCGTAGCCTTTAACAAAGAAAACGAAAAAGCCCTGGCGCAAAGAAAGGCTCAGGAAGCAGCCGACCGCGCTGAAATGAAAAAAGAAGCAGAAGAAACCGCAAAAAAACTTGAGAGCCTGACTCTTGAATTTACTCTGAATACAGGAAAACAGGGAAATACCTTTGGACAGATCTCTTCAAAACAGATCGCCGCAGCTTTGGAAAAGCAGGGGATTCATGTTGAAAAAAGAAAGATTATCATGGATACTCCGGTAGATTCTCTGGGAACTACCAAGGTCAAAGTCGATCTGTACAAAAACGAAGTCATTGGAACCATTAACGTCCACGTTTCAGCGAAAGGAGCCTGATTCTTCTCATGGCTCTTGAGCTGCCAAATTCCGCAAGGATCGAACAGTCACTGCTTGGTTCCCTGATGGTTTATCCACAGGCCTACAGATCCTGTACCGATCAGGATTTAAGTCCGGAGGAATTTTTTGCTCCAGGACATCAGAAGATCTACAGCGCGATTATGGATCTTGCTGAAAGCGGCCATCCAACCGATCTCAACAGTATCCACCAGCGCTTATATGATAAAGGAGAGTTAGAAGCGGCCGGAGGCCTGAACTATCTTTTGTCATTAATGGATGGAGCCATCAGCAATGCAAGCGTTCCATCATATATCGAAACAATTAAGAATAAAGCTCAGTTGAGAGCGTTGATAGAAGCTTCAGAAAAGATTTCCATGGAAGCCAGTGCCAGTTCTGATGAAATCGACTCCATTTTAGATCATGCGGAACGTTCGATTATGGATGTGACCCGCCATCGAAGAGGAGCGGAATTTGAAAGCTCACAAATGATTATCGAAAGAGTTCTTGAAGAAATTCGATCACTCAGAGATACCAAGGGAGTAACAGGCATAAAGACTGGCTATTACAGCCTTGACAATATGACCAATGGTCTGCAGCGAGGAGACCTGATCATTCTTGCAGCAAGACCTGCCATGGGAAAATCGGCATTCGCGTTAAACGTGGCTAATGAGGTCGCTAAGCGAAATCCGGGATGCATCGCTATATTTTCACTGGAAATGCCTTCGGATTCATTGATCAAACGTCTGATTTCTTCTGAAAGTCTCATTCAATCGGATAAGCTTCGAAGTGGAAAAATCGATAATGAAGAGATGAGCAAACTTTACGAAGCGGGAAACCGTCTGGCTGAACGAAATATATTTATCGATGATACAAGCTCAATTCGAGTCTCGCAGATCTTTTCAAAGTGCCGCAAGCTCAAAAGTGAATTTGATACGATTTCACTCATTGTTATTGACTATCTTCAGCTGATCAGCGGAAATGGCCGGTCCGACTCCAGACAGCAGGAAGTTTCGGAAATCTCTCGAAATCTGAAAATACTGGCTAAGGAAATGGATTGTCCGGTCATTGCTTTATCCCAGTTATCCCGTAAAGTTGAAGAACGAACCGATCATGAGCCGATGCTTTCGGACCTAAGAGAGTCCGGATCAATTGAGCAGGATGCTGATATCGTTATGTTTTTGTATCGGGCTGCCTACTATGAAAAGCATGAACATGCCCAGGAAGATCGTGAAGAAGAAGTTGTATCTGTCAATCTGGCAAAACACCGAAACGGAGCGATCGGTAAAGTTGAGCTGGCTTTTCGAAAATCCGTATCCAAATTTCTGAATATTGATCAATCCGGAATTGGTGGGGATGATGTATATGCCGCTTGATCATGGTCTTCTCCTTTATGAAGTCAAAAATCGCAAATAGGTAGAGAAGAACGACAGGGGATCTACAATTTGTCGGAGAAAAAGATTACAGAATATCGTTTAAATACTCCCTCAAATATTCATCATCAAAATTTGACAGCGTTCATTCGTCAAGTATCATTATTTCTCCCTGAAACATTTATTCACGTTCTATCAGCTGCGTCTCATATACTGACAAACCGCATGTTAAGAGTAGAAATGACAAAATCAAAAAAACTATCAGGCATGCAGGCAATTTGTTCTTGTTTATTGGTCAAGGAAATGAACTCGAAACTGTAAACGCCCTCCCTTCATTTTTGAAGAGAGGGCGTTTTTCTGGCGTGTCGGGTATGACAGGTAACATCCTGGTGATCCGGTACTGACTCGGCTCGCTCTACTCGATTGGTGTTTTCACAATCCATAGACCAGTTCAGTAACTGATGTTTTATTTTGAATAACTTTGTTTGAGAGTGCCAAGCAAACCATTGGCAAAGAAGCCTCCATAATCGAGAAAAGGGAATGAATGCAGCTCTTCTCGAATTTGAATTCCATGTCTTTCTAAAAGCTTCTTAAACTCTTTCATCTGTTCGTCCGAAAATTTCAAAATATATAAATGTCTATCGGTGGATTTATAATCAATATAACAACTGATAAAAATCAACTTTGATTTCAAGAATACGTGAATATTTTGGAAAGATAGGATATCAATTCCGTTAATCAAAATTTCCTCGTCAGAAAGTTGAATATTACAATTTTGACTGTTAAGGATGATTTGAGCAGACGCTAGCTTCTCGCATTGTATGAGAAGAGTCTTGAAAAGTACAATGGCTTTTGGGACTATAACCAATCCACACAAAAGCCATAATAATGCAATTAGAAGTCTAACTAAAAGACTAACACCAAGTAGATAGATTGCGGATCTCAGTAAGAAAATGTAGCGAACAATTATATACACAGAGTTCAGAAATAATAAATAGCTAATCCATTTAATGACATTTAGCGCCTTAATCTGTTTTTCAAGTCCGTACTTAGTCGAAAAATAACAATTTCCTTATCCGATTTTGATATCTTCTTCAGATAGGTTGTTTTTCCATTTCATATCATTGATTATACTCCGAGTGCTCACATAAAAGATGGGTAATTTGGGACGAAGAACTGCTTTTTTCTTGCGGTTCGAGAGAAATAGTGCTTTATTTCAGTTTACATTGTTTACTCACAAAATTATGGATGAATTAAAAATGGGATTCAATTGGTGATTTTAGAGTGTTAATATCCAATATCAAAGGGTTAATTTGTATTTACTGATGTTTTGATCCAAGTTCCGGAATGAATATTAATATATGGGACCAATGTGGATAATGACAATTTTATTTGCCCCTGACGGTGATGATAGTCATTGAGAACTCGATTATTCATTCTTTTGCAACCGGTATGTTTTTTGTATGCCCTTCTATTTTTAGACTGGTATTCGAGACCACTTATATCCCCGATATCTTCAGGGTGATTATAGTAAGTCCAACCGTATTTTGTGTTGAAGCACCGCTAATTTGTCTGGATTCGATAAAGTGCGCAGAGAGTGCTAAAAGATTTGGTTCTCTGAAGAAAACAAAAAACCGCCAGCTTTATCTCATTACGCAAGCCTTTGCTGTCAACATCAATCTTGATACTTCAATGTCACCTGAAAAAATTATTAATTTCTAATGTCAACGAGGAAACAGTGAAGATTTCTCAAAAGAGCTCAAAGATGGTTTTCGAGCAAATACTTTTGAATCTCTGATGAAGGGGATCAATTACCTGTTCCACTTCCTGCAATTTCATGCTCTCTAGGCTTCTCTTTTCGATTATTTCTGTTTGTGGTCTAGAACGTAAATGAAAGAATGGATTCATTGAAAGTGATATGAAGTTGTATGATAAAGTTTACAGATCAATTTCTCAGTATCAGGAATCAAAGAGATCTGCATTTTAAGGGATGTTTTGGAAGTGGAGGCATTTGTTATGAAAGTCAGTCTTTTAAATTCAGGATCAGCAGGTAATTGCTGCATAGTTCAGAGTTCGAATACTACAATCATGATTGACTGCGGTTCTCCAAGCCAGAAGTATCTCAGGCAGGCTATGGAAGAAGTCGATGTTTCCGTCAATGATCTTGATGCCGTGCTAATCACCCATAATCATTCTGATCATGTTCGCTGGCTCAATATGTTTCGCCAGAGACCTGTTTATTCCTACTGTTCTCTTGTGTGCAGAAATTCAAAAAAAGAGACTCTGCCTATTAATCATCAGCTGATCGTACCGGATGAAATCTTTGAAATCCGGGATTTTACCATTCAGAGTCTTGGTCTTTCTCATGATGCCGGTAATACGCTGGGTTTTATTCTTACTCTGAATACAACTGGCGAAAAACTTGTTTACGTAACGGATACTGGTTATTTTCCTGTGGGCTATCAGGAAGATATCTCAAATGCTGATTACTACATTTTTGAAAGCAATCATGACCCCGATATGCTGATGCATACATCCCGTCCGATGTGGACCAAACAGAGAATACTTTCCGACGTAGGTCATTTAAATAATCTGGATGCTTCTAAGATTCTTGCAGCGGCTGTTGGGAATAGAACCAGAAAAGTTGTACTGGCTCATATATCCCGGGAAGCCAACACAGAAAATCTGGCTTTAACCGCTTTTGAGCAGAGTCTTCAGAGCAGAGGGTATTGTCTTCACGATTTTGATACCGAAGCTGCCAGTCAGTTCGATCTTACAGAATTTGGAGAACTCGACGATGAAGCCTGTCGTCTTGAAGCGGCTGCCCATTTGCAGATTGTATCGAATCGAAAAGAAGTTAAACAAGTTAAGAAAAGCAAAGAGGATATAAGAAGTTCTGATCTGGATTCATCTAAGTACGTTGTAAAAAGTGAAACAACATCGGATGTAATGAATTCTGAAACTTGTGGTAATAAGCAAACAGAAAATCTTAAAACTGATAAAACAGATCATCGTAATTTAAATCAAGATGATTTAAAAAGAATAAATGCATTGGATTCAAGTCGCTCAGTGACAGTGGATATCAAAGAAGATTGTCAGCCGCAAACCCATTCAGATGTTTGTAGTGACAAAGATAATGTTAAAAAAATGCAAAATGCAAACCATCCATCTTCTTGGATATCGTCCAATTCGGATGATAGTGTGGTTTTGTCATCTGAGACTTCTGTTACTGATTTATACTCGACGACAAAAGCAAGTAAAAATTTTGAGACAGCCAGTCAGCCTGAAAATGGCTTTCGAGTTATATCCATGCCTGAATCAGAGTCGGCCAGACGTTTGAATCAGCTCAGAGAACTTGAAAATCAGAATCAGCAGAAAATTGAAAAACAGAAGAAGGAAAGACAGGAACAGTTTTTTGAATCGATCAGTTTGCTGTTTGACTGATACAGGTTTATGGAAATAAAAAAGAGTTCTGATCGTTCTTATTCCGTATGAAAAAAGCTTGGAAAAGCAACTTAAAATGGTGCTGATTCAAGCTTTTTTATATGAAATTATTTTTCCATCGGTTTTTTACTGCTTTGTTGTCAGGAAACATGAACAGAAATTTTCTTAGAAAGTCTGCAGTATACGGACATCGCGCTCATGTGTTAAGCGCCCATTTGTTATAATCATTAATGAGAATCTGAAAGTTGCTTAAGGCAAATCAGAGATCAGATAACTCTTGATGAACTGTAGAAGGAGGAGTAAATATGGTTACCGTTTTTGATCATCCACTGATCAAACATAAACTTTCAATCATGCGTGATAAAAATACAAGCACCAAGGATTTCAGAGAAAATCTGAATGAAATTGGTTCGCTGATGGTCTATGAGACAACCCGTGATCTTCCTGTCAAAGATGTTGAAATCGAAACGCCTATGACAGAGATGACTGGAAGTACTCTTGCTAAGGATGTTGTGGTGGTTCCAATTCTGCGCGCTGGCCTGGGAATGGTACAAGGAATAGTGGATCTGATTCCAAATTCCAAAGTCGCTCATGTCGGATTATATCGTGATGAAGAAACCCTTCAGCCTCATACCTATTTTGAAAAATATCCTAAGAATGTCAGTGACGCAATCTGTATCGTCGTCGATCCGATGCTTGCAACAGGCGGCAGCGCGGTTGCGGCCATTGATATGGTAAAAAAGCAGGGAGCTAAGAACATTAAGCTCGTATGCCTGGTTGGAGTTCAGGAAGGAATTGACAACGTTGAGAAGCATCATCCGGATGTAGATATTTATCTTGCTAGTCTGGACGAAAAGCTCAATGATCAGGGCTATATTGTTCCAGGTCTCGGAGATGCCGGAGACCGGATTTTCGGAACGAAGTAAGATGAATCCCGCAAAATTTGGCGGTTTTCTGATTGTCAATCTTCTGGTCTGCATCTGGATCGGCTGGCTGATTGATGGTTGGACAAACATGAGACCATTCTGGATCATCGCTTTTGCTTTATATGCGATTGTTGGAAGTTTTGCCATTCTGTTATGGAAAAAGAAAAGATGAGCAATTCCTTAAAAACTCTTTTTATCGATAACCTGAAGCTGACGGCTTTGTTCTGTATACTTCCAGTGGTCGGTACAGCTCTATTCTGGCCAATGCCGCAAAAGTGGATGGCAGTGATTGGGATTATCTATGGAGCAATGCTGGCGCTATGTTCGCTGTATATGATTTGTATTCAATCCGCTTCTTTAGCCGGTCAGAATGCTTCTGGAAAAGGGATGGCAGCCGGTTACCTCGGTCGATATCTGATGTATGGAGTTTTATTGTTTATTGGTGCAGTCCTTGGAATTCCGATTCTGTCAATGCTGATAGGAGCTGTGGCAAGTAAATTGGCTTTATTTGTCTATGCCAGAAAGGATTCAGGACAATCAGAAAGTTCTCAGATTGAATGTCAGAATTTGAATGCCGACAAAGAATCTGATCAAGAGACAGATTCTGCCAGTTAGTTTTAAGGATGCGATCGATAAATCAGATTTCATCATCTTTATGGTTAAATCAAGATCGTAGCCTACTGAAATTTGCTGAAATAGTCTTAGTTGACAGCGCTTTTCAGACAGGACATTCTCTTTGTTTAAAACCTGAAGAGAGTGAATTGAACTTTTTGATCTATATGGTGATATAACCAAGGTTATGTGAGAATTGTCACAGGAAAGGAGCATTGATCAAATGAACGATGTCAGTCAGATCATTATTACGATTGGCTCGGTACAGATTCCGATTCATCAGTCGATTATGGTTTGGCTCGTTATCTGTCTGTTTTTATGTATTATGGCGGTCATCTGCGGAAAGAAAATAGAAAAAGCAGATCCGTCCAAACCCCCTAAAGGGCTGGTTTATCTCTCAGAAGAAATTTATAACCTGTGTCTTTATGTGGTACAGGGAAATCTTCGGGAGAAAACGAAGAAATATATTCCAATCTTCGGAACCCTGATGCTTGGCATGCTTTTAAGCAACCTGTCCGGACTGACCGGATTTCAGAACCCGACCAGCAATGTCTCTTTTAACGCGACTCTGGCGATCATGTTCTTTTTAATGATCCAGTTTAATGGCCTGAAAAAGGGCGGACTGAAAGCACGATTCAAAGAATTGTGTGAACCGTTTCCGTTTTTACTGCCATTAAATATCATCGGAGAACTCGCTTTGCCGATTTCCTTAACCATGCGTTTGTTCGGAAACATTCTGGCAGGTACCATCATCACTCTGCTGGTATATACCTTAATTACCAACATCGCCCCATGGGGCTACCTCGGTCTGACCTTGACTCCTTTCATACATGCTTATTTTGATATCTTCTCAGGTGTCATTCAGACCTACATCTTCTTTACTCTTGGTACCTACTTCCTTGGACAGCAGGTATCTGAAGAAGCCGAATAGGCTCAAGAGAAAACAGTTACGACAACGAAGAAAACCAAAAATCAGTTACAGAATTCTATATAGAAAGTACGAGGTTTATTTTTATGGAATTTAATGAATTCTTTGTGCAGGGTATGGCCCTTCTTGGCGCAGGTATCGCTATGATCGCCGGTATTGGAGCCGGTATCGGACAGGGTATCGCTGGTGCACATGGTGCGGATGCTGTCAGCCGCAATCCGGAAGCTTCCGGTAAAATTCAGTCCATCATGGTACTTGGTATCGCGCTGGCTGAAACAACAGGTATTTACTCTCTGATTATTGCCCTCCTGCTGATCTTCCTGAAGGGATAAATTCGGAGATAGGCAATGATCAATTTTACGATTGAGAACTATCTGAGGATTTCATGGCAGGATGTGATCCTTGTCTGCATTTCCTCTCTGATCATTGTTCTGGTCTGCCGCAAGTATTTCTGGAGCAAGCTGCTTACCTTTATTGAAAAGCGTCAGCAGCTCATTCAGAACAATATCAATGATTCTGAACGTCTGAAAAAAGAGGCGCTTGAGGTCAAGGATCAATACGATGCCAAGATGAGAGGAGCTGCTGAGCAGGCTTCGAGCATCATTGACAATGCCAGAGAACAGGCGACTCTGGAAAAACAGCAGATTATCGATGCGGCTCAAAAGCAGGCAAGCCATATCGAAAAATCAGCTCACGAAGAAGTCGAGAGAGAAAAACTCGAAGCCCAGACTCAGATGCGTCAGGCAATTACAGAAGTTGCCATGGCAGCTGCTGGACAGATACTTTCTCAGGAACTCGATGAAGAGCGGCAGAAGAAGATTATCGATGATTTCATCGGCAGTGATGGACTAGGAGCCTAGCCTATGGCTTCAATCAAGGAAAACACACCATTTGCTAATGCGCTGCTTGAATTAGGACAGGAAGACGGCAAGGAGCAGGAATATCTTGAAGAGCTTCTGAAGGTCCAGAAGGTAATGGAAGATCAGCCGGATCTTGTCAGCTTTTTAAGATATCCAGCGATTGGCAAACAGGAAAAAACTAAACTCATGGAATCGATCTTCAAAGAGGATCTCGATCCTAGAGTGATGCAGTTTATCAAGGTTCTCTGCATGCACCGCAAGGCAGCGGATCTTCCTGAAATCGCACAGGCTTATGAGCAGTTGTACGATCAGGCGCAGGGAATTGAAAGGGTTCATGTATTCAGCGCATCAGCCCTGAGCAATACGCAGATTGAAAAGCTGAAAAAGAAACTGGAAGACCAGCTTCACCACTCGATCAGAATGGAAGTTACTGTTGATCCGTCTCTGATCGCCGGACTGAAAATCAGAACCGAAAATGCCATTATGGATAATTCGATCAAAGGACGTCTGGATACGATGAAAGATCAGCTGATGAAGGCTGAAGGATAGGTGATGTGAATGAGTTTGAATCCCGCTGAGATCTCCAAACTGATCAAAGCTCAGATCAAAAATGTCAACCAGGATATCGAGATGAATGAAAGCGGAACAGTTCTTTCCGTCGGTGACGGAATTGCTAACGTCTATGGTCTGAAAAATGCCATGATGTCCGAACTGCTTCTGTTTCCTCATGATGTTTACGGCATGGTCATGAACCTTGAAGAGGATCAGGTTGGTGTCGTTTTAATGGGGGACAATCCCGATATCAAGGAAGGCGATCTCGTCAAACGAACCGGTCATATTGTTGAAGTACCGGTTGGTGACGGAATGATCGGCCGTGTTGTCAACGCTTTAGGCGAACCAATTGACGGCAAGGGACCGATCAATGCAACAAAGGAAAGACCAGTTGAACGAGTGGCTCCTGGTGTTATGACCCGTAAATCGGTCAGCCAGCCTCTTCAGACTGGTTTAAAGATTATCGACTCGATGATTCCGGTTGGACGCGGACAGCGTGAGCTGATTATCGGTGACCGTCAGACAGGTAAAACCGCTATTGCCGTCGATACGATCATTAATCAGAAAGACCAGAATGTTTTATGTATTTATGTCGCTATTGGTCAGAAAGCAAGTACTGTAGCACAGATTGTTGAAAAACTAAAACAGTTTGGAGCTATGGACTATACGACCGTTGTCGTATCAACTGCTTCTGAACCAGCACCATTGCAGTACATTGCTCCATATGCAGGATGCGCTATTGGGGAAGAATGGATGGAAAATGGAAAGGATGTTCTGATTATTTATGATGACCTTTCCAAACATGCGGTAGCTTATCGTGCCATGGCGCTTCTTTTAAGAAGACCACCAGGACGTGAAGCCTACCCCGGAGACGTATTCTATCTGCATTCAAGACTGCTTGAAAGAGCCGCTCGTCTGAATGAAGACAACGGCGGAGGAAGTCTTACAGCTTTACCAATCATCGAAACTCAGGCCGGAGATATTTCCGCCTATATCCCAACCAATGTAATTTCTATTACCGATGGTCAGATCTTCCTGAAGACGGATATGTTTAATGCCGGTGAGCGCCCAGCCGTTGACTCCGGATTATCTGTCAGCCGTGTAGGAAGTGCGGCTCAGGTAAAAGCAATGAAGCAAGTTTCCGGATCTCTGAAACTTGAACTTGCTCAGTTCAGAGAAATGGAAGCATTTGCCAAATTCGGAAGTGATCTCGATGCGGCAACTGCTGAAGTATTGAATCATGGTAATCGTCTGACACAGCTTCTGATTCAGAAGCAGTATTCGCCGATGCCGATGCCTGAAGAAGTACTTTCCCTGTTTACAGGTAAATACAAATATCTCAAGCAGGTTCCTGTAGACAAGGTTCAGGATTATGAAGAAAAAATGCTTCTGTTCATGAAAGCCAATCACCCGGAAATTCTTTCTGAAATTGCCGAAAAGAAGGAACTTTCTGACGATCTGATTGCCCGGATTAAAGAAGCTCTCGATCAGTTCACTTCTGAATATCTGATCAAGGAAGGCGCTTAGGATGCCGGGCAGCGGGCAGGCGATCAAAAGCAGGATCGCTTCGGTTGATTCGACAAAGAAGATCACTAATGCAATGCAGCTCGTTGCCAGCGCCAAGCTGAATAAGACAAAAGCAAGAATGGAGGCTAACCGTGAATACGCTGAAAGCCTTCATGAATTATTGAGCATGGTTCTGGCTGCTGCCGAAAAAGGTCATCAGAAGATGAAGGAAGATCCTTCAAAACCTTCATTTGTCTTCGTGATCACATCCGACATGGGTCTTTGCGGTGCCTATAATGCCAACTTATATAAAAAACTGCTCAAGGATTTCAGAGATACCGATTATCTGGTCATGATTGGCTCGCATGGTCTTTCCTGGGCAAAAGCCAGAGGTATTAAAGTCTGGGAAAGCCTGATTGATCTCAACGAAGACGATGCGTATGAAAAGCTTGCTTCTGAAACAGATCGGGCAATCAAGCTTTTAGAAGAAGGTAAGATCGGGGCAATCAAAGTATTGTATACGCATTATAAGAATACTTTGACTTTTGAACCGACAATGGAGACTCTGCTTCCACCAAAAGAACCTGAAATTCAGGATGACAGGAAAAAAATGAAAGCTGTCACTGAATTTGAGCCCAATCAGGAAGAAATGCTTGATCAGCTGATTCCAATGATTACCAAATCAGTTCTGTATTCTAGATTTATGGAATCCAAAACATCGGAACAGGCGAGTCGTCGAATGGCGATGGAAAGCGCCACCGATAATGCAGAAGAGCTGCTCAACAAACTGAATCTTGAATATAACCGGGCTCGTCAGAGTGCGATTACTCAGGAAATTACTGAAATTGTGGGCGGCGCGAACGCTTTGAGTTAGGAAGGTAGACTATGGCAGAAAATATTGGAAAAGTGGCCCAGATTGTCGGGCCTGTTGTTGACGTAAAATTTGATGACGGAAAGCTGCCGGATCTGCTGACCGCCATTAAAATCCCTTTAAAAGATGGAAAATCTCTGACCGTTGAAGCGGCTCAGGGAATTGGTGATGACCTCATTCGCTGTATTGCAATGGGAAGCACGGATGGATTAGTCCGTGGAATGGATGCCATTGATACAGGTAAACCTATTCAGGCGCCTGTAGGCGATTGTGTTCTGGGAAGAATGTTTAACGTTCTAGGCGAACCTATCGATAACTTGGGCGATGTTAAGACGGATGAATTTTCTTCGATTCACCGCCCAGCTCCAAAGTTTGATGAACAGAATAATACATCTGATATTCTCGAAACTGGAATTAAGGTCATTGACCTTCTGATTCCTTATGCCCGAGGAGGAAAGATCGGTCTTTTTGGAGGGGCTGGTGTCGGTAAAACTGTATTGATTCAGGAGCTGATCCACAACATCGCTTCTGAGCATGGTGGTAAATCTGTAGTTGTTGGTGTTGGTGAACGTACCCGTGAAGGAAACGACATGTATTACGAAATGAAGGATTCAGGAGTTCTGGATAAAACCGTTCTGGTTTATGGACAGATGAACGAATCTCCTGGAGCCCGTATGCGAGTCGCTTTAACGGGTCTGACAATGGCTGAACATTTCCGTGATGTGGATCATCAGGACGTTCTGTTGTTTATCGACAACATTTTCCGTTTTACTCAGGCTGGCTCTGAAGTATCTGCTCTGCTTGGACGTGTACCATCTGCAGTAGGTTATCAGCCAACGCTGGCTACTGAAATGGGACAGCTGCAGGAAAGAATTACTTCAACCAAGAATGGATCCATTACTTCCATTCAGGCTGTTTATGTTCCAGCCGATGACCTGACTGATCCGGCTCCTGCTACGACATTCTCCCATCTGGATGCGCGTACAGTTCTTGATCGTGGTATTGCTGCATTGGGTATTTTCCCTGCGGTGGATCCGCTTGAATCAAGTTCGCGTATGCTTGATCCAATAGTCATTGGAGAACGTCATTATAAGGTGGCTCGAGGAGTTCAGGAAATTCTGCAGAAATACAATGAGCTGCAGGATATCATCGCCATTCTGGGTATGGATGAACTCTCAGAAGAAGATAAGAAGACCGTAAACCGTGCAAGAAGGGTTCGTAACTTCCTTTCTCAGCCTTTCCATGTATCTGAAGTATTTACCGGTTTCCCTGGTGAATATGTACCTCTGGAAACAACCATTGATTCCTTCGAAAAACTGCTTTCCGGTGAATACGACAATCTGCCTGAACAGGCATTCATGTTCGTTGGATCCATTGAAGAAGCAGTTGAAAAAGCGAAGAAAATGGAAACTGAGTAATGGCTGGATTAATTGATCTGAAAATGGTCACACCACATGGTGTGTTCCGTCAATATAAGGTACAGAGTATTCATGCAAAAAGCGTTGAAGGAGAATTTACAATTCTTCCAAATCATGTACCGGTCGTGATGGCTTTAGTGCCCTGCAAACTCGAAATCTACAACGAGGAGGGGAAGCATAAGAGCTATGCGGTAGCTGGCGGATTCCTTCATTTCGATAACAATAAGTGTCTGCTTCTCTCAGACGCAATTGAAGGCCGTTCTGATATCGATATCAAGCGGGCTCATGACGCGTATGAGAGAGCTAGATCTCGTATGGAGAAGAAAGATACGAACAGCGAAATGAGGCGTGAAGAACTGGCTTTACAAAAGGCAATCAATCGTATTAACGTTTACGGTAAAAAGTAAGAAACTATAGATCCACATTGATCGAATTTAATAGACCTGATTTCAGACCATTTGAAATCAGGTCTTCTTTTTAGGCAGGTCATAACATCAATTAAACAGACAGAAAAAATGTCCAATTTAAAACCGACAGTAACTGAGTCAACCGAATTTGATGGTCAGGTTTTCTGGAACTGGTCAAAAGAGTCAAAAAGAGATTTCAAAAAAAAGTGCAATCACTTGACGAGAGAGAGGCATCGGAGTAATCTTTGATCATCCCATAAAGAAACAGGCAAAGGCGCCAAAATCAATGACGATTTTGGCGCCTTTTTGTGTTTTCTTTGGGAAAGAAAAGGAAGGATCTCTTTATGGAAGAAATTTTATCCCAAGTCTTTGGTATCTGGTACCTCATCGGTGCCGCCTTCGTCTTCTTCATGCAGGCCGGATTTGCCATGGTCGAAGCCGGCTTTACCCGTGCGAAGAACGTTGGAAACATCACAATGAAAAACACCATGGATTTCTGCTTAGGAACTGTAGCATTCATCCTGATTGGTTATGCTTTGATGTTTGGTCCTGGAAACCAGTTCATCGGTTTTGGACTGGATCCGCTGTTTGATTTTGCAGGAACCAACTGGGCCCTGTTTACATTCAACCTGGTTTTTGTTAAATGCAAGATAAAATGTGCCAATTATTGCAGTGAGAAAGTTACCATTT
>ERZ777306.3333-NODE-3333-length-17088-cov-4.888628_pt1 | contig 17088 bp, 14 predicted proteins | sample MGYA00374966_ERZ777306 | MGnify/ENA primary metagenome ERZ777306 (study PRJEB29329, sample SAMN06343882) | mouse gut metagenome | isolation source: Mouse cecum | place: Austria: Vienna | collected 2014-11-15 ...
GAGAAAACACGATGCTTGCGGGGATCGTGCGCATGGTGCGGGAAGCGGGCGCGAGCAAAGCGCCCATTCAGAAACTTGCCGATAAGGTCGCGGCGGTGTTCGTGCCGATCGTTCTCTGTATCGCGCTCACGACGTTTCTCGTCTGGTATTTCGTTTCGGGAAGCTTATACGACGCCTTTAACTATGCGGTCAGCGTGATCGTCATTTCCTGTCCCTGCGCGCTCGGGCTTGCGACGCCCGTCGCGATCATGGCGGCGACGGGGCGCGGCGCTTCGCTCGGCGTTCTGTTCAAGAATGCGGAGGCGTTGCAACGGGCGGCGGACGTGCGTTCCGTTCTGCTCGATAAGACCGCGACGCTCACCGAGGGCAAGCCGCAGGTCGTGCATTTCGAAGCGTATACGGAGGAAACGGCGGCAAAGTCCGTCGCATTCGCGCTCGAAAGCAAGCTCAACCACCCTTTGGCGCAGTGCATCGTCTCCTTTTGCGGCGACGGCGGGCGCGCGGAAAACGTGGAATATCTTACGGGCATGGGCGCGCGCGGCGAAGTGGACGGCAAGACATACTATCTCGGAAACAAAAAACTTCTGCAACACGTCGGCGTGCGTATCGAAGACCGGCTTCCGCTTGCGGAAACGCTCTCCGAAGAGGGCAAAACGGTGCTTTTCTTGGCGGACGATGCGCGCGTGCTTGCGCTGTTCGCGCTCGCCGATACCTTGAAAGAGGGCAGTAAAGAGGCGGTCGGCGCCCTTCTCGGAATGAATATCGCGCCGTACATGTTGACGGGCGACAACAAAGCGGTCGCGCGTTTTATCGCGCGACAGGTCGGGATTGCGGACGAGCACGTCTATGCCGAAGTCTTGCCGCAGGATAAACTTGGCGCGGTGTTGGAACAAAAGCAACGCCGCGGAGATCGGGGGGGCTGCGTCGCCATGATCGGCGACGGCATCAACGATTCTCCCGCGCTGAAAGAGGCGGACGTCGGCATCGCCATGGGCAACGGAACGGACGTCGCGATCGAAAGCGCGGATGCCGTGCTCGTCGGCGGGGACATGCGCGCCGCGCCGCGCGCCTTCCGTCTTGCGAAAAAAACGATGCGGATCATCCGCGAAAATTTGTTCTGGGCGTTCTTTTACAACTGCGTGGGGATTCCGCTGGCGGCGGGGGCGTTCGCGTTCGCGGGGATCGCGCTCAATCCCATGATCGCCGCGGCGTGCATGAGCCTTTCCTCTCTGTTCGTCGTGGGAAACGCGTTGCGGCTGACCTATTTCATGAAAGAGAAAAAAGAAAAAAAAGGAGATAACGGCATGAAAAAAACTTTGAAGGTAGAGGGCATGATGTGCATGCACTGCGTGAAACACGTGACCGACGCGCTGACTGCGGTGGAGGGCGTCGCTTCCGCGGAAGTCGATCTGAAAAAGAAACGCGCCGTCGTGACGCTGAATGCGGAAGTCGCGGACGAAGCGCTGATCGGCGCCGTGACGCAGGCGGGTTACGAAGTAAAAGAGATCGTATAAACGAAACCCCCTCGGAAACGAGGGGGTTTCGTTTAAGGCAAGGCTAATCTTCGAGACCGAGAATATAATCCACGCTCTCGCCGAAATACTGCGAAAGGGTAATCAGCGCGGAGGCGGTCGGTTCCGTCTTGTCCAGTTCCCATTTTGCTATTGCAGATTGACTCAGCCCCGTGGCTTTGGCAAGCTGCATCTGGCTGAGCCCGTGCCAGCTTCTCAGTTCCCGCAATCTGTCGCAAAACTTCATAACCACATTATGTGCCATTTTAAGTAAAAAAAGACTTGACAAGTCGTTTAAGACTTGATATAATCATTTTATCGAAAAAATCTGACGCAGTTGTGTTTTTTCGGCAAAAATTTTCATACGGAAGAGCGGGCGGCAATTTGCCGCCCGCTCTTTCCGTACGGAAAAAAACGGTCCGACGCTGTAAACGTCGGACCGCCGAAGGTTTCAAATCAGTTGATCCCGATCTTCGTGCAAGGAACGCTTCCGCCGAGCACTTCCGCGATCGAATATTTCGCGTGCGCGATAAAGACCGTCGTTCCCTGTGCCGCCGCGTCTTTCACGTATTCGAGTTTTGCCTTTGCGCCGTTGGCGCCCGCGCGGCTCGCGCCCGCGCAGAAGCGTTTGTGCGCTTCGATGTTCGCGATCAGATCTTCGTCGTTTTTTCCCGCAATCAGGGGAACGAGCGTCGCGGGGTCGTCGGGGTCGGCGTAGATTCCTTCCACGCTCGTGAAGATGATCAGATAGCGCGCATGAACGAGACAGGCGATCCTCGCGGCGGTTTCGTCGTTATCCACGCATTCGTATACCTTTCGTTTTTCCTGCATCAGCGCGTTGATTTCCAGATGTCTGTTCTCGTCGTTGGAAATCGCGTCGTTGTAATTGACCACGGGAATCGCGTTCTGGGCTTTGCATCTCAAAAGAAGATCGCGCAGATGCGCGCTCTTCTGTGCGTCGTTGAAATGCTGGTGTTCGACGAGTACCTGACGGATCGACCAGCGGGGGTCTGCGAATTGGCGATACGTCTGCATCAGGATCGCCTGTCCCTGCGCCGCGTAATCCGTCTTAGCGTTTTCGCCCGTCAGTTCCTTGCCGTTGTTGCGCGACAGATAATCGAGCCGCCCGATTTCGGTCGCGCCGCTCGAAACCCAGATGTCGCCCGGTTTCAGTTCCCGCGAAAGCCGCGCGACCCGCGTATAGTCGATGAGGCTGTCTTTTTTGTCGATTAGCGCCATCGAGCCGATTTTTCCCACTAAGTCGGTATCGTATTTCATCATGCAGTCCTTTTAAGGATCGGATTTTATCCATCATAGCATGAAAAGGAAAAAATTGCAAATACTTTATCCATGCGAAAAAGACTGTATTGGAAAGCGTTTCTCTTTGCGGCGGCGTTTGCGATGCTGTTCGTGTTCTGCGGGTGTTCCGTGCGGGAAATGGGCACGTTGCCCGAACTTTCGAAACCCTACCTCGGTATGTACGAATGCAAAGAATTGCGATTAGGGGAAAAAGATCTTTCCGGACAATTCGACTCCGTACGTCTCGAATTGAAATACGGCGGCGAATTCAAACTTTCTTACTGCGGAAAAGACGGGAACAAGGGCGGCTATTCGGGCAGGTACGAAGCGGATCCGGAGGGGGAGGAAATCACCTTTTACGCGAAGACGGGTCTGCGTACGGCAAAGTATACCTTTCCGATGAAGAACGGAAAGATCATTGTCGATTACGGGTTCGCCGGAACGCTGTTGCACGCGGTTTTTTCTTCGCCGTAAAAAATATCCGAATATCTGTAAACAAACGTTTGAGTTTTTGAAAGATCCGTGTTATAATCGGAATATGAAGGCGTTGACGAAGCAACCGACGCTTACGCAGGATCAGGCGGAAGCCGCCGAACTCGTGCGGGAGTGGTTCTATCATCTGAATACGCAGATATTCGTGCTGTGCGGCTATGCCGGCACGGGTAAGACTTATCTTATCGACTATATCGTGAAGGATCTGGGGCTCGTCGCCGGAGAGAGCGTCGCTTTCGTCGCGCCCACCGGCAAGGCGGCTTCCGTTCTCGTGCGCGGCGGCACGCCCGCCGGTACGGTACATAGTTTGATCTATACGCGCGAAGAGGACATCGAGGTGGACGAGAACGGAGAAATCGTATCCGAACGGTTTCTCCGCTTTGCGAAAAAGGAAAAGATCGGCAAGGATCTGCGTCTCGTGGTGGTCGACGAAACGTCCATGGTGTCCGACGAAGTGTTAAAGGACCTGCTCTCTTTCGGGGTCAAATGTCTCTTTTGCGGGGATCCCGCGCAACTCCCGCCCGTGGGGGGCAGCAACACCTTGCTCACGATGCCTTGCGTCACGCTGAAACAGATCGTGCGACAGGAAGAGGACAACCCGATCGTGCGGCTTGCCGCCCGATCGCGCGCGGGTGAGTTCCTCCCGTACGGCAGTTACGGCGAGGGGGTGGAAGTGATCCCGCGCCGCGCGTTGGATCGGGAATTGCGCGAACGGCTGTTTACGGAGTGCGATCAGATCATCGTGGGAACGAATCGCACCCGTTTTTCGGTAAATGCCGAGGTGCGGGAGTTTCTCGGAATCTCTCCCGAAACGAAACTGCCGATCGACGGGGAGAAACTCATCTGCACGTTGAACGATTGGAGCAAACCGCTCGACGAGCGGGGAGAGTTTCATCTCGTCAACGGGATCATCGGCAAGTGTTACCGCGTGCGGGAACAGGAAGACGGGTTGGGTCAGCTCGATTTTCAGCCGGATTTCCTGTCTTCGCTCACGTACGATCTCCCGTTCGACGCGGGGATTTTCGCGCAGGGCGCTTACCGGCACGGGTACGGCGAAAAGGCGTGTTTGCTCGAAAACGGGACGCTGGTACACGAAAACAACTACGAAATTCTGCGTCGGTTCAAGATACGGCGGGCGGACACGATCTGCCGCTTTGAATTTGCATACGCCGTGACCTGTCACAAAGCGCAGGGATCGGAGTACGATTCCGTCGTCGTGATCGACGAGAGCAACCGCTTCGAAAACGGAAAGGAATGGCTCTATACGGCGATCACGCGCGCAAGAAAGAAATTGGTGATCGTGAGGTAACGTATGCGCTTCCCTTATCGGAAACTGCTCGTCGTCGGTTGCGGCGGCGCGGGTAAATCGACTTTCGCGCGCGAAGCGGGAGCGCGGTTCGATATTCCCGTGGTTCATCTGGATCGGCTCTGGTGGTTGCGCGGCTGGGTGGAGCGCGGCGCCGACGAGTTCGACGCGCTGTTAAAACGGGAACTGGAAAAGCCCGCCTGGGTGATCGACGGAAATTACCTGCGCACGCTTGCGTTGCGCGCGGAATATTGCGATGCAATCGTGTTTTTGGATCTTCCCACGGAGGAATGTCTGAAAAGCGCGTACGCGCGCGCGGAGGAATACCGCGGCAGAACGCGTCCCGACATGACGGAGGGTTGCCCCGAAACGGTGCACGAGGATTTCGAACGCTGGATCCTCGGCTTCAACACCGACGTGCGCGGCGATCTGCTGGACGCGTTGCGGGCGAGCGGCAAACCGTATTTCCCGTTCGAAACGCGGGCGGCGGCGTACGCGTGGCTGAACGGATTCGAAAGCGCCGACATGACCGAGAAGTGAGCGCGAAAATTCCTTGACAAAACGCGTCCCGTATCGTATACTTTCCGAAAGGACGAAAGATATGAAAGTAAACGTTAAGAAACTTCACGAGAGTGCAAAACTTCCCGTATACGGTTCGCAGTACGCCGCAGGCGCGGACCTGTACGCCTGCGAAGAGACTCCCGTCGTCATCGGCGCGGGCGAGACCGGATTCATCCGTACGGGCATTGCGATCGAGCTTCCCGCGGGCACAGTGGGGCTGGTGTACGCGCGCAGCGGGCTTGCGTGCAAACAGGATCTGGCGCCCGCGAACAAGGTCGGCGTGATCGACTGCGATTACCGCGGCGAGGTCATGGTCGCGCTTCACAACCACGGCGCGGAATCCCGTACGGTGCGCGGCGGAGACAGGATCGCGCAGCTCGTGATCGCGCCCTATTACGCCGCGGAATTCGAAGCGGCGGAAACGCTCTCCGAAACGGTGCGCGGCGCGGGCGGATTCGGGTCAACGGGAAAGAACTGATGCGGATGCGGAGAAAACGCAATCTGGAACCGCGCATGGAGGCATGCGCGGATCTTTTGATTGCGCGGGGAAAGCCCTGTAAAAACTTGAAAGAGGCGGCGGAAAACTATCGCGCGCCGATCGATTATCTCGCGGTGTTCGGAAATGGTCGTCCCGTGGAACTCGAAGTCGGCTGCGGAAACGGCGGGTTTATCGCGGAAAAGGCGAAACGCGATCCGCAAACGAACTTTCTTGCCGTAGAACTTTGCAGCAACGTGATTCTGACGGCGATGGAAAAGGCTGCGGCGGAGGGGATTGCCAACGTACGGTTTTTAAACGTTCCCGCCGAAATTCTCGGCTGCTATATTCCGGAAGGAAGCGTGCGGAAAATCTATCTGAATTTTTCGACCCCGTTGCCGGAAAAGAGCAGGGAAAGACAGCGGCTGACTTCGCCGCGGTTTCTGAAAATCTACCGCGGTCTGCTTGCAGAAGGCGGCCGTATCGAACAGAAGACGGACAGCGAGCCGTTTTTCGAATACTCGCTCGAACAGTATGCGGAGAACGGATTTTCCGTTGCGGAGATCACGCGCGATCTGCATCGAAGCGCTTTGGCGGCGGAGAATATCGTGACCGAGTACGAGGCGGGATTTGCCGCGCGGGGGCTTCCCATTTACCGCGCGGTTGCGGTAAAGCGTTAGATCGCGGGAAAAGCCTTGACAAAAGGGCGGCGCGATTGTATAATCATTAACGAAACCAACGGGGATCGCCGCGCGGCGGAGGCGGTATGGAAGAAATGGAAGCGAAACGGGGGGAACGGATTCAGGTATGTTATTGCGGAAACGAAAAAGTGTTTCCGCTTGTTTTGCTTTCTGCGCTTTCGATTGCAAAGTACACTGCCGCGCCCGTGTCTTTATATTTCGTGACTGCCGATCTTACGCGGATCCGGCCGAAATTCGTTGCGGTGGATCCATCGCGGGCGGAGATTCTGACGCGGGCGCTCCGTACGGGAAACCCAGAAAGCAGTGCGGAGATTCTCGACGTCACCGAGCTGTACGAAAAACTGCTCGGCGGGAGTAAAAACGAAACGTCCAAATATACGCCGTATTCCTTTCTTCGGTTGCTCTTGCCCGAACTCGATCTGCACGGCAAACTGATCTATCTGGATTCGGATATCATGTGTTGTTCCGATCTGTCCGAACTCTGGAATGTCGACGTTTCGGATTACGAATTCGCCGCGGTGCGCGACCACATGGGGCAGTTCTTTTTCGGCAGGAATTACGTCAATTCGGGCGTGTTGCTTCTGAATCTCGAAGAGATCCGCCGTACGGGACTGTTCGCGCGGGGGAGAGAGACGGTGAGAAAGAAAAAGCTGTATTTTCCCGATCAGACGGTGCTGAACAAATACGGCGAACGGATATTGAGGCTTCCGCGCAAGTTCAACGAACAGCGCCGCGCGAGCGAAGGCGATACCGTCGTCAAACATTTTTGTCAGGGGATCGTCTGGTTTCCCTTCCACGTATACAATATCAAGCAATCGGAGCGCGAGAAAGTTCGCAAAAAGCTGAAAATAGATTTTTTCGAAGACGTCTACCGCCAATACGACGAAATTGCCGCGGCGTACGATTTCGACTGAATAAGGAGTGCAAATGGACAATCGGGATTACGCCGTCGTGATCGAAAATCTGAGCAAGACGTACGGCGAACTGAAAGCGGTGAACGATATTTCTTTTCGGGTCGCGCGCGGTTCGTTGTTCGCCTTTCTGGGCGTGAACGGCGCGGGGAAGAGCACGACGATCAATATTATCTGCTCGATCCTAAGCAAGGACGGCGGAAAGGTCTACGTGAACGGATTCGATCTCGACGGAGAGTCGGAAAAGATCCGCAACGAAATCGGTATCGTGTTCCAGACGAGCGTGCTCGACATGGGACTGACGGTCAAGCAGAATCTCGAAATCCGCGCGGCGTTTTATTCCATGGGCAAGGCGGAAAAGAAAGAGACGGTCGATTCGATCGTGCGGCTTTTGGAACTCGAACCCATTCTGAACCGCCCCGTTAAAAATCTCAGCGGCGGACAGATGCGGCGGGTGGACATCGCGCGCGCCATGGTGCACCGTCCCAAACTGCTCATTCTCGATGAGCCGACGACGGGGCTCGATCCCAAAACCCGTCTGACCGTGTGGTCGCTGATCGATAAAATCCGTCTCGAAACGGGCATGACCGTGTTTCTGACGACGCATTATCTCGAAGAAGCGGAAAAGGCGACGGACGTCGTGATCATGGACCGCGGCAACATTATCGCGCACGGGACGCCGAACGAGCTGAAAAACGCCTACGCGGGCGACAATATCGTCTGTTACCGCGCGCGGGACGAAAAGCTGGAAGGCGCGCTGAAAGCGGACAAACGGAAATTTACTTACGACGAAGAACACGCGGCGTATAAAATCGTGATCCGCGATACGGCTGACGCGAAAGAGGTGCTTGCGAAGTACGGCGCGTTTTTGGAGGATATCGAAATTATCAAGGGGACGATGGACGACGTGTTTTTAAGCGTCACGGGTCAGAAGACTTCCGTCGGGGGAGAGAGCGATGAAGAAGAATAACACGCGAAACGCCGATATCTTTTTTCAGCTCACCAAACGGCACCTGCTCGTGTTTTTCGGCAACAAAGTCCGCGTCATGTACACCTTGCTCGTACCCGTTATCATCTTTGCGGTGTACATCTTTTTCCTGCGGGATCTGGAACTGCTCACCGTGCAGAACGAGCTGATCAAGCTCGGACTGAACGAGGACGAAACGCTGATCCATTACTGCGAATCGCTCGTCGATTCCTGGATGATCAGCGGGATCATCGGTCTTTCCACCATCACGGTTGCGTTGCAGGCGAATACGATCATCGTCGAGGATAAACAAAACGGCGTGAACCGCGATTTTGCCTCTTCGCCCATTCATAAAAACATTTTGATCGGCAGTTATTTTTTCTATAACTTTATCGTGACCGCGCTCATCTGCTGTATCTTCTTTCTGGTCTGTCTCGTCTATCTCGCCGCAATGGGGGAATTCCTGATCACGTTGCTGAACGCGCTGACGGTGTTCGCCGTAATGCTCTATTCCACGGTCGCCGCGACGCTCATGACGGTGTTTGTCTGTTCCTTCGTCAAGACGGAAGCGACGATGATGAGTATCGTCGCGGTGTTTTCCACAGCGATCGGATTTCTGATCGGCGCGTATATGCCGCTCGGGATGCTTCCCGTCTGGGTGCAGGGGATCTGCGGATTTATTCCCGGGACCTATTCCTGCGCGCTGTTGCGTTACGGATTTATGGCGACGCCGCTTGCGGAACTCACGGAGTACGTCTCGCTGTTGCCGCAACTCGGAGACGGCGCGGGCGTTCGTCTGATCGAAACGCTGACGGGGAGTTTCGGGTACAATCTCAATTTCTTCGGGGTCTCCGTGACCGCGCCTTTTCAGGCGCTTGCGCTCGGCGTGTTTATTCTGCTCTTTTTATTCCTCAACGTCGGGGTGGGAAAGAAGCTGGCGGCGGTGCTCGGCATGACGAAAAAGAAAAAGCGCAAAAAGAACGAAACGGAAAAGTAAACGAAAAGCGCCGCTTGCAAGCGGCGCTTTCTTCATTCCTTCGGGAACAGCGTTTTGATCATCTGCGACACGTAAGAGACGGGAACGAGTTCGATTTTTCCTTTGAATTTTTCGCAGGCTTTCAGGTTCTTGGCGGGGAGGATCACGCGTTTAAACCCCATTTTCAGACATTCGTTTACCCGCTTGTCCGCAAAGTTCACGCCGCGGACTTCGCCCGTCAGCCCGACTTCGCCGAATACCGCCGTGTATTTTTCGACGGGGATCATCTTTTCCGCGCTTGCGAGCGCCGCGCAAACCGCAAGGTCGGCGCTCGGTTCGTTCAGTTTCATGCCGCCCATGGCGTTTAAGTAGACGTCCTGCGTGCCGAGCGGCAGTCCGCACCGTTTTTCAAGCACGGCGATCAGAACGGCGAGACGGTTGAAATCCACGCCCAGCGCCATGCGGCGGGGAAGCCCGTAGGCGGTTTTGCACATCAGCGTCTGGATCTCCACCATCATGCAGCGGTTGCCCGTTTCGCTCGGAGTCACGACCGCGCCCGCCGCCACGCCGCGGGTGTCGGAAAGGAAGAGGTCGGAGTAGTCGGAGATCCCGTAAATGCCTTCGCCCGTCATTTCGAATACGCCGACTTCCTGTACCGAACCGAACCTGTTTTTTACCGCGCGCAAGATTTTGAAGTTTTCCGTGCGCTCGCCTTCGAAGTAGAGAACGGCGTCCATGATGTGTTCCAGCACTTTCGGACCGGCGAGCGTGCCTTCTTTCGTCACGTGCCCGACGATGAAAAAGGTGATCCCTTTGGATTTTGCGATCCGCATGAGCTTGCTTGCGCATTCGCGCACCTGTCCTACGCTGCCAGCGGAAGAGGAGAGCGCTTCGGTATAGACCGCCTGGATCGAATCGACGACGACGTATTCCGCTTCGCCGAACGCCGCTTCGGCATCGTCGATGCAGGTTTCGTTTAAAAGAAGCAGGTTGTCCGAATTCAGTCCGAGCCGTTCGCAACGGAGTTTGACTTGCGAGCAGCTCTCTTCCGCCGAAAGATATAAAACTTTGTGTTCGTTTGCAAGGTGCGCCGAAACCTGCGTGAGAAGGGTGGATTTTCCGACGCCGGGATCGCCGCCCACCAATACGAGAGATCCGCGCACGATGCCGCCGCCGAGTACGACGTCCAGCTCGCCGATGCCGGAAGACGTCCGTTCGTACCGTTCGTATTTTACTTGCGAAAGGGGAAGCGGGCGGGATGACGGCGCGTGAAACGCGCTTTTGCGGCCTGGCGCGGCGGGTGCGACGGCTTCTTCGGTCAGCGTGTTGAATTTACCGCAGTCGGGGCATCTGCCCAGCCATTTCGGGGATACGTATCCGCATTCGTTGCAGACAAATTGCGTCGTGGATTTCGGCATGTTGATTCCTTTTGAGTTTGGATTATGAGAAAATACTTTTTATTTTCAAGATTATTTTTTTCCAAAGCGAAACTTTTTTTCTTCTTTCGTCGGAATAGTTTTTTCCGTTTCGCGCGGGGATTCCGTATGCGGAATAGTAGGCGTTTTTCGTATTTGTTGTGTTTGCGACTTTTTTACGCGCCGCACGATTGCAAGCGGATCTGCGCAGTTCAAGATTGATTTATAAAATTCTTGTAACCAAATGATATCGTCTTGGGTGCATTGATCGTAATTCAGCGAGCCTATTTCGTGGGCGAGTTTATTTCGAATGTGACGCAAATTTTTTAAACGTTGATAGTCTGCATCCCAACTGGAAACACAGCGTCTGAAAACGTACGGTGTAAGATCCATTTCTTGGAGACATTCCGAAATGCCATTCGAACTTGACAGCATATCTTTACAAAGTGCATCCAAGCGTTTATATTCTTCTTGAAATTCGATGTTTAAATAAATCATAAGAGAAATAGGAAGTTAAATTTTTCGCAGCATGACCGTTGCAAATACGGTGATGCCTTTTTTTTCGCCGACGTAACCGAGTTTTTCGTTGGTTCCCGCCGCGATCCCGATCGCCGAAAGGGGAAGCAGGAGCGCGTTTGCAAGGTTTTGTTTCATCCTTTCGATATAGGGAGAAAGTTTCGGCGTTTCGGCAAGAACGGAAATACTCGCGTTTTTCGGCGCGAAGCCTTCGTCTTTTACGCGCCGCATCGTTTCGGCCAAAAGTTCCATGCTGTCCGCGCCCGCATACCGTGCGTCGGTATCGGGAAAATAATATCCGATATCCCGCAATCCGGCGGCGGACAGCAACGCGTCCATCAGCGCGTGAACGAGAACGTCTCCGTCGCTGTGCGCTTTCAGAATTTTTTCCGACGGAATCCGCACGCCGCCGAGCGTTATGAAATCGATAAAAGGCGCGCCTTCGTTTTCCGTATAAAAGGCGTGCGTGTCCGCGCCGAAGCCGACCCGTTCCGCAGGCGAAAAATCTTCCGCAAAAGTCAGTTTCCGGTTGCCCGCGTCTCCTTCGTACAGTTTCGGCGTGGCAACGTATTTCGCGTACACGCCGCTGTCGTCGGTGAAAATTTCGTTATTCTGTCTCGACTGTTCGTAAGCGCGCAGCAATTCTTTTGTCCGGAAGCCCTGCGGAGTCTGCACCGTATACACCTGTGCGCGCGGGAGGGCGGCGACGATTTTTCCGTCTTCGGCAAGAACCGTCGTGTCGACGGCAGGCAGCGCAGGTACGCCGCTGCCGTAACGCCTTGTGCTTTCGATGCAGTCGCGGATCATGCGCCGCGTGACGAAGGGGCGCGCCGCGTCGTGAATGAGAACGGTTTCGCCCTTGGTTTCTTTGAGCGCAAAGAACACGCTGTCGGCGCGCGTGTCTCCGCCCGGCACGGTACGCGCGTTCGGATAGGGGCGTATGATCGCGTTGATCCGCGGTTCGTCTTCCGCACGGCATGCAACGAGGATTTCGCCGATTTCTTCCGCCGCGAACGCGGAAAGGGCATGGGCGAGCACGGGCAACCCGTCGTATTCGCGCAGAACCTTATTCTCTCCGAATCCGGCGCGTTCGCCTTTCCCCGCCGCAAGCAGGATCGCCGTGATCACGAAAGCACCTCGTAGAGGTTCTGCGCTTCGTCTTTTTTGACCGTCTCTCTCAGTTCGAGCACGCGGAAGCGCAACGTCCCGCTGGAAAAAGTGATTTCCACGACGTCGCCCGTTTTCAACCGATAGGCGGGTTTGACTTCCTTGCCGTTTACGGCGATCTTTCCCGCGTCCGCCGCTTCGCGGGCGACGGTGCGGCGTTTTAAAATTCTCGATACCTTTAAAAATTTGTCGATTCTCATATTCGGGTTCCTCCGGAAAAAACGGTCGAAAAAAGTCGGATTTCGAAGAAGGGTAAAAAAAACTCCGAAATTCGGAAAAAAGTTTTTTCGGCGCGGGCAAAAGCGGTTGACATCTTTTTTCACAACGGATATAATAACATACTGTATCACTATGCTTATGCTGTGGTAATATGCGGTTTCGGGAATTCTCTTCCCGCCGCGATCCGCCTTCTTTCCCTATATTATAGCGGAAAACCGCAAAAAAGTAAAGGGGCGCGGCGCAATTTTTAAGAAACATTTCGATTTTTATCGATGAAAAGATATACTCGGTAGATCGTGGGTTTAACAACGAAAAAGGAGTTAAATTGACGGATGAACTTACCCATTCAAAAGTACGGTAAAACCGAACGAAGAAAATTCGGTACGATCGACGAAGTAATTGATATCCCCAATCTCGTTGAGATTCAGCGGGAAAGCTATCAATCCTTCATCGGCGAAGGCATCTCCGAGATCTTTGAGGATTACTCTCCGATCACCGACTTTTCCGACCACTTCGAATTGTATTTTCTCGACCACGAGTTCGGGAAAACGCCGAAGTACGACGAAAAAGAGTGCCGCAACCGCGACGCGACGTACGCGCTTCCCCTGCGGGTGAAGGTGCGGCTCGTAAACAAGGTAAAGGACGAGATTCTCGAACAGGACGTCTTTATGGGGGATTTTCCCTTGATGACCGAGAACGGCTCTTTCATCATCAACGGCGCGGAGCGCGTGATCGTCTCCCAGCTCGTGCGTTCTCCCGGCGTGAACAACGTTGCGGAAACGGACAAGACGGGGAAACAGATTTACGAAACGACCGTGATCCCCAACCGCGGCGCCTGGCTGGAATTCAAACAGGATCCGCAGGGCGTGCTTTGGGTGAGCGTGGACCGCAAGAGAAAGCTCACGGCGACGGTGCTTCTCCGCGCGCTCGGCTACGGTTCCAACCGCGCGCTCGAAGAGCTGTTCGGCGGGGACAAGATGATCGCCGCCACCATCGATAAGGACGAAAAGGACAACCCTCCGATTAAATCGGAATCGGACGGGTTGATCGCGCTTTACAGAAGACTGCGCCCCGGCGAAGTTCCCACCGAGGAATCCGTGCGTCAGCACATGTTCAATCTGTTCTTCGATCCCCGCCGTTACGACGTGGTGAAAGTCGGCAGATACAAATTCAATAAGAAACTCAACCTCGCTTACCGTCTTCCCGGTTGCCGCGTCGCGGACGATATCGTGCATCCCGAAACGGGCGAGATCCTTGCGACGAAGGGCGAAACCGTCAGCGAAGAACAGGCGCGCAACATTCAGAACGCGGGCATCGGGGAAATTTACGTGCTCGTAAACGATCCCGTGGACGGCGAGATCCGCCACAAAATCATTTCGAACAAGACGGTGGACTTTGCCGCGCTTTCGGACAAGAATCCAAAGGCGTTCGGGCTTTTGAAAACCGTTTACTATCCCAACTTCGTGTTCAGTAAACAGATCGCAGAGGAGTGCAAGACGCTTTCTTCGGAAGAGGTTGCGGAGAAATATCTCGACGCGATCAACGACGTGTACAACACCCGCGAAATCGCGCCCGAAGCGGACGAGAAGCAGGAAGAGAAGAAGAACCGCGAAAAGCGTAGAGACAACCGTTTGAAATTCGTCGAAGCCTGTAAGGTCTTCCACGAACTTCTCGCGCGCGACGACGCGCCGGCAAGCGCAAACGCGCCCGTCGATCTCGAAGCGGAACGCCGCGTGCTCGGCATCACGCCCGAAGAAAAGAAGAAGATCAAACCGCTCGTCGAAAAGCTGAACCACAAATGCATCACGGTAGACGATATCGTCGCCGCGGTTTCCACCAACCTCGATCTGCAATACGGCATCGGCACGGTGGACGAAATCGACCACCTCGGCAACCGCCGCGTGCGTTCGGTGGGCGAGCTGCTCCAAAATCAGCTCCGCATCGGTATGTCCCGTCTCGAACGGTTGATCAGAGAACGCATGGCGACCGCCGACCCCATGGAGGTGACGCCTTCCGGACTCATCAACGTGCGTCCGATTTCCGCCGTAATCCGCGAATTCTTCGGTTCGTCCCAGCTTTCGCAGTTCATGGATCAGACCAACCCGATCGCGGAACTCACGCACAAGCGGAAACTCTCCGCGCTCGGTCCCGGCGGTTTGAACCGCGACAGAGCGACTTTCGAAGTTCGCGACGTTCACTATTCGCATTACGGGCGTATGTGCCCGATCGAGACGCCCGAAGGTCAGAACATCGGGTTGATTTCCTCGCTCGCCACCTTCTCGAAGGTCAACGAATTCGGATTCATCATGTCCCCGTATCGCAAAGTCGACAAAGAGACGGGCGTGGTGACCGATCACGTGGATTATCTGACGGCGGACGAAGAGGACCGCTATGTGGTTGCGCAGGCGAACGAGCCGCTCGACGAAGAGGGTAAGTTCAAGAACGAGCGCGTCGGCTGCCGTTACCGCGAATTGATTATCGAAATGCCGCGCGAGCGCATTGACTACATGGACGTCAGCCCCAAACAGCTCGTCTCCGTCGCGACCGCGCTGATCCCGTTCCTGGAAAACGACGATACCAACCGTGCGCTCATGGGTTCGAACATGCAGCGGCAGGCGGTTCCGCTTCTGAAAACGGAACCCTCGATCGTTGCGACGGGGATCGAAGCCGCGATCGCGCGCGATTCCGGCGTGATCGTGCGGGCGAAAGCCGCGGGCGTCGCGACCGCCGTTTCCTCCGACCGTATCGTGATCCGCGAGGACAGCGGGTTCGAAACGGAGTATGCGTTAAAGAAATTCGAACGTTCCAATCAGGGAACCTGCCTCAACCAGCGTCCGATCATTTCGACGGGCGACAGAGTGGAGAAAGACGAGGTGATCGCAGACGGTCCGTCGACCAACAACGGCGAACTTGCGCTCGGCAAAAACATTCTCGTCGGGTTCATGGAGTGGGAAGGCTATAACTACGAAGACGCGATCCTCATTTCCGAGAAACTCGTGCAGGACGACGTGTTCACTTCCATTCATATCGAAGAACACGAGACGGAAGCGCGCGATACCAAGCTCGGCGAAGAAGAGATCACGCGCGATATTCCCAACGTGGGCGACGACGCTTTGAAAGATCTCGACGAAGACGGGATCGTCCGCATCGGCGCGGAAGTGACGAGCGGCGACATTCTCGTCGGCAAAGTGACGCCCAAGGGCGAGACCGAACTCACGCCCGAAGAGCGTTTGCTCCGCGCGATTTTCGGGGAAAAATCGAGAGAAGTCCGCGATACCTCCCTGCGCGTTCCGCACGGGGAAGGCGGTATCGTCGTAGACGTTAAAATTTTCACGCGGGAGAACAAAGACGAACTTTCGCCCGGCGTGAACAAGCTGGTGCGCGTTTACGTCGCGCAGAAGCGTAAGATTCAGGTCGGCGACAAGATGGCGGGCCGCCACGGAAACAAGGGCGTCATTTCCCGCGTGCTTCCGCAGGGCGACATGCCCTTCCTGCCCGACGGCACGCCTTTGCAGATTCTGCTGAATCCGCTCGGCGTTCCTTCGCGTATGAATATCGGTCAGGTCCTCGAAGTACACCTCGGTTACGTCTGCCGCCAGCTCGGCTGGAAGATCGCAACCCCCGTATTCGACGGCGCGACCGAGCGCGACATCGAAAAACTTTTCGAAGAGAATAATCTATTCAATCCCGAAGGCAAAGTGGACGGAAAGTTCCAGGTATTCGACGGAAGAACGGGCGAGCCGTTCGAAAACCGCGTGACCATCGGCATCATGTACATGATCAAGCTGATTCACCTTGTCGACGACAAGATCCACGCGCGTTCGATCGGTCCGTATTCCATGGTAACGCAGCAGCCGCTCGGCGGGAAAGCGCAGTTCGGCGGTCAGCGTTTCGGAGAAATGGAAGTGTGGGCGCTCGAAGCTTACGGTGCGGCGCACATTTTGCAGGAGATCCTCACGGTCAAATCGGACGATATCGTCGGACGCGTGAAAACGTACGAGAGCATCGTGAAAGGCAACAACATTTCCGAACCCGGAATTCCCGAAGCGTTTAAGGTGCTTCTCAAAGAATTGCAGTCGCTCGCGCTCGACGTGAAAGTTCTCACCGAAAACAACGAAGAACTCATCATCCGCGAATTCGACGACGACGAAAGAGACAACGCGCCGAGAAGAGAAGAGATTTCCGCCGAAGAGCAGGATTTCGATTTCGGTCAGGAGGACGAGGACGACGAAGAGGAGATCGGCTCCATCTTCGACGACGCGGACGAGGACGAAGATTTCGTATCCGACGATCTGTTCGGCGATAAAGATCTCGAAGACGACGACTTGTCGGATATCGACGAAGACGGTTCGTTCGGCGATCTGTTCGGCGACGACGACTCGTCCGACGAAGAGTAAGGGAGGCAATTTATGTACGAATTAAACGATTTTAACTCTATTCAGATCAGCATCGCATCTCCCGAAAAAATCAGGGAATGGTCTTACGGCGAGGTAACCAAGCCCGAAACCATCAATTACCGCACGCAGAAGCCCGAAAGAGACGGTTTGTTCTGCGAGAAAATCTTCGGCCCCA
>ERZ777306.3344-NODE-3344-length-17033-cov-4.550359_pt1 | contig 17033 bp, 9 predicted proteins | sample MGYA00374966_ERZ777306 | MGnify/ENA primary metagenome ERZ777306 (study PRJEB29329, sample SAMN06343882) | mouse gut metagenome | isolation source: Mouse cecum | place: Austria: Vienna | collected 2014-11-15 ...
ACCCGTTTGAATAAGATCGTCCGCTTCCTCGAACTTGAGTTGGTTACAATATTTGGTAGCGTTGGTGAGATTGAGATGATACAAGCTTTGGTTCATCGCGTAATCTTCCACGCCGAGATAAATGTCGTTTTTGTACTCGTCGTAAAAATCCGTAATTTCAAATGACACTTGCGTAACGGAGTTGCGCTCGGAATTTACGGGAATGACGTACTCTGTCATGAGATAAAGCGTATTGCCCTTTACATAGCACGGCAACAGCGACGAAACGTATTGATTGTCGTAAACGTTTACGTCGAGATATATGCGATATTTCGTTTCTTTGTTTTCGGTGTACGGCTCAAAACGTACGGAATACGATTCTATACTCGGCGCTTCATAGTCGACGTGGAACGTAAACTCAAACGTATCCTTATTGGCTTTGCCGTTGTCTTTATCCCAATCGAGCGTGCCTTGCATTTTGAATATGTATTCTCGGTTATTCGACAAGCCCCATTCGTACGGGTTCATTTCGATGGTTATCGGCGAACCGACGTTAGCGCCGCCGTTTGCGTATGCCTTACGCACATTATGTTCTGTCTTGTCGTAAACAAGCTCGCCCGTAACCGCGTCGGTTATCGTAATGTGCATTGTCTTTGCGCCGCGCAAAAGCCCGCCGTATATCATGTACAATTGATATATGGTCCTGCGATTACTGTTATCGTACATAGAGATCGCGGCTTTATCGCTGCTCGGGAAAATCTCCACTTCCTCTTCGTTCTGTTCGTAGAGGTAACTGCCGAGCGGCATGATATACTGACCGTCGTTATACAATCCGAGCGGCGTCGTCTCGCGCGCGGACGCCTTCGGTTTTTTGGATTCCTCTATCGACTTATCGGCATCGGTCACGGCAAGCTCGTATATGGAATAATCGAACAGCGGAGCGTCGGCCCAATCGCCGTAGAACGCGAGGAACGGAACGGACAGGTCGGTAAACTCCGCATTCTTGTTTTTGAGCACGAAGTAACCTTCCACGTACATGCCGTTTTCAAAGCTTTCGTCGAGATATTTTTTATCGCTCGCCGTAAGCGTAACGGTAACTTCCACTTCCGCCGACTCGCCCGCGGCAACCGTAACGGAAGATACGGGAGATCCGTTTATTTTATATGTAGCGTCGGAAGGCGCGAACATGTATGCGTTTTCTTCGACGGTGCGCTTGTTTATCGCAAGCGTTTCCGTAAATACGTAAGCGGAAAGATCGTAGCTTGCTTGAACGTCCGAATCGTTTACTACCGTAAACTTGGCATTGTACACGCCTAAACGCGACGGGTCGTCGCTGAATTCGATTTTTGTTTTATCGAGTGCATTGCCGTTTTTATCGGGAACGGTGATATAAGCCTGAGTGTTGATCGCATTGCGAATATTTGCCAAGCCCGCGCCCTGTTTGCGCGGCGAATACGGATTACCTACCGGATTGCGCGCGATCGTCGCCGTGCTCATAAGCAATTGATTTACTCTCGCGTTAAGCTCGACGCTTGTCAGATCGGGATATTTCGTCTTGACATGCTGTCGCAAAAGCGCTGCCGCGCCCGCCATATTCGGCGCAGCCATACTCGTACCGCTGTACGTATCGTACCCGCCGGGAACAGCGCTCATTATCTCTCCGCCGTGCGCCGTGATCTCGGGTTTGAGCTTAAGATCGGGAGTGACGCCCCAGCTGCTGAACGACGACATGAAAGGTCCGGCAGTAAACTCTTTGCTGAAAGTGATCTTACCGACAGAACCTACGGCATTGTTTACCATAGCCGTACCCTCATTGAGTCCTATCGAACATGTGGGAACGGGGTCTGCTATCTCGGCGAGCGACATTCTGATCTCGCCCGAGAGATTGTTATAAATTATGACGCCTGCGGCATCCGCATTCATGGCGTTTTGAACTTTTTCGGAGAACGAAATATCGCCGCGGCGAACAAGCGCAAGCGTTTTACCGTCGGCAAGCGCGCGGCGCACGGTAGAATTATATTGCGCACTGCGACCTACCCCGCTTACTACCACATAGTTAAGCGTGAGATTTCCGTTTTCATCCCAAATAGTGCTATCGTTTTTCCATTCGTCTGCGGAGTATTTTTTGATTATTTCGTCTACGAATTCGATATCGTTGGAATTGATATCCGCGGCATTTACAACGAAAGCAACGCTTTCTTTACCCGATTTACCTTGATTGGCAATAAAGTACGGCGAACGTTTGCCGTTTATACTCGCAACCGACAACGCCGAACTGTAAGTGGACGGAGAACCGACGGTTCCCGAGTCGGGATTTGTGGAAAGGTTCATACCGTTTCCGCCGCCGTAGCCGGAACTCGAATCGTTACTCGCCGCAACGATCAAGCTTATACCGAGTTCGCCCACCGTCTCGTAGACCTCTGACAAAAACGCATCGGTCGCATCGGAAGAGAAACCGCCCGACGAACCCAAGCTCATGTTAATCACGTCTACGCCGAGTACCGCGCAATCGTGTACAGCCGCCAAAATATCGTCGGAATCTGCGCCGCCCAACATTTTGCTGTCGAGATCGTCCGTAAAGACTTTCATTATAACGAGCTGCGCTTCGGGCGCAACGCCGATAAACGATTTCGCTTCGTCGCCCTCGCCGAATATCTTTTCGTCGTCGCGACCTGCGATTATACCGGCAACGTGCGTTCCGTGCGTGGAATAGGACGGATACACGTTGCAATCGTCGTCTGCGTAATCAAACGCAAACGGAACTTTCTCATTGATATAAACATCCGAAGCGGTAGCCGACGGCATGCGCGACTTTTTCGCGATCGTGTCGCCCAACTTTTCGTTTATATAATCCAGATCCCAAATGCCTTCTTTATTTACAGGCATATTGCGGAACGCATTGTGAGTATAATCAAGTCCTGTGTCGAGCACGGCAACAACCATGCCGGCGCCGTTATAGTCTACGCCCTCTGTATTATAAATACCCGTTGCGTAAACATTGGCGTTATTGGTAGTAACGTCCACTTCTGGAACGGCATAATGATTGCTGTAGTAAACGCTTTCGACGCCGCTCAGCTTCTCAATGCGCGAAACATCCGAATAATCCACTTTGACCGAAAACGCATTGGTAAGCGCGGTATACGAATACTTGAACTCGTATTCGATGCCCGCTTTATCCATCGCTTTGAGGATAGAATCTTGGCGCGCTTTCATTTCGTCGGCGCGACGCTTTCCATTGGGTGAAGCTATGTAATCGGAAAACTCGATCCCGTTATCCGCATTGTTATAATAATCGTATAAATCGCCGCCGTCTAACTTAACTATGACGCTGCCCTTGCCGGTAAGTTCAGCAGGCTTTTCGGTTACTAATGATTTATCGTAATTTTGTTTGCGAATATCGGAAAGATCATATCCCCCCCCCGTCACATCTTCCAAATCCGACGAGCCGACGGCAGCTTCCGTATTCGGTACGGTAACCGATCCGATATTCAACAGCACCCCGATAACGGCGCTGATAACAAACACCGCGCATAAGCAGAATACTATGGATCTTGACTTCAATTTTTGCATATTAGCATATCCTCTTGCGCTTGACTTTCGATAAAAATCAATGATTTTTGGCACAACAAAAAGCAGCAGACATCATTGTCTTACCCGCCGCTTACATTCATTTTACTCCTTTTTGACCGATATGTCAAATAAATGAATACTCTCACACACCGAAAATACCGTATGTTTCCCGATTTTTCACGTATTTTTGAGATTTTTTTTACAATCTATTGTTTGCGTTTTCATCTCCGAATAAAAGCAACTCGCCCGTCCGAAGACAGGCGATACAATAATTCTATAACATTCTGTTATCTTCCCGCACTTCTTTCCAATATATTGCGTCTAATAAAAATAGCAAAATGACTTTTTAAAAAATAGAAATATTAACTACGTATCATTTTCTCCATTATATTTGAGATAGTTTTAGTAATATCATTATCCACATAAAAATTTTTTTCGTTCTCTCTAATACATCTTACAAAATGAACAAGTTCCATTGATAATCCTTCGTTATCACTTTTATAGTAATGTGGCTTATTTAATGATCTATCTTCATAACGAATTTCAAAATATTCGGATTTCCACCACGGTGACGGAACATAAATATAACCCTTTGTTCCACTAATTCTTAAATCGCTCTCAGATTTTACGCCTAACCCCATATTTACTGTAGCAAAAGCTGAGTCATACTCAAAACTTATTTTTGAAAACGCATTTTTAATTGAATTACTATCAAGTTTAGCAAAATGGATTGATTTATACTTTGTACCCAAAATTTTCAAAACAGGTAATAACGCTATTGCCCCCCAATCCGTAAAACTATTGAAATAATTCGTTTTAATTATCCAATCCACGTATTCCAAACTTGTGCATGTTACATCAATAGATTTAACAGCTCCTATTGCCCCGCTTTTTATAAGCAAAATTAAGCGAGAAAACGACAAAAGATATGCCGTTTTAATAGAATCAAATAATAGTAAGTTTTTTTCCTCAGCAAATTTTAACAATTCATTACATTGTTTAACGGATAATGCTATCGGAGAATTACTAATAACATGTTTACCTTTTAATAAAGCTTGCTTTATATAAGCATATCTCTTTTCCGGTCTTGTAGCAACATATACTGCATCAACATCATTTAAAAGGGCGTCAAATGAATTATATTTTAATTTGAACAACGATTTTTTTGCTATATATTCCTCATCTAACAAAATGCGTCCCATATTAACACCATCAATGCTACGTGAGACCGACATAAGCTTTTCCATAGATGGATCGCTACCTACGGTACCTAAAACGAGTGCATCATGGGAACGTAACATACTGCTAGAAACACCTTCTGTACGAGGTAGATATATTACTTTACAATATTCATTTAGATAATCAAAAGCACCTTCCCAATCAGAACCTATTGCAAATATATCGATATTATTTCTTTTGATATCATCAATTTTCTGTCCAACATATTCTTCAGGGAACACTTCATCAGCAATACCTGTTGCCCGAACAGTTTCAATTCTTTCCATCAAGCCTTGTTGCACATTGATCTTACCGCGAGTTACATCAAAGTTCTCAGTAGTAACTCCAACATATAAATAATCACCTAATGCTTTTGCTCTTTTAAGTATATTGACATGCCCTTGATGAAGCAAATCAAATGTTCCGTATGTTATAACTTTAATCATTTAACCCACCTTATCTATTTCAAAAAAGGCATCGAGAAATATTTGCATAGATTTTTTAGAACCTATAGACACTCTAATATAATCTTTTAATAATTCATTCGAAAAAGAATAGACTAAAATATGTTTTTCTTCTTTAAGTCTTTTTACTACTTCCTTTGTACTATGATTTGTCTTTATAAAAATAAAATTACCTTTACAATCCTTACACCAATAATCTTTTTCTTTTAATTTATGCAGAATATATGCTTTACCCTCTTTTTCAATCTTAATCAAATCGTTAATAAGATTTGGCTTATCAATGAGCCTCTCTGCAAATAGCAACGCAATTGAGTTCACATCAAATGTTAATCTACAAGTCTTGACATAATGTATAATTTGGGGATTGCTGATAATTACACCTATTCGACAAGCTGCAATCGACATCAATTTAGAAAATGTTCGTAATATAATTACATTATCTTCTTTTTTTACGTACCCTAAGAAAGTTTTATCATAAAAATAATGATAGGCTTCATCAATAATAACAACAGCGCCTATTTCTTTTGCACGTTCTATAACTTTCACTAATTCTTCTTCGGTATAAACATTCCCAATCGGATTATTTGGATTAAGCAACACTATAATTCTTGTATCATTAGTTATTGCTTGAGTTATAGAATTTATATCTATAGTTAAATCTTTATGATAACTCACCGGTATATGTTTTAATCCTAAAATTGAACAATTAATTCTATACATTTCGAATGACGGCATTACGGTTACCACTTCTTTTCCTGGTTCACCAAACGTTTCAAGTAAATATCGAATCGCCATATCGGAACCATTAGTAGCCAATACATTATCAAAATCGACCCCGATAAAATCAGCATATTTTTTTAAGAATCTATCTTGTTCCGGATAGATAGCCAAAAATTCTGGGGTTATTTCATTAAGTACGGAATTTACAAAATCCTTTGGTAATCCCTCTGGATTTTCGTTCATATCATAACGATAGTACATATATCTATCCTGTTCTGGAAAAACCCTTCGCGTATTAAGGATGTTTTGATTTACATAATAATTCATATGTGCTCCTATACAGTTAAGCGTTGTGTCTACAAAACTGCAGATTATTTATAGTATATATTATAAAAAATACGTCCATAAAATAAATATATTCATTTCAAGTATTTTACTTGCTTATCTCCTGTACCGCATCGAAAATAATCAGGTCCGGAGAATGTACCGGCACCCGATCTTCTTCCGGCGGCAATTGCATATAATCACCGAATTCAGTCGACAACATAACATCATATTGAGTTGTTATCGACAATTTTGTGTCTTCGAATTCTACCGACTCAAAATCGTCCATTAAATCCGACGGATATTCTATTCCGAAATCGGTCATACTTACAAAAGCTCTATAGCAAAAATCTGTGCTCATATCACTAAATTTACGAATAAATTTTTCACATTTTATCTTTATTTTCTTTTGTGTAGATTTAGGAATAGCAAGCAATATTCTTGAAGCTATTTCAATCAGTTTTCCTTTCCTCTTGATTGGATATCCCCTTGTATACAACATCATAAGCTTGGCTTTTCGCAAAACTTTCTTTTGTAAAGATTTTTTATTAGGTACCTTATCAAAAGGGAAAATATCAACCCACATACCTTGATGTTCCTTATCGGCTTTATATTCATCGTAATCGGCATAAACGGTATTTAACTTTCTGACTTTGGCATGATTTATTGTAGTAATATCGTTTTCACCTGTTCCTTGCAGATAATATCCATCGATCGGTTTTTCAGACCACAATTTCATAAATCGCTCATATTCTGTACGTGTCATACAAATATCTATATCATCATCCCATGGAATAAAGCCGCCGTGTCTTATTGCCCCCAACGCCGTACCCGCAAAAAGCGAATACTTTATATCGTTTTCTTTACAAAACCGATCAATGTCTTTCATTATTTCAAGCTCGGTTGATTGTAATTTTTTTAACACATCATTCGGAATTATGTTGCGCTCAGTCGTACTCACTTTCGAATTATTTTTTTTGGCAAACATATTTTTAACGGATTTACACAAATAGCAAAATTCGGGCGTTTTGAATGACGCCAATAAGAAAATCGACGGAGGTATAATTAAGCATATTACAAACTTCAAAACAAACCAGCCACCCCCACCGCTCGGCACAAAATAACAAATTGAATATGTAATCGCACAAGCGACGAATATAACTAAAGAATATACCAAATATCTGACATAATACCAACCCAACTTTTTCTTAAACAAATTTTTATATACTACATACGGTTCAATTATCAAAGAAACAAGTATAGTGCTTATTATCGTCGCTAAAATTATACCGTTTATACCCATAAAATACAAGAACAAAAAATCAAGCGCCAAATTCAACCCCGCTTCAATAAGCGGACGAAACCAATCGTTCCAGAACAATCCCGCACAATCCTTAAACGTTTCGATCATATACTTAGATACTCTGAAAAAGAATTGCAAACAAATCAATATTACCGTGACATAATCCAGCAAGTATTCTTCGCTTCCCGCAAACAGAATCATAAAATCCTGATAACAACAAACTAAGCCGATAAAAATCACGCCTATCAGCCAATATAATGCCAAATCCAATGATTTGAATACTTTATATACTTTATTCGAATCTTCCGACAATATTAAATTTCCTACACTTCCCTGAACAGCCAAACAAAAAAGATTTATTACCGAAATAAGCGCTGTCATGATCATCGTGTAATTAGAATAAACACCTAATAAACCGAGCCCTAAAAACGACGATACAATAAGTGAATCGGTTGAAAAAACCGCATTCCAGCCGACACTTTGAACAAATTTTGCTGCCGAATTTTTTACTATAATTTGTTTATCGCTTTTTTCGAGCTTATTCGGTTTACCCTTTAATTCGGGAAATAACTTAAAAGAAATCGCAAATACACATATCGCATCTATAACACTTCCTATCACGAGAGCGCAGGCATAGTAATAATAGTTTTTTAGCGACACCATAGCGACTATTTGCATAACCGCAACAATGATCTGAGCTATTATTCCTACTTTACTCTCAATATCGTTTCGTTGTGCCGCAAAAACCAACGATCGACGATATGCAAAAAAATAGCCTACAACGTTATGTGCAAGGTAAATGAGATATAATATGTTTATATTATATATAGTATCCGGTGCATCTTTAATAAAGAACGGCAAAGCCGGTATAATTGACAGTCCAACTAATGTTACAACTATACCTATTACAAGATATACATTTCTATATATGCGTAACAATGCTTTTGTTTTTTCGATATCACCTTCTGCAATAGGCTTATACATTGAATACACTATAGCATTACCTATGCCGAGCTCGGCAAGCGACAATAGATTTAATACGTTTGTGAATAAGCCGTTAAGACCGAGCATTTCATCGCCGAGATATCTTATAAACAATGCTCGTACAATAAATTGCAGCACCATTTTCAAAATATAAAACATGGCGCTCCAAATCGTATTATTAACTGCATTTCTTGTTCTTGATTTAACTTTAACCATTATTTAGAAAATACCAGAAAAGCCGCCGTAATTAATATACATAAGCATTATATATCTATATAATACAACAGCAAGTCCGCCTAATACGATTACACAATCAATCACTTTCGATAATTTGTTTATATTGTACTTAAAAAGCTGACCCCAAAATATCGCTATCGGAAAATAGAATAAATATATCAATCTAAATAACCATTCGTTATATATTGACAAAAGATATACCAATGAAGCAAATATACTCAAAACAAGATATTTATTATAATTCTTTACAATTACGCTTAATTTTTTTCTTCTCAAAAAGCCTATAACAGTTATATAATAAAATGGTAATCCTTTTACAAAACTTATCGCATTATCGGCAAATGAAATGTCACCGCTACCGAAATATTGATATAACTTATCTGATAATGACGGAGCGATTACTCTTGTTAACTTAATAGAAATTTGTGCAATCGGAATAAAGAAAATAAAAATAAAAATACATAATACTAATATCGTGTTTACACTTCGATTGCTTTTAGCAAATAACATACATGGATAAACAATCAACAAGATATATCCGGTTGGGTGAAACAATATTGCCATTAAAATACTGACAAGACAACCAAGAACATTTTTTATGCTATTTCTTTTTAATGCAAAAACAAAAAATATCGTACTAAACGCAACACTATAGCATTGCTTTAGGTTCACAATAGTACAAAATACCCACTGTGTAAGCACTAAGAACAAAACGGCGTTAGATGTGGTATCTTCTACTTTACGAAATGAAATAAATGTTATCATAACGCAAATAAACGTAGTTCCGTAAAATAACCACTCGGAATTATCAGTAAATAATCGTATAAATTTTATCAACAACACAAGTCCCAATGAACCTGCTTCGGCAAGCCCCGCAAAGTTCATTGAATATATAAGTCTATCACCTGTTATATTATCAGTCTTAATACCTTGCATGGTTACTAACACGTTATACAATGTGAATAATATCGTTAAAGCAATCGCGGATACAATTGTTATCAACGGTCTTTTTCGTTTTTTCATTAACGTATTACGGTTTGTCGCATAACCGTATTTCGCCGTAAAATACGATAATAATATTAAAATTGTATAAACTGCAATATTTACTAACATTTATTATAAATTTTTATATAAAACTCTTGAAGTTCGGCGGCATTTTGTTTGACATCATAATGAGCAGCGACAATCTCCGAATATGTATTTCGTCTATGCTCAATATCTGCATTCAAAATGGCATCAATCCATGAATCGTAATCGTTTAACGGAATCTGTTTGTATAAATCCGTAATTTTTGCTTCAGTTGGAACTTTATCACTGCAAAAGGATGGCAATCCTGCGGCTTGCGCTTCAATCAATACATTTCCCAATCCCTCATATAACGATGGTAAAATAAACACATCCATTGCCTGCATCACTCTATTTACGTCTGATCTAACACCAATCATCAATACGCATTCTTCCAAATTTTCTTCTTTAAGATGTCTCTTAATATCATTTTCAAGCTCACCGCGTCCAATCCATAAAAATCTGAATTTTTCTGTTCGAGTTCTTAAGCGTTTAATTATTTCTACTATCCCTAAAGGATTTTTTGCTTTGTTTAATCGTCCGACTGTTCCGACAATAAAATCATCTATCGCAATATTTAGTTCTTTACGTACTTCTTTTCTTACAGATTCGGAATATACAAAACATTCGGCATCAATAGCATTTTTCAATATAGCTGCTTTATTATAGTCATTAGCAATATTTTTACCATAACGGTCGATTAAAGCATCTTTAGAACAGCCGAAAAAATAGTCAGCAATTCTTCTTGTGGGATAAGCATAAATTTTATAAATCAAATCGGTAAATGAAATTATATCGCTTGCCGAATGACTATGTGCAATTGCAAAACATCCGTGCTTTTTTGCTATTTTCAAATAAATTGCTGCTGTACTTCCAATATGACCGTGGACTATTTTATATTCCGGATGATCGATAAAAAACTTGTTCCACCATCTTTTATATTCCAAATGATTATACACTGTATATGCCGGATATCTGAACATTTTTCCGCCCATATTCAATATTTCTTCATCATAATCTCCGACAGCTTGATCACTCACGGCAAAATCAAATTGAATTTTATCTTTATCGATAAATCGATAGTAGTTCATAAGCAATGTTTCAGTACCTGCTCTATTCATTGCAGCTAAAACGTGCAATACTCTTATAGGATAAATTGTCATATTCTTATAACCCTGCTAAATTGCATAATTTGTCGGTAACAAAATTTTTATCAAATGATTTAACCGCTAAATCTCTACCGCTTATCCCCATTTGTTCGACCAATTGGTTATCCGAAAGAAACATTAGCATCTTTTCTGCCAATGCATCGACATTTCGGCTCTCAATTAAATATCCGTTTTCTCCATCAATCACCGCTTGCCGACAACCCGGAACATCGGTTGCTATCACCGCACGTCCGACAGCTTCGGCTTCCATGACGGCTACGGGCATCCCCTCTCGATACGACGGTAAGACAAACACAGAACAGTCTTCCAGATACGGTCGTACATCATTAGTCGTACCCCAATAAATTATACTGCCGTCGTCGATATATTCTTGTATATCGGAAACCTTAATATTTCCTTCCGCCCCCAAATAATTGAAAACAGCTTGAGGATAAATTTTCTTTACCTTTCTCGCCGCTTTGCAATATTCGATTACGCCTTTGGTCTTTAACATACGAGCTATCATTATAAACGTATCATAATTTTTAAGCGGTTTATACGCAAAATATTCGGTATCCACGCCGATCCCCGGGATCACCTCACACTTCGCTTCATTTACAAGCTTTCTTTCGATAAACTCGGCTTTATCGTCATTATTCAAGAAAAAAACTTTATTTGCATACTTAAACGACTTACGATACATCCGACAGACAACCGAACGGATTATTTTCCACTTTAACCCGTTATTTATAAACACGTCACCCGCGCCTTCAACCATAGAAAAAATCTTTTTAACACCTGCTTTCTTTGCCGCTCTCACACCGAAAATATTGGGTTTTAACATAAAAGTAAAAACTATATCAGGCTGAATTTTTTGTATTATTTTTACATAATTATTTTTTAATGATAAAATTTTGAACGGATTAAGACTACGGTTTGTTCCGCTTACACAATTGTGCGTTATGCCTCTGCTTTCAATCAATGCTTTATTTTCATTGTCAAAAGCAATTGTAAATACTTCGATGTTTTTCGATTGAAATTTCTCTATCAAAAATTTCCTAAAAGTTATTATTTGATTAGAAGTAGGCGTAATTAAAAGAACTCTCATATAACATCACCGTTGCTTAACAGGAACTCCTATATATGTGCCGCTTAATAAAATGTCGTGCACGACTAAAGCTCCCGCACCGATTACACAATTTGCGCAAACTGATACATTATTTATTACTGTTGCACCTATACCTACCCATGTTTTTTGACCAATACTAACCGTCCCACCCAATTTTGCACCAACCGAAATATGAGCGAAATCGCTTATGTTATTGTCGTGCTCGACTACTGATCCAGTGTTTATAATACAATGTTTGCCAATTTTAGTACGTGCATTAACTACTGCATTTGGCATTATAACTGTTCCTTCGCCTATATCACTGCTATCGGAAACAATTGCACTAGGATGTATAGCTGTATACCATTTAACATTAAAACTCTTCACTATCCTTTCTCTTATATTCGCATCACCTATCCCTATAATATATTCCACATCATCGAACTTTTTATAATCATTAAGACTTCCGAATCTATTAACCGCATCCTGATTATCATCTAAAAACGCTACTACTTTATCTCCTCTTGCAGAAATAATATCTGCAATTACATGAGCATGTCCTCCCGCACCTAAGATAACAATGTTTTTTTTATTGTGCAAATCAATTAGTTCCTCCATTAAACTCTTTCATAGTGGCTTGCCCTTCTTGAGAGATGTCGCTTCGTCTAAACACTTTTCCTATCGTTTTGAAAAAAATCGCAACATCAAGCCATAATGTTATTCTATTTACATAATCGACATCATACTTAAACTTATCTTCCCATGAAATCGCATTTCGACCGTTAACTTGGGCAAGCCCGGTAAGTCCGGGCCGCACATTGTGACGATGACGTTGCGCTTCACTATATAATGGTAGATACTTAACCAATAACGGCCGCGGTCCGACTATTGAAAGATCTCCTATTAATATATTGAAAATGGACGGTATTTCATCAAGCGACGTAGATCTCAAAAATTTTCCATAACGATTCAATCGCTTTTCGTCGGGCAAAAAATTACCTTCATCATCTTTTTCATTCGTCATCGTACGAAACTTCAACAGCCTGATAATCTTTTCTTCGCCGTATGTACCATACGGAACTTGACGTTTTACGCATTCTCTTTTATTCAGTTTTTTCCTTCTGCCGGGACGCTTTTGTACAAAAAACGGATTGCCTTTCATAGCTATTGCACCGACTATCGTTAAAAACAACAATAACGGTGAAAATACAATTATCGCTGTTAAACTTAATAGTATATCATAGAAACGCTTAAAAAACTGCTTATACAACAATGTAGACAATAATATCCACACTGCGATACACACGACACATATAATCGTAATGCCCCACCAAGTAGTAGTCATTGCATTCCAAAATTCTTCCATTTACTCGAAACACGCCTTAACTATATCGATGATTTTATCTTGCTCTTCAATAGTCATTTTATTGTCGCTCGGGAGGCAAAGTCCTCGATTAAATATATCCATTCCCACGTCGATACCGTCGCCCTTGATATACGCATTGCTTCGTCCCCTGCCGTCGCCTTCGCACGTTACAAAAGGATTTGTCCTGAATATCGGCTGCATATGCATAGGTTTCCATATCGGTCTTCCCTCGGCATTATAATATGCAAGGATTTCGAGTATTTCCGTAGGACAAGATTTTCCGCTTTCGCGTATATAGCACGCGTCTTTTTCTCCTCGTACTTGCTTGCAAATCGCGTTCTCATCAATAAGCAAACACGACAACCAGAAATTCGGTTGACTATTTTTATCGTCAAACGGATTCATTGTCACCGGCAAATTCTTAAAGCCTTTCTTGTATCTTTCATATATAGCTTTCTTTTGCGCTATATGCTCGTCGATGTACGGTAATTGACCGCGCACAACGCCGGCGACTATATTACTCATACGATAGTTATAACCTATTTCCTCATGCTGATACCACGGCGCATCGTCTCGGCTTTGAGTAGACCATTTGCGAGCTTTATTAGCGTGATTGAGATTATTCGTCAAAAGCATTCCACCAGATGTACCCGTTATAATCTTGTTCCCGTTAAAACTTATTACGGCAACATCGCCAAAAGTGCCTGTTTGCTTACCGTTAAAAGCTGCTCCGAAAGATTCTGCGGCATCTTCTACTATAACAGCGCCATGCTTATCTGCAATGTTTCTGATTTTATCGAACTTTCCGGGTATGCCGTACAAATTCGCGACGACAATATGCTTAACATCCGGATAAAGCTCAAAAGCTTTTTCCAAAGCAACCGGATCCATATTCCAAGTTTCTCGCTCGGTATCTATAAAAATCGGAATACCGCCTTCATAAACTACAGGATTGACAGTTGCGGAAAATGTCATATCGGAGCAAAAAACCTTAACACCTTGCTTGATACCGACAAGTTTCATGGCAAGATGTAACGCTGCAGTTCCGGCGGATAAAGCAACGGCATATTTCACACCAATGCGCTTCGCTACGACACATTCTATTTCATTGATATTTTCACCAACTGTGCTCATCCAATTTTTTTGATAAGCATCGGTAACCCATTTCAACTCGTCACCATGCATAGTCGGCGATGAAAGCCAAATCTTGTTTTCAAACACTGTAAATTTGTCTAAATTATTAAATGACATAGTTTACCATTACATTGATTCATTTTAGTTTTGATCAAAAGGCATGATTTCTCATTCCGCTTTTGTGAGCGGAATTAAACCGTGTATTTCCGCATGCGCGCATACCGAGCCCAAAGCTACAAGAATTTACGCATACTTCCTTTCGATACTATCGTGTATGCAAAACCCTAATATGCGATTTTGCATACATAAATATTATACCCTATAGTCGATTTTTAAGCAAGCGTTTGAACGCAAAATGCAATTTTTTGACGATTTTGTTTATTTCCCAAATTTGTCATTAAGCAGATATATTATACGATGTTCATATTTTTTGAGCAAAAACAAGACCTCGCGTTTGCAAGGTCTTGTTTGCGTTTTAATATTTTCAGATTATTTCTTTTTGCAGCATTTTTTTGCCGCGACCTTTCTCGGGTTCTTGATGTTTGCCTGCGCAGCAGCGAGTCTTGCGATGGGCACACGGTACGGCGAGCAAGACACGTAGTCCAAACCGATCTCGTGGCAGAACTCTATTGACGAAGGATCGCCGCCGTGTTCGCCGCAGATACCGCAATGCAAGCTCTTTCTCTTCGCTTTACCGAGTTTGACGGCAAGCTCCATGAGTTTGCCGACACCCGTCGTATCGAGTCTCGCGAACGGATCGGACTCATAGATCTTATTCTTATAATAGTCGGGCAAGAACTTACCTGCGTCATCACGGCTGAATCCGAACGTCATTTGCGTAAGATCGTTCGTGCCGAAACAGAAGAACTCCGCTTCTTGGGCGATGTCGTCGGCAGTAAGCGCGGCTCTCGGTATCTCGATCATCGTACCGACTTCGTAAGCGACTTTTACATCGGAATCCGCAATGACCTTCTCCGCCGTCTCGACAACGGTCTTCTTTACGAACGCAAGCTCTTTTACTTCGCCTACGAGCGGGATCATGATCTCGGGTTTGACGCTCCACTTAGGGTGTCTCTTTTGGACTTCGATAGCGGCTTTGATTATTGCCTTGGTCTGCATGACCGCGATCTCGGGATAAGTTACGGTAAGTCTGCATCCGCGGTGACCCATCATCGGGTTAAACTCGTGAAGATCGGTTATATGCTGTTTGATCTGAGCTACGGTCTTGCCTTGAGAATTGGCAAGCGCGGCTATATCCGCCTCGTCGGTGGGCACAAACTCGTGCAGCGGCGGATCGAGGAAACGAATGGTAACGGGCTGACCTTCGAGCGCTTCCATAAGCCCCTCGAAGTCCGCCTGCTGCATCGGCTCGATCTTGGCGAGCGCAGCCTCGCGCTCCTCAACGGTATCCGAGCAGATCATCTCGCGGAATGCGCCGATTCTCTGCGGATCGAAGAACATATGCTCGGTACGGCAAAGCCCTATGCCTTGCGCGCCGAATGCGGCTGCCTGTTTCGCATCGTTGGGCGTATCGGCATTGGTACGCACGCCGAGCGCTTTGTATTTGTCGGCAAGTTCCATGATACGTCCGAAATAGCCGGAATTAGGGTCTGCGGGAACGGTCTTGATAAGGCAATCGTAAATATTACCCGTGGAGCCGTCGAGCGACAAGCAATCGCCTTCCTTATAGACCTTGCCGCCGAGCGTGAACGTCTTGTTCTCCTCGTTCATTTTTATATCGCCGCAACCGGATACGCAGCACGTTCCCATGCCGCGCGCAACGACGGCGGCGTGCGAGGTCTGACCGCCTCTGACGGTAAGTATGCCTTGAGCGTACTTCATACCCTCAATGTCCTCGGGGCTGGTTTCCAAGCGAACGAGAACGACCTTGTTGCCTTTTTTGCCTTCGATAACGGCATCTTCTGCGGTAAACACTATCGTGCCCGCCGCCGCGCCGGGGGAAGCGGCTATGCCCTTACCTACCACGTTGTTCTTATCTGCGGCTTTGAGCGCGTCGGGATCGAACTGCGGGTGCAGCAACATATCGAGCGATTTCGCGTCGATCTGCATGAGCGCTTCTTTTTCGGTGATCATTTTTTCGTCGATAAGGTCGCAAGCGATCTTGATAGCGGCTGCGGCTGTGCGCTTGCCGTTACGCGTTTGAAGCATATACAGCTTGCCCTTTTCGATCGTGAACTCCATATCCTGCATATCGCGGTAATGGTTCTCGAGCGTGTCGCAAACCTTGAGGAATTCATTGTACACGTCGGGAAGGACTTCCGCCATCTTTGCGATAGGCATCGGCGTGCGAACGCCGGCAACGACGTCCTCGCCCTGCGCATTCATGAGGAACTCGCCCATAAGCCCTTTTTCGCCGGTAGCGGGATTACGCGTGAACGCAACGCCGGTGCCG
>ERZ777306.3351-NODE-3351-length-16980-cov-5.750310_pt1 | contig 16980 bp, 16 predicted proteins | sample MGYA00374966_ERZ777306 | MGnify/ENA primary metagenome ERZ777306 (study PRJEB29329, sample SAMN06343882) | mouse gut metagenome | isolation source: Mouse cecum | place: Austria: Vienna | collected 2014-11-15 ...
GCCGCGGAGGTAAGTCCTGTGGAGCGGTCCAGCCAGCCGCCGCCCGTTGCTCATAGCTTTCTTATCAACGCTATCGGAGAGGAGAGTTATGAAAGCCGCCCTTTCGAGGTGGTTTCCATAGTACTATTAAGTAGTTATGAAAGTGATGAATCAAATTCCATTTTGGGAACGATATACGTTGAGTATTGAAGAGGCTGCACAATATTTCCGGATTGGTGAGCATAAGCTTCGACAAATCATTAACGAGAACAAAGATGCGGATTTTGTCCTCTGGAATGGAAATCGCGTACAAATTAAAAGGAAATTATTTGAAAAATTTATTGATCAGAGCAGTTGTATCTGATTTCAAAAGTACCTGAATCCTTGTGGCTTGAAACTTGCAAAAGGGAATCTGATGTGGTAAAATAAAATGCTATGTCAGATTTCTTTTCTTTTCCAGAAAAGGAGTCACTATGTCAGAAAAACGCAGAGACAGTAAAGGTAGAGTTCTACGGAATGGGGAAAGCCAGCGTTCAGACGGGAAGTATATGTTCCGTTACACTGATGGCACAGGTGAACGGCATACCGTGTATAGCTGGAAGCTGGTGAGTACCGATAAGCTAAAGGAGGGACAGCGTGACTCGCAGGCATTGCGAGATATGGAAAAACGTATACTGAAGGACCTTGATGACAGTATTAAGACCAGGGACGCTGAGCATACAACGGTGGATGATCTCTTTGATCAATTTATGGATATCCGCAAGGATTTGAGGGAGAGTTCCCGCTGCTGCTACAATGATATATACAGGAAGCATATTAAGCCTGTAATTGGACATCGCCCAATCGGCAGAGTAAAGCCCACAGAAATCCAAAAACTGTATCAGATCATGGTAAGCGAATCTGGGGTTAATCCGACCACCGCTCAGAAAGCACATTCCATTATCTATCAGCTGTTTGAGAATGCTGTAATGGACAATATCATCCGTGTGAACCCTGCGTCAAATGCGTTCCGCAATTTCCGTAAGACCGCAGAATTGAACCCTGCGTGCAGGGAGCCATTGACGGTAGAGCAGCAAGAACTTTTTATTGATTACATTTACGCTTCTGAAAAATATAATAGGATGGCAAACCTGTTCACAGTGTTGCTTGGCACGGGAATGCGGATTGGAGAAGCCCTTGGCCTAAGATGGTGTGACTGCGATTTTGAGGAAGGTATTATCCATGTAACGCACGCCCTGCTTTATAAGCAAGGGGAAGATGGCAACTATCGTTATAGGATATCTGCTCCAAAAACAGAAGCGGGTTTCCGGGAAATACCGATGTTCGATGAAGTAAAGGCAGCTTTGCAGCGGGAGCGTGGGAAACGGAAATCGAAAAAGAAAAAATTTGTAGTGGATGGATACAGCGATTTTGTTTTCCTCAATAATAACGGACAAGTCTACACACAATCCTTTATTTATGACACGATCCAGGGTATCACAACCTCCTACAACAAGGAAGAGTATGCAAAAGCGCTGGAAGAGAAACGTGAGCCGTGCTACCTTCCAAAGATTAGTGCTCATATTCTGCGGCATACGTTCTGTACACGCATGTGCGAACAGAATATCAACATTAAGGTTCTGCAAGATGTTATGGGACATCGGAACATACGCACTACAATGGAGACTTACGCAAAGGCGTTCCGAGATAAAAAGGTTGAAGCGGTGATGGCGCTCAATGGGGCTTTTAAGATCTCCTAATACTTTAGCCGCATATCAGAGAACGGCATTACATGGCACAAGTTCTCAAAAGAGTGCCCGCCGCACTGCTTGAAACCTTGTATCCTTACAGCCGCAAGGGGTTCCGGGGTCTTGTGGTGTAAAACGAAGTGCCGAGTGGTTTTACACCAAAATTTACACCATTTGAGCGAGAAAATACGCCGTTTCTTGAGAAGTTATGAAACAGTCGGAAGTCTTGAACCCGTTGCGGCGCAATGATTTGAGAGCTTTTGAGAAGAAAGAGGTGGTTCTGTGTATCTGCGAGCGCTGGAAATTCAGGGGTTCAAATCCTTCCCCGACAAAACCGTTCTCACCTTCGGCGAGGACATTACAGCCATCGTGGGCCCCAACGGCTCCGGAAAGTCCAACATCTCCGACGCCATCCGCTGGGTGATGGGGGAGCAGTCTACCCGGGCACTCCGGGGGGGCAAGATGGAGGACGTAATTTTCGGCGGCACCGCCAAGCGCCGCCAAACCGGCTATGCAGAGGTCTCCCTGGTGCTGGACAACACCGGGCGGCTGTTCGACATGGAGGAAAGCGAGGTGATGGTTACCCGCCGGTACTACCGTTCCGGAGAGAGCGAATACTATATCAACCGCCGCAGCGTCCGCCTGAAGGACGTAAACGAGCTGTTTATGGACACGGGCCTGGGCCGGGAGGGCTACGCCATCATCGGCCAGGGCAAAATCGACGAGATTTTGTCCATCAAGAGCGCCGACCGCCGGGAGATTTTTGAGGAGGCCGCCGGCATCTCCCGGTTCCGCCACCGGAAGGAGGAGGCCGAGCGCAAGCTGGAGCGGACAGACGAAAATCTGGTCCGGATCAACGATAAAATTTCGGAGCTGGAGCTCCAGGTGGAGCCCCTCCGGGCCCAGAGCGAAAAGGCGAAGCGCTTTTTGCTCCTGCGGGACGAGCTGCGGGGGCTGGAGGTGTCCGTGTGGCTGGAGTCCCTGGAAAACCTCCGTTCCGGCCGGATCAAGCTGGACGCCTCCTACGGGGAGGCGGTGCGCCAGCGGGAGGAGGCCAAGGGGGCGCTGGACAAGCTCTACGCCGCCGCCGAAAAGTTTGCGGAGCAGATGCGGGAGAAGGATGTGGAGGGCGACCGGCTGCGCTTTGCCATACAGTCCCGGGAGGCATCTGCCAACGAGCTGGAGTCGGCCATTGCCGTCCTGCGCACCAACATTCAGAACAACCGGGACAACGCCCGGCGGATTCAGAGCGATTTGGATCAGCAGGAGGGCCGGGCGGGGGGGCTGGATATGCAGATCGCCCAGCGCCGGAGCCGGCTGGAGGAGATTGACGGCCAGGTCCGGAAGGCCCGGGAGGAGCTGGAGGACCGTACTGCCGCCGCCCAACAGGCGGCGCAGACCGCGGGGAACCTGGCCCGGGAGCTGGAGGAACTGCGCCGCCGGGAGAGCCTGGAGAGCGCCGGGGCCGCCGAGAGCAAGGAGCTGCTGTCCGCCCTGGCCGCCGCCGCCCAGGAGGTGCTGGACCGGGACGAAGGACTGCGACAGGGGCTGCGGGAGCTGGAGGAACGGTGGCTGGCCGCCCGGCAGGATTTTGACGGGGCGGAGCAGGCCCGGCAGAAGGCCGCAGAGGAGCGGGATGGGGTCAAAAACGTAATTGCCGGCTACGCCATGCGGCTGGAGAGCCGGAAAAAGCGGGCCCAGCGGGCGCTGGAGCGGCAGAATAAGCTGCAACTGGACGAAAACGCCCTGAAAACCCGCATGAAGCTGCTGGACGAGATGGAGCGGGCCCGGGAAGGGTACTCCAAGGCTGTCAAGCTGGTGATGGGAGAGGCTCAGCGGGGAGGACTGCGTAATATTCACGGGGCGGTGGCGGAGCTGATTCAGGTTCCCAGCCATCTGACCGTAGCCATTGAGACCGCCCTGGGCGGGGCTATGCAGAACCTTGTGGTAGACCGGGAGGAGGACGGCAAGGCCGTTATCCAGTATTTAAAGCGCCGGGACGGAGGCCGGGCGACCATTCTGCCTCTGAGCTCCATTCGTCCGGGGCAGCTCCGGGATGAGGAAAAAATTGCCCGGGAGCCGGGGTTTGTGGGGGTCGGGGACCGGCTGATCCGCTTTGATCCCAGATATAAAAGCGTTTTTTCCAATCTGCTGGGGCGGGTGGTGGTAATGGAGGACCTGGACCGGGCCATCGCCGCCGCCCGGAAGTTCGGCTACGCGTTTCGGATTGTGACCCTGGACGGACAGGTCCTGAGCCCCGGCGGCTCCATGACCGGCGGCTCCGCCAGCCGGAGCGCGGGCATCCTCAGCCGCCGGGGGGAGCTGGAGCGCCTGCGGGAGCAGGAGCGGGCGCTGCTGGAGGAGTTGGCCCAGGTCAACCGGGAGCTGGAGACCGCCCAGCGGGAGGAACAGGCCGCGTCCTACGAGCTGGAGGCCGCCCAAGGGCAGCTCCGGGAGTGGGAGGACGCGATTTTAAAGGCGGAAGGCGAGTGCGCCCAGCGCAAGGGGGTGCTGGCGGAGCTGGAGCGCCAGCGGGAGGGCTCCCAAAAGGAACTGAAGGAACTGGAAATCCGCTCCGCCCAGATTGAGACAGACACCCAGGCCGCCCGGAACCGCATCCAAGAATTGGAGGGGGCCGCCGCCGCCCTGAAGAGCGAGGCGGAGGGCAAGGCCCGGGGGCAGAACGACTTGCAGCAGCGCGCGGCCCAGATTGCGGAAGAGATGGCCAAACTCAACGCCCAGCTGGCTGCCCTTGGGGCGGAGCGGGAGACTGCCTCCAGGAGCCTGGAGGAGCTGGAGGCCCTGCGCCGGGATATGGCCGGGGACCAGGAACACAGCCGGGCCCTCATCGTGGAGTACGAGGCGAAAAACGACCAATTTTCCCAGGAAATCCAGGAAAAAGAGACAAAATTGGAGGAAATCCGACGGGAAAATCAGGCGCGCAGCCAGGAGGTCCAGCGGCTCAACGACGAAAAAATCACCCTGGAGGCCAAGCGCAACCAGGCGGACCGGGACAGCCGGGACAAGAACAACGAGCTGCTTGCCATGGAGCGGGAGGTTGCCGCCCTGGAGCAGAAGCGGTCCGCCGCCGAGATGGAGGAGAAGCAAATTTTAGATAAGCTGTGGGATACCTACGAGCTGTCCCACGAGGCGGCCCGGCAGCAGCGGGTGGAGATCGAGTCCGTTCCCAAGGCGGCCCGACGCATCGGAGAGTTGAAAAAATCCATCTCCGCCCTGGGTAATATCAACATCGGGGCCATTGAGGAGTTCGAGCGGGTCAACGAGCGGTATACCTACCTCACGGACCAGCGGGACGACGTGGAGCGGGCCAAAGGGGATTTGGAGGAAATTATTGCCGGGATTACCGGGGAAATGAAGCATATTTTTGCGGAACAATTCCAGATTATCAACACAGCCTTTGCCGAGACGTTTTTAGAGCTGTTTGGCGGCGGCCGGGCGACCCTGGAGCTGGAGGACCCGGAGGATATCTTAAACTGCGGCATTGAGATCAAGGTCCAGCCCCCGGGGAAGGCCCTGAAGATTATTACCCTGCTGTCCGGCGGGGAGAAGGCCTTTGTGGCCATCGCCCTGTATTTTGCCATTTTAAAGGTACGCCCCACCCCCTTCGTGGTAATGGACGAGATTGAAGCCGCTTTGGACGACAACAATGTGGTAAAATTTGCCCAATATATGCGTAATATGTCAGAAAAGACCCAATTTATCGTGATTACCCACCGGCGGGGCACCATGGAGGAGGCCGACGTGCTCTACGGGGTGACCATGCAGGAGCAGGGGGTAAGCCGAATGCTTACCATCAATTTGAACGATGTGGAGAAAGAATTAAAGCTGTAGGAGTACACATATGGACGAAAATACCCCGAAAAAGAACGATCTGCGCATTCTTTGGATGATTGCGCTGATTATCGTGCTGTTTATTGCCATCAAGCTGATTTTTGCCATGCTGGGGGCGGCCATTCCCCAGGAAAAGCACGCCCAGCCGCCGGACCCCACGCCGGAACAGAGCGTCTCGGAGACGCTGCCCGCCCCCAGCTTCTGCCCCTTCTGCGGCGAGAAGCTGCCGGAGTCCTTCCAGTGGGGGCAGTTCTGTACCCAGTGCGGCGGGAAAATTGAATTTTAACACAAGAGAGGAAGCAAACCATGGGTTTTTTTGATAAGCTGAAGAAAATCAATATTTTTAACCTGGGCAGCGAGCTTACCGACGACTTTTACGACGAGCTGGAGGAGTCCCTCATTCTGGCGGACGCGGGGATGGACACCGCCCTTGAAATTGTGGAGGAGCTGAAACGCCGGGTCCGGGAGGAAAAAATCAAGACGCTGGAGGATGCCCGGGCCTGTATGTGCCGGGTGGTGGCGGACCAGATGAACGTGGGGGACAGCGCCCTGGACTTGTCCACCAAGCCGTCGGTGGTGCTGTTCATCGGGGTGAACGGCGTGGGCAAGACCACCACCATCGGCAAAATCGGCCGTCAGCTGAAGGGGGAGCGGAAAAAGGTCCTGCTGTGCGCCGCGGATACCTTCCGGGCCGCCGCCGCCGAGCAGCTTACCATCTGGGCGGACCGGTCCGGCCTGGAGATTATCAAGCAGCACGAGGGGGCCGACCCCGCCGCGGTGGTTTTTGACGCGGCCAGCGCCGCCAAGGCCCGGCACAGCGACGTGGTGCTGGTGGACACCGCCGGGCGGCTGCACAACAAGCAGAACCTGATGAACGAGCTGAACAAAATTTCCCGGGTCATCGAGCGGGAGCTGCCCAACAGCGCCCGGGAGACCCTGCTGGTGCTGGACGCCACCACCGGCCAGAACGGGCTGATTCAGGCCAAGCAGTTTAAAGAGGCCGCGGGGATCACCGGCATCGTTCTCACCAAGCTGGACGGCACCGCCAAGGGGGGCATCGCCATCGCCATCGCCAAGGAGCTGGGGGTGCCGGTGAAGTACGCCGGCGTGGGAGAGGGCATCGATGACCTGAAACCTTTCGACGCCCTGGAGTTTGCCCAGGCCCTGCTGTAAAAAATTTTTTCGACAATTTACACATTGTCTACGAATTTCAGGAAAATCGTGGTATAATCAAGGAACGGGAGGTCGAGAACGTATGAAATTGGTATTAGCCAGCCAGAACAAGAAAAAACTGGTTGAAATGAACGATATTTTATCCGGCCTGGGCATCGAGGTCTGCTCCCAGGCAGAGGCGGGCGTGAACCTGGAGCCCGAGGAGACCGGGACCACCTTTGAAGAAAATTCCTTGATTAAGGCCAGGGCCGTTATGGAGGCCAGCGGCCTGCCTGCCATCGCCGACGACTCGGGGCTGTGCGTGGACGCGCTGAAGGGTGCGCCGGGGGTGTACTCCGCCCGGTATGGCGGCGACGGACTGGACGACGTGGCCCGCTACCGGCTGCTGCTGGAGAATATGCAGGGCCAAATGCCCCGGACGGCCAAGTTTGTGTCGGTGATTACCTGCTGCTTTCCCAACGGGGATGTGATTACTGCCCGGGGGGAGTGCCCGGGCACGATCGCCTTCGCGGCCATGGGGGAGGGGGGCTTCGGCTATGATCCGGTGTTCTTCGTGCCGCCGCTGAAAAAAACCTTCGCCCAACTGACCCCGGAGGAGAAAAACGCCATTTCCCACCGGGGGAAGGCCCTGAAGATTTTTCAGGAGAAGTTGGAAGCTTATTTAAGGAGTAAATGAATGGATTTGACAAGCAAACAGCGGGCCCAGCTCCGGGGGCTGGCCAACGGCATCGACACCATTTTAATCGTGGGCAAGGACGGCATTGGAGACAATTTAATCAAGCAGGCCGACGACGCCCTGGAGGCCCGGGAGCTGATTAAAGGCAAGGTGCTGGAAAATTCCCTGCTGTCCGCCCGGGAGGCGGCGGAGGCGCTGGCTCCCCGGACCCGCAGCGAGGTGGTCCAGGTGATTGGAACAAAATTCGTCTTATACCGTCCCAGTCATAAGAAGGACAAAAAGGATAAGATTGTGCTGGCGGCGGACCGAAAAAAACGCCCATGAAATGGTATACAAAACTCCGGCTGGTTCTCTGCCTGATTGGTATCGCGGCACTTGGAATTTACTGGTGTGTTGACCGCTATACGCCCCACCCGCTTCTGGAGGGCGCTCTGATCCATCAAGTTCAGTATGTTTCTGTTTGGAAGGATGGAGTCAAACAGGATGTAACAGAGCGTACGGACCGGACGGAGCTGCTCCCACTCCTGAAGCAGTGCGAACGCCGCCTTGCGTTCCCCTGGGAGGGGAGGCGTGAGGAGGAGGTCCTCCAGCAAAGCCCGGTGGAAGTTTGTTTCATCGGGAAGCTGGATGATGGATTTGATTGGCGGATGTTGGTCGGTCCGGAGGAAACTGTGGCGTTGGACCCCAAGGGACGATGGTATTTAATTACCGGGGGCGAAGCCATGTGGCAGTCGTTGGCCCCTCTGCTGGAATAGAACGAATAAACTGAAGAAGGCGGTGTCGGAAATGAAAATCGGAATTTACGGCGGAACCTTTAATCCCCCCCACCTGGGCCACCTGGCGGCAATCCAGGCGGCGGTCTCCTATTTGCAGCTGGACCGGCTGCTGTTGATTCCGGCGGCCATCCCCCCCCACAAGGAACTCCCCGCCGGGACCCCGGCCCCGGAGCACCGGTTAGCCATGACCCGACGGCTGGCGGACTGGGCGGGAATGCCCCAGACGGTGCAGGTCTCCACCCTGGAGCTGGACCGGGGCGGGGCCAGCTATACGGCGGACACTCTGGGGGAGATTTCCGGCAAAAATCCGGACGCGGAGCTGTGGCTGCTGATGGGGACGGATATGTTTTTGACCCTGCACCTGTGGCGTGAGCCGGAGAGAATACTGAAGCTGGCGAAAATCTGCGCCTTCGGTCGGACCGAGCAGGACGGGGAGGCCCTGTTTGCCCCCCAGCGGGAGCATTTGGCTAAAACCTACGGGGCGGAGATGGTCACCATGACCATCCCGGGGCTGGTGGACGTGTCCTCCACCCGGCTGCGGGAGCTGCTGGCCCGGGGGGAGGGACAGGAATACCTGCCTCCCAGCGTATACGGCTATATTCTGCTGCACGGCCTGTACGGGACCCATGCGGACCTGCGGCATCTGGATGTGGACCAGCTGCGGGTATGCTCCTGGGCCATTATGAACGGGTTTAAGCGGGTGCCCCACGTACAGGGCGTGGAGGAAGAGATCGTCCGGCTGGCCCGGCGGTGGGGCGCGGACGAGAATCTGGCCCGCCGGGCGGGAATTTTGCACGACTGCACCAAATATTGGAATTTGGAACAGCATCTGGCCCTTTGCAGACAGTATCAGGTGGAGCTGGATGAATTGGAATTGCAGGCGGTGAAGCTGCTCCACTCCAAGACCGGGGCGTGTATGGCCCGGCACGTTTTTGGAGAAACTGACCAGGTGTATGAGGCCATCTTCTGGCACACCACCGGCAAGGCGGATATGGCCCTGCTGGATCAGCTGCTGTATATGGCCGATTACATAGAGCCCAACCGGGATTTTGACGGGGTGGACGAGATGCGCCGCCTGGCCTACACGGATCTGGAGGGGGCGCTGCTGATGGGCCTGGAGATGACGGCGGAGGATATGGCCCGGCGGGGCAATCCCCTGCACACCAACACGGCCCAGGCCATCGCCTGGCTGCGCGGGAGGCGGGGCGCTTGAAGGGAAAACGAGAACTGAACCGCCGGGAGGGCCCCTCCATCTGGGAGCAGTACCGGGAGTACGTGGAGGAAATGAGCCGGGCCCAGCGGATTCGCCGGCGGATTTTGCAGGTTTTGACGGGAATTTCCATCGTGATTATCGCTGTGGCGGTGTTTCTGGCGATTTGGGTCAAGCCGCCGGAGATCCCCACTCCAGGTACGCCCAGCAAGCCGGTGACCAATACCGATGACACAAGCGCGGGCATTCCCCAAAAGGGCAACCGAGCCCTGGCGGGACAGAATGAGGGCGATCCTCCGGTGGTGAGCATGAGCGGCCAGCGGGATGGGGTATATACCTTCCTGCTGGTGGGCCGGGACACCGGCGGCGGCGGATTGACCGACACCATTCTGCTGCTGACCTACGACGTGAACGCCAAAACCATCACCGGCCTGAACATCCCCCGGGATACCATGCTCAACGTCAAAACCACCAGTAAGCGGATCAACGCGGTATACAACTACAACAAGGGCAGCGACCCGGATACCCAGGTGGAGAAGGGGATGACGGCCCTGAAGCAGTGGGTGGGCCGGACCACCGGAATCGTTCCCAACTTCTATGTCATTCTGGAGTGGGAGGCCGTGGGCAAGCTGGTGGACGCGGTGGACGGCGTGACCTTTACCGTCCCCTTCAATATGAACTACGACGACCCGGCCCAGGATCTGCACATCCACCAGAGCGCCGGAACCCGGCTGCTCAACGGCCGGGACGCCATGGAGGTCATCCGCTACCGGCAGGACAACAATGGCAAGAAGATTTATGACGACGGCCGCATCCAAATCCAGCAGGATTTTCTCAAGGCGGTGGCCCAAAAGTGCCTCCAGCCTCAGATTGTGCTGAAAATCCCCGAGCTGGCACAGATTTTCATGGAAAATGTGGTGACGGATCTGCCCCTGAACAACATCGTCTATTTTGCCCAGCAGGCCATCGGCATGGACGTGAACAACAGCATAACCTTCTATACGCCGGAGTTTGACAACGTGTTTTATAATGGCGCGTCCATGGTGGTGCTGAAGCAGCAGGCGCTGCTGGAGGTGGTGAACAGGGGGCTGAATCCCTATGAGGACCCGGTGACCGCCCAGGATTTGCAGTTGATCTATCAAAATAAAAACGGGACCTTCGGGGTGACCAACGCCGCCCTGGCCGACGAGCGCATGGGACAAAAGCGCGTTACCAAGCCGCCGGCGGAAGCCCAGGACCCTGTCCAGGGATCTCAGGAACCTGCGGACCCGCCCGCCGGCCAGCCGTCGGAGGACCCGTCTGTCCCGCCGCCGGGGGTGCCGGTGGAGCCCAATAACGACAGCGGGCTGATTCTGGACACAAGCGATACGGAAATGGAAGGAAATGCCGATGGATGAGCAAGAGAAAAATCAAAAAATCCGCCGCCGGGTGCTGATCGGCCTGGCGGCTGCGGCTGCGGTGGTTTTGGGCGTGGTGCTGTTTCTGCGCAGCTGGATTCGCCCGCCGGAAATTCCTGATGTGACCAAGCCCGGGGGGAACACCTCCGCCGCTGCGCCGGAGGACAGCAGCGATTTGGAGCTCTTTGACGGGGCGGAGATCCCCAACGTGGCCCGCAGCGGCCGCCGGGAGGGAGTTTATACGTTTTTGGTGGTGGGCCGGGACACCGGCGGCGGCGGCAACACCGACACCATGCTGCTGCTGACCTACGATGTGAACGCCAAGACCATCCATGGCCTGAGCCTCCCCCGGGATACCATGATTAACACAAGGTCCGCCAGCAAGCGGCTCAACGCGGTGTATAACTACAATAAGGGCAAGGACAAGGCCACCCAGGTGGAGAAGGGGATGTCCGCCCTGAAAAAGCAGGTGAGCAAGCTGACGGGCATCGTCCCCGACTTCTATGTGATGGTGGAGTGGGACGCGGTGGGTAAGCTGGTGGACGCCTTGGGGGGCGTGTACTTTGACGTGCCCTTTGACATGAACTATGACGACCCCTATCAGAACCTTCATATCCATCAGCAGGCGGGCTACCGCAAGCTCTCCGGCGACGACGCCATGCAGGTGATCCGCCACCGGAAGAACAATGACGGCAGCCACTCGGATGGGGATGTGGGCCGGCTGAAGGTCCAGCAGGACTTCCTCAAAGCCGCCGCCGCCGAGTGCTTAAAACCCTCTACGCTGCTGAAGGCCCCGGCCTTGGCCCAGATTTTTATGGAGAACGTGGCCACCGATCTGGATGTGGGCAATATCCTCTATTTTGCCCAGATGGCCATGGGCATGGATGCGGAGGAGGGGGTGACCTTTGTCACCATGCCCTACGTGGACGCGCGTCATCCCAGCGCCTCCATGGTGCTGCCCATCGAGAGCGAGCTGCTGGAGATTTTGAACGACGGCATGAACCCCTATTTGGACAAAATTCAATCCTCTGATCTGGAGCTTTTGTACCGCAAGAGCGGCGGGGGCTACGGGGTGACAAACGGGACTCTGGCCGACCCCAATCTGGCCTATGCCCCCCGGCCCAAGCCGGACCCGGAGCCTGAACCTGATCCGGAGCTGCCGGAGGATCCGGTGGTGGACCCTGGTCCGGACCAGGAGCAGAATCCGGACCAGAGTTCTGGAGAGAATCCCGACCCGGGGATTGAGACCCCGCCGCCGGGGGTGCCCTTGGACCCCATTGATCCATCGGATGTATTTCCGGAGCTGCCGGACCCCGAACCTACCCCCGAGCCCGAGCCGGAGCCGGAGGTTATAATACCGCCGGAGGATTTGACAACAGGAGAAGGAGAGAACAGCTTATGACGCCAAAAGAGAGCGCGATTGTACTTGCCAAGGCCCTGGACAGCAAAAAGGGCGGCGAAATCAAGGTGCTGCGCACCGAGGAACTGACCACCCTGGCGGACTACTTTGTAATTTGCACCGCAGGGTCCAGTACCCAGATTAAGGCCCTGTCCGAAGCCTGTGAGGAGGCTATGGAGAAGCATGGGGAGCGTCCCCATCATGTGGAGGGGCACCGGGGCGGCACCTGGGTGCTGATGGACTTTTCCAGTGTGGTGGTCCACATCTTCGACGACGAAGCCCGGAAGTTTTATGACCTGGAACGGCTGTGGGGTGACGCGGTACAGGAGGACGTAGCTTCCATGCTGCAAGTGTGAGGAAAAATCCCTGAGATGAAATTCATTTCAGGGATTTTTTACTTCTAAACGAGAGGAAAGGCCCATATATTACCAGGCCCGGGTGATTACCTTCACGCTTCAGCGGCCGGTGGTGGATGAGGATGGCAATACGCATATGACGGAGTGCGAGATTCATGCCCCGCTGCTCTCCCTGGTGCCGGTGCCTTCCTTCACCATGGACGAGGCCACGGTGCGCTTTAATATGGAGGTAAAGAACCAGGAGGTGAGCAAGGAGACGCTCAGTGAGGAGAGCTCCGCTACAGGCTCTTTCTCCGCCTGGGGCTTCAAGGCCAGCATCAGCGGTAAGGTGTCCAGCAGCAGCCGGCGGAGGGTATGGCTAAGCTGACCAGTATCTTCGCATCGGTCATTGAGCCCATTGAGCCCAGCAAATAATACGGCCTGCCGTCATTCCTGATAGGCCTGGAGCAGCTCCCGAAAGAGCTCTACTGGGTCCATTTCCAGAGCGTATGCGTGCTGGATCAGCATTTCGATGCTGATCCAGTTTTTTCCGCTTTCCAGACTGGACAGGTGCCGGACGGAGATCCAGGGTACGCCGTCAAAGACCTCCCGGCTGCGCTGGTGGATAAAATTTTCCCGGCTGCGGTACTTCGTCCCCAAAGCCTTCCGCTTTTGGACGAGCAGTTCGCCAATCCGGACCAGCCGGGGATCGTAAATATCTCTTTCTGACATAGGATACCTCCTGAAAAATGCACCATGGCTCATTGTATTTCCCTGGGAAATAGTGTATCATACAGACAAGCCCAAAGCAAATGCTTTTGTGCAGAGAAAAAAAGAAAAGGAGATCCTGCCAATGAGTGAAAACAAGCTGAAATTCAAGGTGCATTCGGTTCGCACCCAGTCCTCTCCGTACAGCAAAGAGGACAAAGAGGAAAGTACACTGGAAACGATTCACTATCTGCTGGTCAATCTGCGGGACTTGCCGGCGGGCATTTCTCTGGAGGTGAACCCCAGAAAGCCCAAAATGAGCACCAACGTGGGAAGGAGCCTGGAGGCCGCGGTAATCGAGCCAGAGACGGACTTTTACATCAACAACCGGGGAATTGTCATTTCCGCCAAAGCCTTTTCCTTTAACTCCGCCAATTCCACGGTGACAGTGGACCTGGGCAATCAGAAAGATGAGGCGGACGCGGAGCTCTACGGCATTTTGGACGGCGGACATACTTACACGGCGATTCTCAAAAAACGGGCGGCCATTCCGCCGGGGCTGGACAAGTATGTCCGGGTGGAGGTAATCACAAATGTACAGAACATCGCCCGCCTGTCCGATGCCCGAAATACCTCCATGCAAGTGTCGGACATCGCCCTGTTCAACCTGGACGAGAAGTTTGAGGACGTTCGTGCGGCCATTCAGGATCAGCCCTATGCCGACCGGGTAGCCTATAAGGACAACGACAGCCAAGACATTCACGTGTCCTTCTTCCTGCGGCTGTTGTTCGCTTTTGACATCATTCGCTATCCGGACGACGCCTCCGCGCCGGTGCAGAGCTTTTCCGGCAAGGCCCATGTATTCAAGTGCTACAGCGAGGACTATCAGACTCCTTTTTATAAGTCGCTTACGCCGCATCTTCCAACGCTTACGGCCCTGTATGATCGGATTGAGTTAGAAATCCCCCAACGCTATAAAGAGTATAAAATGGCGATGGGGGGACAGAAGCCGAATTTCGGCAATGTTCGGGGGATTGAACGGCTGGCAAAGGAAATTCCCACAATGCTGTTTGGCAACCCGACAGAATATCAGATCTCCAGCGGCTATATTTATCCGATTTTCGGTGCATTCCGGTGTCTGCTTCAATTTGACCCGGCAACTGGGCAGGTGTCCTGGCTGTTTGATCCCCTGGAGCTGTGGAAGGAGGTGGGGACGAGTCTGGTACAGAACACATTTGAAACCTTCCGCAATCCCCAGCTGGCGGGGAAGGACAAGCAGCTCTGGCTGTCCAACTACCGGATTGTGGAGACCCAGAGCCTGCGTAAGCTGCTGGGCACAACGATACACGGAATCAAATGAAAAACAGCCGCCTGTTTGAAATTTTGTATCTCCTGATGGAAAAGCGCGCCGTTACCGCCGGGGAGCTGGCCCAGCGGCTGGAGGTGTCGGAGCGGACCATCTACCGGGATGTGGACGCCCTGTCCGCCGCCGGCATTCCCGTGTTCACCCAGAAGGGGCAGGGGGGCGGCATCCGGCTGATGGACCAATTTGTACTGGACAAGGCCCTGCTCTCCCGGGCCCAGCAGGATGAGATCCTCTTTGCCCTCCAGGCGATTCTGGCCACCGGCGGGACGGAGGAGGGGGAGACCCTGGCCCGGCTGACCTCCCTGTTCCGCCGGGAGGGCAGCGACTGGCTGGAGGTGGATTTCACCGACTGGGGCAGCGGGGCGGCGGAGCGGGAGAATTTCGCACGGGTGAAGGCGGCGGTCCTGGACCGCCGCCCCCTGTCCTTCACCTACTACAACTCCGCCGGAGAAAAAAGCCGCCGGACCGCGGAGCCCGCCCGGCTGACCTTCAAGGGCGGGTGCTGGTATCTGTTGGCGTTTTGCCGGAAGCAGCAGAACTGGCGGATTTTCCGCCTGGTGCGGATGGAGGACCTGGTGCTGGAGGAGGGGACCTGCCCGCCCCGCCGGCCTCCGGAGCGGCTGGAGGCCCCGCCCCCGCCCGGCGCCTACCGGGGGACGGACCTGCGCCTGCGCTTCGCCCCCTCCGCCGCGTGGCGGGTCCGGGATTACTTCCACCCAAAGCAGATTGCCCCGGAGCCGGACGGCCATCTGCTGGTAAACTGCACGTTAATCGAGGACCAGTGGCTGCTGTCCTTTCTGCTGTCCTTCGGCAGTCAGCTGGAGGTGCTTGCCCCGGCCGGCTGGCGGGCGATTCTGGCAGATGAAATGAAAAAAACTCTGGCCGTTTATGAAACTGGACAGACCCTGTCAGGTTTGCAGGCGTATCCTTATCACAGTGGCGGGGGAGAGAGCCCCGCCCAGCATAAGGAGGTTATTTTTATGGAAGACCGGAAATTTTGTCAGTGCTGCGCCATGCCCCTGGACAAGCCCGAGGACAAGGGCACCGAGGCGGACGGCACACCCAGCGGCGACTACTGCCGCTACTGCTATCAGAACGGGGAGTTTACCGCCCCCGACGCCACGATGGACGACATCATTGCCTTTAATCTGAAGTTCAACGCGGAAAACGGACAGCCGTTCGGCCCCCAGGAAGAGGCGGAAAAAATGATGCGCAGTTGGTTCCCGGCCCTGAAGCGGTGGAAAAAAACGTAAAAAAAGGCCGCATCCGATTGGATGCGGCCTTTTTTGCGGGCATTTTACACGCGGACGTCTACCGTTGATTCGCCGGACGGGGCAGACTGCGCGGGAGCCTTGGGGGCGTTCAGTTCCGCACGTGCAGCATTCCAAGCTTGCATATAAATCTTACTGGAATCCCCGAGAAACTGATTTTCCGCCCTGGTAGTTAAATTCATCCAACCGCCGTTGCTTGTATTATACTGTGCAATTTCTTCCCCATCGGGCGAATAAACCGTGGCGACCTGGTTCTCGGGGGTGCTGTGAAGATCCCCGGAGCAGCCGCCCTCCAACCCGCTGAAGGACCGGACAATGCGGTATTTCGACGTTTTTTTGAGCTGCCCTAACATTCTGTCGAGAAACTCCAGTCTGGGGTCCTCCTGCTCTTTGTGCTCCCGCTCCGCCTTCTGCAATTCCCGGGACATCTGCGCCGTGGGAGCAGAGCGGTCCGGAGAAACATACTTGGCCATCTGTGCATAACGGAGGTCCATCGCCTCTTGGCTCATACCAGTACCTTTTTGAGCATCTCTCCGCGCTAACGCCTGGAGCTTCTCCACAAAATCGTCTGTCATTGCATGTTTAGACGCTTCAACCGCCTTTTTCTGGATGATAGGCGTTTTCCCAAATCTGGCAGCTTCCAGGGGGTTATTGATTCCGCTGATCTGCATATCTGTGGATCCCCTTCCTGATATTCATATTTTTATTTATATCGGCAAATACGCCCCCAAAGTTAACCAAAAGGAGGTAAAAAACCCCGCCCGGCAAGAAACCGGGCGGGGTGCGCTGTTTGATTGCAAGATTGGCCGGGAAACTTACTCCGCCTTGGGGCCGGCGGCTACCAGAGCCTTGCCGGCGTCGTTGCCGGTGTACTTGACGAAGTTCTTCACGAAGCGGCTGGCCAGATCCTTGGCCTTGGTGTCCCACTCGGCGGGATCGCCATAGGTATCCCGGGGATCCAGAATGGCGGGATCCACGCCGGGCAGAGCGGTGGGCACGGCCAGATCGAAGTAGGGGATGGTCTTGGTCTCGGCCTTGAGGATGGAGCCGTCCAGGATGGCGTCGATGATGCCGCGGGTGTCCTTGATGGAGATGCGCTTGCCGGTGCCGT
>ERZ777306.3353-NODE-3353-length-16970-cov-8.820396_pt1 | contig 16970 bp, 21 predicted proteins | sample MGYA00374966_ERZ777306 | MGnify/ENA primary metagenome ERZ777306 (study PRJEB29329, sample SAMN06343882) | mouse gut metagenome | isolation source: Mouse cecum | place: Austria: Vienna | collected 2014-11-15 ...
CTTTTTAAAGAAAACAGCGCCCTCAAAAACAAGTTTGAGATTCCCTATTTTCTTTTTCTAGCTTTATTAATATCAAATATATTATGAATGGAAGTTCCACTTTTGAAAGTAATTTGAATTAGAAGTTCTTAATAAAATTTTGTGGAAAGAGTTCAAGCTTGTTCTTGGAAGGGTGCCACAAAATTTATTTAGAACTTCTATGAAAATTATTTGAACAAGGAACTGTATATGAATAATATATTTGATATTAATAATCTATAAAAATAATACTCACACAAATAGCAATTTATCTTTTAAAATCTCAGCAAATTCTTTTGGTAAATTATTATTTTCATTATAAAATTCAAGTAAATTTTCTTTAGACAATTCAAAATTATTTTTATAATATTCTAATAAGTATGGCAACTTTTTATCTTGTTTTTCTAAATTCTCAATAGTTTTTGAAATTGCAAATCTTATTTCACTATATGTTCCAACACACTCAAATGGCTTTGTTTCACCATAGCCACAAAGTTCTACAAAAGTTTTAAGTAAGTTTTCTTTTTCAAATAAATCTTCACCAAAAATATTTATTAACTTTTCTTTATATAAAAATGGGCTTAATATTGTATAAACAAATAAACATTTTGGACAATCACAGCACCATACCCAAGGTTCTGATTTACTTCCTACATTACAGCTTTTAAAAATTGTATGAAAATTTTCAATCCTTGAAAAAAGCATTGCTATTTGAAGTTCGCTAATAGGCCTTAGCATACTAAAATATTCTATATCTGCCTTCAAATATTTTCTTGCATATTCTCTAAAATCATTTTCAAATTCTATTGTTTTAGAATATTGATGATTAATATTTTCTCCATCAACATTAGTTTCATTTGCACTATCTTCATTTGATAATGCTATATATTTTTTTCCTAGCATATATGAACATAAATAAGATATAAACGCAACTATTGCAGAAAATGGTGTATGACCATTAAAAAATCCCTGTTTATTTAAGTTCAATAAATTTTTATCAATAATTCTTTTTACTTCAATAATTTGTTCATCAGTATATCCTGCTACTTTTGCACACTCTTTAGAAACTTTTTTTCCACCAATCATAAAAACTAAAGAATCATTTTTATAATTTTTCAGTAAATCCATAGTAACATTAGAATCTTTTCCACCACCAACAGGAATTACGCATCCTGAAAACTTATCATCATTTTGCTTAACTTCTATCTCTTCTCCAATTGATATAAATTCTACTAATTTATTTTGTTCTATTTTAATATTATTTATAAATCTAAATTCACCTAATCCTAGATAATATAATTTTTTAAACCAACTTTCTTGAAAAGCATCTAGTTTTCCACATTTTATAAAAAACTGTGGAGAACATGTTGATTTAAAATAGCTTATAGCTTCCACCATTCCTAAATTAAAAACTATATTTTTTACTTCATTTGAATTAATTTTATTAAATTTAAAATTCTTTTTTAAAATTTCAATTCTAGGATTAAACTTTGTTAAATTCTCTATTTCAAAATGATATTCTATAACAATTTTATCTTCCTCTTCTGTTATTTTATAATCATTATATATAAATTTAGGGTACTTTTCTCTTACTTCACAAAAATCCATTCTCTTTAATTCCCTTCATATTTTTTTCATTTATATTATATTCATATCCAATACATTTTACTTCAATTTATTAAATTTGTAAATATGAACAAAATCATTACATAAATCATAAACTTTATTATAGACAAATTTGAAAGGAGTTTAATTATGGAATTTGATAAAAAAGTCATTGTTGATGTTGATGGTAAAATAGAGAAAGGTAAACAATTCGATTTAGAATTGAGACTTCCAGAAGATATAAGAAATGTTGTATATGGTATCGTAAGAGAACCATGTGGAGAACCTGTATCTGATGCAGTTGTAAAATTAATCGAAGTATGTAAAGATGAAAGAAAACCAGTTTCTCATACTTTTACAGATAAAGAAGGAGAATTTGTTTTTGGACCTTTATGCCCTTACAAATCTTATGCAATAGAAATTTGGGTAAACAGAGTAAAACATGTTAAAATTTGCAAAGTATGTGAACATGATGGAAAATGCTTAAAAGGCGTTGATCTTTGCTGTGAAAAAGAAGATATGCCTCATCCACCAAAAACATTTTTCGATAAAGAAGAAGAATAGTATGAAAAGGGCTTATTTGCCCTTTTCTACATAACATTTTTCATTCTTTTAACTAATTGTTTACCTTTTTTCATCACTTTTTTCTTGTTTTGATCTAATCCTTCTGAATACATCATTAATGTTCCAGCTGTAATTAAGCTTCCTATCATAACACCTTTTGCAAAACTCATATTATTTACCTCCATTTCAAAATTGTATTTATATTAATTATTATTTTCTTTTTTACTTTTTATATACTGTCTAAAAAAATCATATATTTCAAAAATTGCTATACCTAGTAAAAAAATTCCAAAATACTTTTTTAATTTTTTATTTTCAATATTAAAAGAGATCTTGCATCCTATAACAGCACCTATTATTCCTGATACAATTATTACTAAAGCGTTTTTATAATTTATAGTTTTATTTTTTACATTCATTATAATTGCCACTATCGATGTTGGTATAAAAAATATTAAATTACTGCCTTGAATTATATGTTGTTTTAATTCGGTAAATATTCCAAGTAGTAAAATTAAAATCGTTCCACCACCCATTCCAAGTGCAGCAACCATTCCTGATACAATTCCAATAATAATTTCTCCCATAAATCTCCTAAATAATCATTTTAATAGCTGCATATATTAAAAATACAACAAATAAAATTTTCAATATATTTTTATCTAATTTTATTAACAACTTCGACCCTATAATTCCCCCAATAATTCCTCCAATCGCGCATTTTATTGAGATATTCCAATATATTGAATCTTGCTTAAAATAAAAAAAACTACTTGTTAAAACCATAAAAAATATACACATAATAGTAGTAGCTCTTGATATTACTTCATCTTCCTTTAATATAAGAGTCATAAATGGAACTAAAATCATTCCTCCACCAGCTCCAAAAAGTCCACTAACTATTCCTGCTAAAAGTCCTACAATTATACATAAAAAAATACTCTTTTTCATAAGAGTATTTTTTACTAAAATTATTTAATTATTCAATGTTTTCATCTTTTATATAATATTTTGTTCCAAGCATTTTATCTGGTAAATACTGTTGTTCAACCCAATGTCCTGGATAATCATGAGGATATTTATATCCTTCTCCATATCCAAACTCAGACATTCCTTCTGCAGGTGCATTTCTAATATGCATTGGAATTGTTCCTGTATCTTTAGTAGATACATCTTCAAGTGCTTTATTTATAGCATTATATGAAGCATTTGATTTTTTTGAAGTCGCAACATATACTGCTGCTTCTGATAAAATGATTCTTGCTTCTGGCATTCCAACCATTGTTACAGCTTGCATTGCTGAAGTTGCTAAAATTAATGCATTTGGATTTGCCATACCAACATCTTCACTAGCTGCAATTACAATCCTTCTTGCTAAAAACACAGGATCTTCTCCTCCATTTAATGCTCTTGCTAAATAGAAAACTGCTGCATCTGGATCACTACCTCTCATAGATTTTATAAATGCACTTATATTATCATAATGGCTGTCTCCTGATTTATCAAACATTGCTTTTCTTTTATTTAAACTTTGACTTGCAATTTCATTAGTTATTTCTATAACACCTTCAGCGTTCATTTTAGTAGTTAATACTGCAACTTCTAATCCGTTTAATGCAGTTCTAACATCTCCTCCAGACACTTCTGCAATTGTTTCTAAAGTTTCATCTGAAATTTTTATATTATAACTTCCAAGACCTTCTTTATTAGTGATAGCATTTTTTAGAACTTTAAAAATATCTTCTTTTTTTAAAGGTTCTAATTTTATAACCATAGATCTTGAAATTAAAGCTTTATTTACTTCAAAATATGGATTCTCCGTAGTTGCTCCAATTAAAATAACAGTTCCATCTTCTACAAAAGGAAGTAATGCATCTTGTTGAAGTTTATTAAACCTGTGAATTTCATCTATAAATAATATACATTTTCCACTTGGATTTAATAATGGATTATCTGCTTCTTCTATTGCTTTTTTTATATCTCCAACTCCAGATGTTACAGCATTTAATTTTGTAAATTTATATTTTGTAGTTTCACTAATAACTTTTGCAAGTGAAGTTTTACCACATCCTGGAGGTCCCCATAAAATTAAACTTGATAATCTATCTGCTTTTATTGTTCTATATAATAATTTATCTTTTCCAACTACATGTTCTTGACCAACAAATTCATCTAATGATTTTGGTCTTACTCTATATGCTAATGGTTGATTTAAGTCCATAATCTTTTCCCTTCTATCTTGCTAATATTGATAATCCCTTTTTGATTAATTCTTCAACAGATACATCTGTATTTGCAATTTTTTCAAATGCCTTATCAATTTCCTTTTTGTTATATCCAAGTATTTGTAAAGCTTGAATTGCTTCACTTACATTTTCAGTATTATTAACAACACTTATTTCAGTTTGCTCACCGTTTTTTGTAAGCTCCTCTTCTGATTTTAATTTATCTTGTAATTCTAAAATAATTCTTTGTGCTGTTTTGGGTCCGATTCCTGGAATCTTCTTTAATAATGCTACATTATTTGAAATTATTGCACATGCAAATCCTGCTGGTGTTATATTTGAAAGCATTGATATAGCAGATTTTGCACCAATTCCACTAACAGACAATAAAAGTTCAAACATTTTTAATTCATCATGATGTAAAAATCCATACAAACTAATATTATCTTCTCTTACATAATAATAAGTATGAACTTTTACAATTTTACCAAGTTCTCCTATTTCATTTATTGAGATATTAGACATAAATATTTTATATCCAATTCCTCCAACATCTATAACTACATAGTTTGTAGATTTTTCTTCTAAGCTTCCTTTTATATATGCAAACATTTTATTTCTCCATTCCTTTACCAAACATCTTTTTGCTACATTCTATCATAAAATTATTATTTTGCAAGTATTTTGAAAAAATAATTTCATCTTGATTTTTGTGTTTACATAATGTATAATTAATGTAATGTATTTTTGTAACTGTTATCTTATGTTTAATTAATAATTTATAAGGAGCGAAAAATGGATAAACGAGTTATACCAACTACTGAAATTCGTATCAAAAATCTTCGAGAGGATAAAGTTATTCGGGATTATATAGCCAAAGATAAACAATTCGATGGCAGATATGAAATGACCAATAACGATATTTACTCAAATCCATACCGTAAATATTACTATCAAATAAATTTCAAAAATGTACAGTCTAATTTTTACATCAATAATGGTATTGTTTCAGGAATTTTTGAAAATGTATCAGTCTCCTGTGATGATAACGAATATCATCATTCATTTTGGGACTGCTCTACATTTAAAAATTGCACATTCATTAACTGTGAGTTTCAAAAATTAGATATCCGATGGTGTACATTCGATAAGTGTACATTTATTGGATGTACTGGAACAATACGTTATATTCGCGCATCTACATTTAAGAAAAACTGTATATTTGAAAATTCAGACATCAATATAGAGCAGGTGGATGAATATTTCTATATGAACAGCAAACGTCACAAAAATGATGATGTAAAATTATGCGAAAGAGCTCAAACAACTGAATAAGACAACTCATACATGTTATAAAGTATGGAAACTTGGGGCTATCGCTTGCCCCAAGTTTTTATTAAAAAGGAGTATTTATGAAAAGAACAATTGGTGAAAGTTTAAAACCTACATTTAAAAATGTATCAGAAAAATTTATTACAGATACTATGTATAAAATATTATTTGATGAAAAACAAGCCAATTTCAATTTTGATTTTAGAGAACCTGAAGCAATAGATTTTATAGAGTCTATTTTTAATAAATATTGTAAAAAATATGAATCCTATCGTGATAAAGCTCCAAAAGTATTAGAGTATATAAAATCTAAGGATTTTAGTAATGAAAAACCAGTAATGGTAATACATAGTTATCAAGATTTTTTTGAATTGCTTAGACAATTTTATGAACAAGATATTGAATTATATTTCGAAAGAACTGGTTTTGATAGTTTTCCCTCTTACGAGCAAACTAATTGTTTTGAACAACTATGGCTAAGAGCTACTCCTGAAGATTTTACAGATCCAGAACAATTTTTAAGAAAAAGTGTGATTTTATTAAAAGATCATACTTTAGATAAATATAATAAAGAAACTTGTATTGGAAAATTAAGCAGATTTGATGACAATCCAATATGTGTTCAAAATAAAGTTGCTAGAACCTGGGATGAAAATTCAAGAGAATTTCAAATTACTATTTATGATAAAAAACATTATGCTAATAAAAAACTATTTAATAGACCTCACTATTCTCTTCCTGTTATTAGATATGGAATTTATGAAAAAGATGGAAAAAAGATATGCCATATTGGTTCTATACAAGATAAAAAATTTAATGATTTTACTGATGAAGATTTAAGCAAATATGTAAATGAATCTAGAAAATGTTTTAATAAAGGAAAATTAAGAAGTGAAAATTTTACTGAAAAAGTAGAACCTTCAAAACTACTAGCCCTTGGTATTTTTGTAGACATTTTAAATAAAGAAGGTATTAATGAAATAGAAGCACCTGGCATGCTTGTTCTAGATTATGACTATCATACCAAAAGAAGTATTCAAACAAAAGCTCAATTTGACAAAGAATGGACTGAATATAGAAAAAAGCAATGCCCTGATAGGTATAAGTTTGAATTAGAATATTTATCTATGAATTATAATAAGCAAGATACCATTAGTGAAATAAAAACAGAACGTTTAATCTATACTGTAAAAAGATTAATTTCTCACTACCCTAATGGAAAAATACAAAGTTATCCTGGAGATGCTGATAGTTTACTACGTTTAACTATCCCTCTTATCAAACATAAAAGTGATATAAATGGAGATATCTTGCAAGAAATGTATTCTTTAGTAAATAATATGTATCTTGAACAAGAGCGTTAAGCAAGTCTACAAAGGCAAAGAAACAATTTCAAGAGACGACATGTTTTTTCATGTCATGCTCGAGTTAGCAACTAGCGGGCTTGGGCTCCTCTTTGCTCTCATCTTCGATGATCGCCCTGAGTTCTGGGAATGTACCAAATGTGGACAGATTCATAAGGTGAAAAACTGAATAAAAAAGAGATGGTGACTGTCACCATTTCTTTCTTATTTCATATTATACTACTCTCACTTATTCTTTATTATAAATCTATATCTCTTTTTAATTTTTTCAAGGCATTCTCTCTACATCTAACCTTGTATGTAAAACTGCTAAAATAACAACATCATCTTTTTTTATAGTATATATTATCCTATGACTTTTATAAATTCTGTAATATGTGATATTGCATTATCAGTCCAAATTAGCATTTATTAATAATCTCCTTTACTTCTGCACTTGTTTTCACTTTTCCTTTTTCCATATCTTTTATCCCCTTTTGGACTTCAAATTGTAAATATAAAGTATATAAAATTTCTTCATAGCTTGTTGTATCATCTATATTTTGAACTGTATTTAATATTAATTGCTTATCACTCATATTATCAACTCCTCTTCATATATAAATATATTTTAACACATTTTTTCTAAATTTACTATCTAATATTTCATAAATTTTCATCATTCTATCTTTTTTGTACTTCTTCATATATTTTATAAAAAGACATAGGTTTTTATACTCTTTTACCATAGTTAGACAAAATAAAAGAAACTTTATGCCGACTTGCAACATAAAGTTTCTGTAAGTATATTCCGATGCACTCCAAAAGTGCTTGTAATTATCTTTTTGAGAATTGTGGAGCTTTTCTAGCTTTTTTAAGACCGTATTTTTTTCTTTCTTTCATTCTTGGATCTCTTGTTAAGAATCCGTTTGATTTTAAAGCTGGTCTGAATTCATCATTAGCTTCTACTAAAGCTCTTGAAATTCCATGTCTAATAGCTCCTGCTTGACCTGTTAATCCACCACCGATAACTTTAACAATAACATCATATTTTCCAACTGTATTTGTTACAGCAAATGGTTGGTTAACTATAACTTTTAATATATCAGAACCAAAATATTCATCTAATTTTTTTCCATTAACAACTATTTCACCTTTACCAGCCATTAATCTAACTCTAGCTATTGATTCTTTTCTTCTACCTGTTCCTTGGAATACTATATTTTCTGTTTTCTTTGCCATTTCTATTTTACCTCCCAAACTTCTGGTTTTTGAGCTGCATTTTCGTGTTCACTACCTGCATAAACTCTTAATTTTTTAACCATTTTGTTTCCTAATCTTGTATGAGGAAGCATTCCTTTTATAGCTAAGAACATAGCTTTTTCAGGAGTTTTATCCATCATAACTCTAGCTGAAGTTTCTTTCATTCCTCCAATATATCCTGAGTGATGTCTATAAACTTTTTGATCTAATTTATGACCTGTTAAAACAGCGTCTTTACAATTTATTACTATTACATAATCACCAGTATCTTGATTTGGTGTATATGTTGGTTTGTGTTTTCCTCTTAATAGTCTAGCTGCTTCAGTAGCTACTCTACCTAAAGATTTATCTGCAGCGTCTATTATATACCATTTTCTTTCGATTTCGCCTGCTTTTGGGCTATATGTAGTATTATTCATGGTACTAATACCCTCCATTTCAATTTTTAAAATATTTTTAATCTCTTATGAATAGCCATAAAATAATTTGCATATAACCACCGGGGAGAAGTTATTATGCTAATAATTTATACTATTACACATAATGCTTAATTATTTTAATACAATTACAATTAAAAGTCAAGCATTATAAGGAAAATTTGTTATTTATTTTAAAATTATTTTATGTTTTCATCTAAAACTTCATATCCTTCTTTTGTAAATCTAATTACTTTATCTCCATTAAACGCACATATTGAGTCTGCTTTATATTCTTCAACCCATTCTCTTACAATAATGCTTTTCCATTTTCCTGAGTTATATCCTTTGCCATTATCATTATCATAAAGCCATTTTGGTGCATTAAAAAAACATATTTTAGGATCTATCGCATCATATACTTCTTTAGTAACCCCATTTTGTCCATGGTGAGCCATTTGGACTGCATAACTCTGTAATTTTTCTGGTTCTTCTAATAATTCCTTACTTGTATAATTAAATGCATCACCTAAGAATAATATACTTTTATTAACATCGGTAGCAGTCATTTTGAAAACCATGCTACTTTCATTTCCATTATCTGACTTTGTTATTTCTGGATTAGCAATTCTTATTATTTCGCATTCAACATTATCCATTTCAATTATTTGCCCTTTTTGACATTCGACTTTATTTATAATTTTAGGATTTTCTAAACTATCATACATTAGCTTTTCGCTTGAAAATCCTCTAGTATCATATTTTTCATACCATTCAAGTGGATTAAAATAGTAATACAAATTTTCTACAATAATATCACAATTTTCTCTTCCTAATAATTCGCATAAAGCTCCAACATGATCTGCATGAGGATGTGTAATATACCAATAATCAACTTTTCCATTACCATACTTCATTATATAGTTAAGAAGAAAATCTGCATCTTCAATTTCTCCACCATCAACTACAATAAGCTTATTATTTTGAGTTCTAATTAAATAACTGTTAGAATTACGATTTCCATTTTCTGGTAAAGCAACACCAGCAACTAAAGTTATCTTCATTCCTTCTTCAATATTTTCAACACTATCTGAATTTGTTTCTATACTTTTATCTTTTCCACAAAAAAATATTATAGTAATTAGAATAATTACTATAATACAAAATACTAGTATTTTACCAACTTTTTTCATATAGTACCTCCTAAAATATATTTTATTATAGCACTATTTTAAACAATTTTCTACAATCTACTTTTTAAATATTGATAAAATTTTATTTATAAATTTTTGGAAAGCGCCTTCTTCCTTTACTTCAATTAAAGAAGTCTCATTTTTCTCTAAATTCAAATCAGCTTTTACTTTTTCTTCACTCAAAATACTTCCTGTATTTTTAAATATCTCATCTGGATTATATTTTTCACTTAAAATTCTTTGAAATTCTATTTCATTTTCATCAACTCTTTTTTCGAAATCAGCTTTCTTTTCTTCTGGACACCAATAATGTCTGTACATTACTCCAAGAATACTTCTGGCTTCAAGGCTTAAATCCATCTCAACCAATCTTTTAGTATAATCTAAATTACAAACATAATCTTTAGATGCATTTTCCTTTAAAATATCTATAAATTTTTTAGGAACTTTCTTTTGATCTTCCTCTTCCATATGTTCAAAAATATCCAATACATCAACTGCCGCTTCACTATATCTAGTACTTATCATATGTACTCTCCTTTGTTATATAAATTTATCTTACTTCTTCATTTTCATCTTTATTAGGTTCAACTGTTTTTTCTTCAGCAACCTTTATCCAAGCACTTTCTGCTTGGCTTATTTCTTTTGAGGTTAATGTTACTGCAACTTCTTCAACTTCGTTTATTCCAATTTTTCTATCTTTACTTTCTTCTGCCATCTATTCCTCCAAAAATACTTATTCTATTTTAAATTATATATATAAGAAGTCATTAAATCAAGATTTTTTAAATTTTGTTATATTATTGTAACTTTAATAAAAATTTAATATATATTATAAATGTTTTGTAATATAATATTAATGAAGGAGGTATTATGGAAGTTACAAAATTTGAAACAAACTATAAAAGAAATTTATTTTTTAATAAATCAATAATAAAACCTAAAAAGTATCAAGAAAAACTTGAAAATCAGATTATAAATATTTATCCAGAAATTACATATCAAACTCTACTTGGGTTTGGCGGTGCTTTTACTGAATCTACTGGATATGCAATAAAGCAATTACCAAATGAATTACAAGAAAAAATTATAAAAGATTACTTTTCTCCAGAAGGATTAAATTATTCTCTTGGTAGACTACCTATTGGAAGCTCTGATTTTTCTTTAAAGTCATATTCATATTCTAATAAAGAAGATTTATCTGATTTTACTATTGATAAAGATAACGAATATGTTATTCCTACTATAAAATCAGCTCAAAAAATAAATCCCAATATTTTATTTTTATCATCACCTTGGAGTCCACCTAAGTTTATGAAAAGTAACAAAATGTTAACTTTAGGTGGAAAACTTATAGATAAATATAAACAAACTTGGGCAAATTATTTTGCAAAATACATAAAAGAATATCAAAAACAAGGAATTGATATAAAATACGTAACTGTACAAAATGAGCCAAATGCAATTCAACTTTGGGAATCTTGCTTATATTCAGCTGAAGAAGAAATTGATTTTGCTGTAAATTATCTATACCCTACTTTTAAATCAAATAAAATTAATACAAAAATTTTAATATGGGATCATAATAAAGAAAAATTATTTACAAGAACTAAAAAAGAATTAAATTCTAATAAAGGTTTAGAAGCAATTTCTGGAATTGCTTATCACTACTATTCTGGAGATCATTTTGAAAATATTGAATTAACACATGATGCTTTTCCTGGTAAATTATTAATTCATACTGAAGGTTGTACTGGATATTCAAAATTCAATCCAAATGATGAAATTCATAATGGAGAAATTTATGGACATGATATTTTAGGAGACTTAAATGCTGGCGCAAATGCTTATATTGACTGGAATTTAGTGCTAGATAATAAAGGTGGTCCAAATCATAAATTAAATTATTGCAATAGTCCAATTATGATTAATTCTAATAAAACAAATTACATTAAAAATTTAACTTATTATTATATTGGACATTTTAGTAAATTCATAATGCCTAGTAGTAAAAGGATTGGATTTAGTAGATATTCAACAGATATTGAAGTTACAAGTTTTAAAAATCCAGATAACAGTATTGCTATTGTTTTAATGAATAGAAATGCATTTAATAAGGAATATACTATTTGTTTAAATGATATTTCAATTCATGATAATTTGGATAGTCATGCTATTGTAAGTTATATAATAAAAAATTAATAGAAAAAGTGCCATAAAAGGCACTTTTAATTTATTTTAACATTTCTATTAAATCCATATAGTTTCCTTTTATAATTTCTTTAGTAATTTCTTTTCCTTTTTCTTTCATAATTTTGTAGACACCAATTCTATACAAACGATATCTTAAGTTCATTAATACTTGTAATCCAGCATCTTCACAATTCTCATTTAAAATAATATTATTTTCTCTTTCTAAATTAACAAAAAATGTAATTTCAATTGAATATCTTGATTCTATTTCTTTTACTAGTTCTTTGTCATAAAATTTATTATCTATTAAATCTTGAACTGTATTTATATCTTCTAATATATATTCTATGTCTTTTACATATTTATGATTTTTAAAGATTTCTAATAATTCTTGCATTCCCTCTTCTCTCATATATTCCTCCTATAAAATAAGTTTATAAGAATATTGTGTGTAGAAAATTAGAAAAGATACAAAAAATGTAAAATATTTTATGGATTGCATCTACTACAAGCTGTATATCCTTCTGAAATTGCTGTATTTTTATCTTTAGCAATTTGACTTTGTCTTAAATAACTACATCCTGCACTATGATATTTTTTTCCAGTATTAGTTACATATACTGTATATGAAGTTGTTTGAGCAGGAGTTTCTGCTGATGCAGATGTTGATTGTGTTGTTTGAGTTGTAGTTTTAGATGTTTGAGATTTAGTTGTTTGAGTTGAACTTACTTTCTCATCTAAAGTTTTTTTCTGTGATGTTAAAGTATTTACTTGACTTTCTAAATCTTTATTTTCTTTTGTTAATGTGTTTATTTGCTCTGTTTGATTTTTTAGTTTATCATCTTTTTCTGCATTTGAATTTGTTAATTTTTCAATCTGTCCATTATATTCTTTTTGAATTTCATTTCTTAATTGCTCTTTATCTTCATCTTTATTACTATTAAATTGATTAGTTAATTCTACTTTTTCATTTTCTAATACTGCAACTTGATTTTCTAGTTTTCCTTTTTCTTCTATTAAATCGTTAATTTTCTCTTTATTATCAGTTGTACATACACAAATAAGTAGAAAAATTAATACTACTATTGTAACATTCTTTTTGTCTTTCCAAAATGACTTTTTTTCTTTCTTTTTATTATCTTTTCTACTTTCATGTTCAGTTTCGCTTTTTATTGGATTTTCATTTTCTTCGTTTAATTTCATATATTATTCCCCCAAAATATTATTTATATTTTTTTATATATCACAAAAGTTGTAAATTATCAATTCATGTTTTTTTATCTTTTTTCAATAAAATCAAACAAACAAAAATTGACATATTTCTTATATGTTTATATAATTTTTTAACAAATTTCTTAATTACAGAAGGGAGTGATTAATATGGTATATTTACGTGTTGATGAATTACTTAAAGAAAGACAAAAAAGTAATTATTGGCTTATTAAGCAAATGGAAGGTTCTAGGTCTAATGTCAAAAAAATTATTCGTAATGAAACTGTAAGTATAGAATTTAGAACAATTGACAAATTATGCAAAATATTTGACTGTGAAATTGGAGATTTGTTTGTAAAAGAATAGTTTGCCAGATAGCACAAAAACAACCTATTAAAAATAGGTTGTTTTTATTTATATACAGCAAAAATCAAGTTTTAAAAATCTTTTATTTACTTCATTCCAATTAATTATATTCCAAAATGCAGAGATATAATCTGGTCTTTTTGTTTTATACTGCAAATAATATGAATGCTCCCACATATCTAATACTAAAAGTGGTTTACAGCCCCATAATGTTAAGTTTTGATGTTTTTCACATTGTAATATTTCTAGTTTTCTAAAATTAGGAACCCATACCAACAGACACCAACCTGATGCTTCTACTGTAGCTGCTGCCTCTGAAAATTGTTTTTTAAACGCATCAAAACTTCCAAAATCTTCTATTATCTTTTGTGCTAATCTACAATCAAGTCTTGTTATTTCTGATGCAGGTTTCATATTTTCAAAAAACATTTCATGTAAGATTGCTCCTGAACCTTGAAATGATAATTCTTTTTCTAAACATTTTATATTTTTAAAATCACTTTTGGCTCTTGCTGTTTCAAGATTAATTAATGTTGCATTTGTTTTATCTACATATCCTTTATATAAAATATTATAATGTAAATCTAAAGTTTCTTTTGAATAGAAAGGCTCCAATGCATTTAAGCTATATGGAAGTTCAATCGTTTTTATCATAAATTCCTCCAAAATTTTTTATTTAATTTTATGTGAGGAATTATGAAATATGATTGTAATTTTAAATTACACTTAATTATTAAATCAAAAACAACCTATAGAAATAGGTTGTTTTTGATTCTCTTTTTTGAGAATAATATATGCGTTTTCTATATTTATATTATATTTTTCTAAATTCAATTAGTCAACAATTCCTAATCTTTCTTTTAATGCTTCTTGCAAAACTTGAGAAAAATTAATATGATTTTTTTCACATAAATTATTTAACCAACATGGAATTGTTAATGTTTTTTTGATAGCTTTATTATTATGTTTTCTTCTATATTCATTCATATCAATACTAACAAAGTTTATAAATTCATTATTTTTCAATTTTATATTTGAAAAATCTGTAGTTGCATTTGGAAATTCAAAAAGTTCATCTAAATACAATCCCATTGCATCTTGAGCCATATTAAATGCTTCTATTATATCTTTACCAAAAGTTGAACATCCTCTTCGATTATGTATTGGTATAATTTCTATTTTATTTCCTTTTTTTCATTTTAAGGTGTGAACCTTTTTGAGAAATCTCATGCCAACCATTTTGCCTCAGTAACTTTATTAGTTCTTTAGCACGCATATAGCACGTATTTATATGTGTATCAATTTCTCTGTAAAATATTTCTTATTAAAAAATTCCATTTATTTCTCCTATATAATATCATTTTTTTATATTATATATAGCTAACTTCAACTTGTCAAACCATATAATTTTATCTTTTCAATAAAAAAACAGAAATAACCATATTAGTTATTCCTGTTTTCTATCTATTTTATTAATAATATCTTGTAAAACACCAATCCAAATCAACTCTTCCAGTTATTCCTGAAACAATTCCATCACTTGTCCATTGCCATAAATCATATTTTCCTGTGTAATCTGTTGAAGTTGTATAATGAGCAAGCCAAATGTTGTATCTTTCAAGAACTGGTGCATTTAAATAATCTCTAAAGAAGTTCTTGCTAGCATAAACTCCACTTCTGTAACCTGCATTGTTAAGTGCATCACAGAATGTAATACTTGCATTTGTAAGTTCATCTCTATTTGTTTTTCCATTTTTTACAGCATTTTTTAAAATATCATCTTCTACATCTAAGAAGATTGGCATTTCAAAATGCTTACCTCTTATTACAGACAAACATTCTGCTGCCTCACGAGAAGCTTCAGCACCATTGAAAGCATATGAATAGAAATATCCACCAACAGCAATTCCTAAACGTTTGCATTCATTATAGTATGATTCAAAATGATCATCTATAACTAATTGTTTTTTTGATTCATGCCATTCACCTATTTTTAATATTGCAAACTCTACTTCACCGCTATTTTTTACTAAATTCCAATTGATATTTCCATTATAATGTGAAACATCAATTCCTTTTGATTTTGTAAGATCAGTTATTGCAAACTCAATCTTTCTTGATTGAATTGTTACACCATTACTTGTAAGATTAATTATTTCTAATGTATGAGTTCCCTTACTTAGTCCTGATGTATTTATATCTAAAGTAAATCCTGGAAGTAAATTTGACTCTCTTCCACCATATTCACCTTTATTATATACTTCAAATACATCAGGTCTTTCTTTTCTTGATGCAACTCCAACCCATTTTCCGTCTAATAACACTTGTACAGTTTCACTTTTCTCTGTTGATAATACCCAACCAGAAACATTTAAAGTTCCTGCTCTATACTTATTATTTTTTATTGGAGAATCTACCCACATAGTTCCTGGATAATGTATATTTTTTATAACTTCATTTACTTTTCCTTTTGCAATACCATAAACGCTACCATCTATATTGGTATACTCACCATTATAATTGAAATTAATTGTTCCATTTTGTAATATCCATCCACCATTCTCATTATAGATAACTCCTGTATAATTGTAATCTACTTTTCCGTTAATTACCATTCTCCATGTTCCATTAATCTGCATTAATCCTGTTGTACTTTGGGTACATGTTACCCATACTTTACTTTTTTCTATTATGTATGCGGTATTTCCTTCATATATTGTTCCTTTATAAGCAAATGTTATCTCCCCATTTTGTAAATAATATGTTCCATTTGCATTTGTTCCTAATCCTGTATAAGTATAATCTACTTTTCCTTTGATTACCATTCTCCATACATTATCAATTAACATTATTTCAGTAGAATTTAATTGAACTTGACTACCTTTTATTACATATGTTCCAGTCGAATCTTTATAAGTTCCATTATATTTAAATGTTACTTCTCCTTTTTCTAAGTACCATGTTCCATTTTTATTCGTACCTAAACCTGTATAATTATAATCGATTTTTCCATCCTTTACTAACCTCCAAGTACCATCAATATTTACTACTTCTGTACCAGTTGTTGGTAAATCTACTTTTACTTTACTATTTTCTATTATATAAGCTCTATTTCCTTCATATATTGTTCCTTTATATTTAAATGTTATTTCTCCATTTTCAAAATAATATGTACCATTTGTATTTGTTCCTAATCCTGTATAATTATAATCTACCTTTCCATTAATTACCATTCTATAT
>ERZ777306.3354-NODE-3354-length-16966-cov-4.958311_pt1 | contig 16966 bp, 11 predicted proteins | sample MGYA00374966_ERZ777306 | MGnify/ENA primary metagenome ERZ777306 (study PRJEB29329, sample SAMN06343882) | mouse gut metagenome | isolation source: Mouse cecum | place: Austria: Vienna | collected 2014-11-15 ...
GAGCAATCTTCTGCTGCGGCCCGGAAGCTCGGGTACTTGTACCCGAGTAGTTCACGCGCAAACTCCAAGGCCGGAGCAAGTTGCTCAAATTCCCCACTGATTTTAAATACTTGGTTTGATGAAAACATTTTTCTTTTCCTCCTATTACGCAACAGCCACATCATCAACGATATGTGTCGCAAGATGTTTGCAGATTGTGGCAGGCCCATTATGGGGCACCGGGATAAACTGAATGCCCTTAGACCGGGCCCGGTCCCTTGCATAGATAAAGCTTCTGTGCGGCACATAGGTAGTGATACAAGCGATAGCGTCAACTGCCCATACAGTATCCCGCAAAACGGAATCATCCGGGTAATATTCCCAGTTTGGGAACAGGTTGCTCAGAGCCGCATAGGTGTTTGCGTGGCCACCAACAACCATGACCCGCTTATTGAGCAGCTTCTGATATGCGATCTCGCCAATGCGCTCCCGGATGCCAGATGGGTTCTTGCTCAAGTCAGTCAGCTCGGATACTTCATCTTCTTCAATGAAGATGCCGCCCTCTTCCAGGAAATCAATGAGCTGCTCATTGATGGCGTTGTACCGGGTATTGGACTCAGCCAAACAAGCCTCAAGCTTCTGATTGCATATCAGAGCCTTTTCCAGTTCTTTTTCCAGGCGGCTTGCCGTCTCTCTGGTTTCCTGCAGTTCCCGCTCAGTATCGGAGATTGTTGTTTTCAACGCAGATATATTCTGGGAGTCAGCATCCTGCCTGCAAACCTTCGCAAGATCGCTAGACAACGCATCAATCCGCTGTTCCAACTCCGCCTTTGTCTCCTCCGCCAAATTCTGAACCTTCTTTGTGTTCACGGTAAGATCCCTTATCTCTGCCATCATAGGCAAGACTGCCGACTCAGCGATACTGTACAGCATCTGCACTTTGGGATCATCTTGCTTAGTCAGGATATCCGTGGGCAGGCCGGCTTTTCGCAGCATATATACCTGAGTCAGAACTGGCCTGAATAAACCTGAACAAAGTAGACACGCGTCCAAGGTGGGGTTCAGGCAGGCGATTTCTTCAGCCTTGCGGCGGGGAAGGTTTAGATGGACATCCCCTGCTTCATCGACATGGAGGTCCCAAAAGACATCATCATCATAGCCCTCGAAAAAGAGAGAGTCACAGCCCACTAGCATCATTACATAGCGGCCCACTTGGTCCATTATGGCGGTAACTTCATCGTTTCGCAAATCGTTTTCCTCTAACAGACCCAAGCTGCCCCTTGCAAAGGAAAAACCTGTGGCAGGCTTCAAAATCGAACTTAAGTCAGGCAGACTTTTCATCTCAAGGACATTTGCAGGCCGGCAGAAAGATTGCGATCCCTTCATTTCCTTATCAATCCAGTTCTTTGCAATCTGCTTGGATGTAGGAAACGCCTTTTTGAAATAGGCCCTCATCGTCCGGAGAACGAACTTCTTATCCTTGGGGTCGCTTGAGGTAATGAGCGCTAAATCCTCCAGGCAAATCATGGCGGTGTCCTGAGGCTGCTCAAACAAGCGGGGGTTATCAAATAGTTTGCTGTCCCTCATTGCCTTCATCAGTACGGCGTCAAGGTTATTGGTTCGTCGGTAGTTTTGGAACGCTCGTTTCATTTCCGCAACCGCCTGCTTATGTTTGGAGTTTGTGAACCAGTCAGGCCGCAGCTCCTCCATAGCAATCGCGAAAAGGTATGCCGAAACAATACAGGATGAATCATCGGTGAAAAACTCATCATCAGCATACAGTCCTTGTTCCATCATGGGGTTTGCTAAAATGAACAAACTTTGTTTATCCATGATCGCGAGGTTGGCTCAGGCAATTGCCAAAGCCAGAGCCTCTGCCTCCTTTCTGTTTAACTCATTGTGTTTGTCCGCAAAGGCCGGGATAACCCTATGTGTTTGCGGGCACCCGGCCATATTGCCCAGAACTGACTTCTACATCTCAGTCTTGAAAGCCTCTCGGGTCGCTTTTGCATCTTCTGCTGTCAAAATCTCATCCTCGTACAGGGCGCAGTAGTCCTCAGTGCCCATATGGCCACATCGAAAAATCCATTTGGGCCGCCCATTTACCAGAAGGAGTTCGGAGGCTGTTATCTGCCACTCCTGACCCCGCCGGTCATAAACAGTATCGCCGGGCACGCACGGGACCACGTTGATAGGCTTGCCAGAAGACGATGTTTGATATTGCCGTACATCCTCCGCCGTCAGACCAGTGGGCGTCCCGCACTCCGGGCAGAAACTCCAATCGGTGCCAATATGCCCCATGCATTTACCGCAAATATGCGGTGTTTCATAGGTCGATTTCAATCCAGGGTAGGCGTTTTTAAGAAGCTCCATCCCATCACTCTCCTCACTTTTTATTCTGAAAATACTTTCTAATGCTTGCGGCCAGATTTGGATACCGCAGGATGACCTCAATCACCTTGGAGTCGCCCGTCTGCTCACTGCCAAGAATGTCGCCGGGGCCGCGCAGTTTCAAATCCATCTCAGCGATTTTGAAGCCGCTGGAGTACATCGTCATGGCTGCCAGCTTCTCATTGGAAACATCAGACACCAGATAGCAGTATCCCTGGTCCCCCTTCCGGCCCACGCGGCCACGCAGCTGGTGCATCGCTGACAGACCAAATCGCTCGGCATTCATCACAACGATAGCTGTTGCGTTGGGGACGTTGACGCCCACCTCCACAATCGTGGTAGAAACAAGTATCTGAATCTCACTAGCCGCAAAGCGGTCGATAATCTCCAAAACATCCTGCTGCTTCATATCGCCGCTGATACACTCTACCTTGATTCCGGTACCAATGGACTTACAGAACGTCTTCAGCTCATCAGTAACTGCCTTGACAGAGAGGATATCCTTGAACTTCTCATCCTCAGAATCCTCAATGAACGGGCAGATAACGTAGGCCTGGTGGCCAGCATTGATTTCGGTCAGCAACTTGCGGTATACCTCTTCCCGGTCATGCTCCACGCTAGTAATAACTGGCTTCCGGCCCTTTGGCATCTCCTCAATCGTGATAAGGTCCAAACTATCTCCATAAATAGAGGATGCATAGCTGCGTGGGATGGGTGTAGCTGTCATAGACAGGTGATGAGTGCCCGCCTTATCGAACGCCTCCAGAAGCTCCTTCTGCTGAGCACCAAACCGGTGTTCCTCATCCACGATGGTCAAGCCCAGGTTCTTGAATGAAAGATCCGGCGAAAGGACGGCGTGTGTGCCAATCAGGATATCTATACTGCCCTCATCCAGGCCCTTGAGTATTTCCTTCCTTTCCTTTGCCTTGACTTCGCCAGTCATCAAAGCGAATTTTACACCAATGGCACTGGCCATCTTGGCCATCTCATCGTAGTGCTGCTTAGCCAGTACGAGGGTGGGAGCCATAATGATGGTCTGATAGCCATTCTCCCAGGCAAGGAGGGCGGCAATAAGGGCAACCGCAGTCTTACCGCAGCCAACATCACCGGCAACCATAGCGTTCAAGGTCGTTTCCCCATTCGTCCCTAAGTAGATGGCATCCACAGCCTTCTTTTGGTCTCCAGTCAGAGGAAAAGGGAGCGTCTTGATGAACCCATCCATTTCCTCCCTCTTCGGCATTGTCTTTGCCAGAGCAAACGACTTGTTCTGCCGCCGGCTGTAAAGAGTCTCATAAAAATCATAGATCTGGTCAAACGAAATTCGCCGCTTTGCCTTCTTCCAGGAATCACCACCCATAGGATGATGCATCTCCCTGTAGGCTGGAATCTTCTCCATCAGCCCCATAGCCTTTGCCACCGCGTCTTGTTCCGACCAGACAGACCCGGCAGCCATAACAGACAGGCTTGCGTCAATCTTCTCAGTCAGGTACTTATCAGACATCCCCTGAATCTTGGAATAAAACGGGTGGATATGCGCCAACCGGTTCTCACCTGGGGCGGACATGGCTGGTTGGACAATCTGGGGCTGCCCTCGGAAATAGCTCACCTTCCCGCAGAAGGTCCACAGTGAGCCTGGGGTCAGAGCTTTCTTGTAATAGCAGCCACCGAACCAGGTAATATCGATGTCCCCAGTCCCGTCATCCAAAGTGATGACAAAACGGGTATTGTCGTAGATATTGGTAATCACTCCAGACACTCGGCAGATGTCTCCGTCCCGAAGATCTTTGACAGCTTTCTTTTCTCGGTAATCTTGATACTTACGGGGAAAGAATCCCGCTAGTTCCTCCACACAGGCAATCCCCTTCTTCTGGAATTGTTTCTCTTTAGCCGAACTTACCTTCAATTTGCTCAATGGAATCATAAAATCTCCTCCTGTCCTTTATCTTATATTATGCGATCTGAAAGATTCCTATTTTCAAAAACGGCAAACCCCATATTTGGGTATATACAGAAAATGGGTTTATGGTTTGGATTTTGCGGGATCTCCCTATTCACATGTTCTGAACAACCACACTGATCGATGGTATCCCGGGATAAATTGCTATAATTTCCGCTGCCCTATGCCTAACGACACAGTGACATTCTGTGTTGTTAACAACACAGAACTATGCCTAAGCACCATCGATCATTAAGATTACCCTGCACCTTTGGCCAGCAAGCCAGAAAAAACCTCTCCCCGCCACATTTCATCGTATCTACAAAAAGAAGCTTCTACATTACACTCAGTCGTCTCCGATAAACGGGCATAAGGCAATTCTACAAAGGAAATGGGATGACAGGGAACTCCTGCCACCCCAAGACAAATATTAGACCTTTGGCTCGTCAAGATAGATGAATCCTTCCAGCGCATACTGCCGCCCATGCCAGTATGGAGCATATCCAAACGATCGCTTGTTAACACCCATCCAGCGCACCCCAGACCCGCATTCGCTCTCATAGTAGACTCTGTTTACATAGTCAACAGCCTCTACATACGCGACATGCCCATACCCGCCGGGATCTCCATAACATACTAAGGAATTTGGTTTAGGTGTTGAGCCATAGTTGAACAGCCCAGCAGCTTCATTATTTCTGTAATAGTCTCCACCATTACCATAGATTGCGTTCCTGTACTGTTCCTTTGTAATCGTAGTATTTTGAATCGTACACAAATATTCATATCCACGACCCCATGCCCACCAGGTACACTGGAGACCTTGCAGGCTGTTTATAGGCGCTTTGTGGTACGGGCTGCTCGTCTGAGATTTGCTGTAACTCGAAACCTCACCTTTCCTACTGACACCGATGATGCCCGTAAGCTGATTTTCCAGATTCTTAATCTTCTCAGCATTTACCGTGCCATCGGCGTTATACAGGTCGCCGCCCAGACTGCCGCCGCCATAAATCGTCATCGACTGATAGAAAATCGACATGGGGTCAACAGTAGAGCCCCCTCTGGTCGTCTGCAAATATAATGCAGCTGTATCGCCAGGCTTCTTTCCAGAGGTTCCTATCAAGTCTCCCTTTGAAATTCTGCTTCCCAAAGAAACACTGATTGTATCCAAATAGCCATAGGTGACAGTGAGCGTACCGCCGCCTAGACCGTTAACTTCAATCTCCTGAGTTACATACTTCCCTTGTGCCTTGGCGGGGTCGTTGTTTACCGCCGTAATCTTCCCATCACCAACAGCAAGTATATTGGTTCCCGCCGGCACATTAAGCTCCATGTATGAGCCATTGAAACTGGTGAGTGGTGAGTAGTACGTATTGGTAGGTGATATGGTTCCCGGAATCGTTGTGCCAGTACCAGGAACCGTTCTCGTTCCTCCGTAGCCCAATGTTCCAAGCCCAAGCATAGCATCTTTACCAACGAATAAGAATGTAATATCTCCGTTTTTGAGCTGCTCCTCAGATGCCTCCTCCGCCGTGCTGTACCAAACCTGAGTTGCAAAAGTAATGCTGTGATAGACGACACCTCGGATGTCGCCAGAGTTGTATTGCGCACCAATCTGGAAGCACCTGTCCAGTATTGTGTTCTTGGTTGGAAATACAGTATTAGAAATCGTATCCCAAAACTGGGTTAGGAATCCGAGAACATCTTCTGCAATATTGTCAATCAGCCGATCCAGCCAACTCTTTGCCATAGAATCGGCCTGGGAGATATGGGCTTGCATATTGATTGCTGTAAGAGTATCAAAGCTGGAGATGTCGTAGAGTTTATAGTCGGAGTCAATGGGCATTCCGTTCTGGTCAAGGTTCTCAAATTCCAGTGAAGGATCAGGAATATTGATTGACCCTGAGGTTGCTCCTCCCTTAACCTGGAGGAACCAAATGTTGTAGCCAGAGGAATTCAGATGCAGACCATCGGCTGAGTATGCAGGGTCCAGAGAATTGTCCTCTTGCAGCAGAGACCATATATCGAGAATCTGCATCCCGCCAGAGCTGGCAATCTTATTGATTATCTGGTTCTTGGCCATAATGTAGGCATTTGAGGCATTGTGCCCCTTTCCATCAATACAGGGTGGCAAAGATGTCAGGACGATCCTTGCTCCTGGGGCCTGCTCCCCTATCGCGGTCAGCAATGCCTGATACTGGCTTTCAAAGGTAGTGTCATAGGCCGTACAGCTGTTTGTGCCAGCCAGCAGATAGATCGTTTTCACAGTAGATGGAATTGTCGAGTTTTCCACAACAGTTTTAAGTTTTTGAAGCCCAGCCCCCGTCTCAGCAATTACGGTAGCTCCACCAGAGCTTAGGTTATTGTTGGCATCCAGGCCTACCGTCAGCGAATCTCCGATAAATGCGCTGGTGGAAAGATCGAACGAGATCGCACTGCCACTAATCTCTGATGGGGCAACCCCATCAAGAGATGCGGCAAGGGATTCCAACTGGGCTGCGGATGGAGCTGGGCGGCCATACCGGTCAACCGTACTCACCGCCTCGCTGTTACCCGTGCAGTAGTAATGTGTGTAGAAACCAGCGCCATTGTCTACAATCTTGTAAATCGTTCCTTGGATTTTTGCCGATTGTCCAACGATATTTTCCGGTATTGTAAACTGGCCTGAAAGCACCTGCATAGCGCTGGATATGTCAGCTTCCGTCGGCTGCCAGTTTGGCTGATCATATCTTCCAGGATATGTCGAGTATTGGTTTGGCTGTGTAAGGACCTCCCAGAACGTGTTTGGGAATCTGGAGCTGAAAACTCGGTTGACAAATACAGAACCGACCATCAACTTGTCCAGCTTATCTGGCCCGGCCTCTACCGCTATCAAATGGGACAAGATATATAGATCAGAGGTTGAGTCACCCAAATCAGCAGCGTCCACAACGCCTACTGCATTCAACGACACGTTACCGTTATAAATACGAAGCAGCCCCAGATCCATCAGAAACGCCAGGTTATTCAGATACTCTGTCTTCTCAGATGTACCCTCGGCAGCCTTGAGTCCGGTACGGAGGAAGAAATCCAGGTCCTCCATGTAGTCGGATGGAACATAGTTCGTATATTCATCAGCGTACTCCTGCATATATTCAAATCCCCAGGGGGATGTTTCCTCCTCAATCTTGGGCATCTGGGTAATAACACTGCCGGTTCGGGTTGCAGTCAGCTTACACTCCGAACAACCACCTGCTACACTGATTTTTGTGACGGGTTCACGGTGGTCAATATTGGCCACGCTGTTCTCACTCAGAGGAATCACTGTCTTCTCACAGTCGGCACTATCGGCTGGTCTGATAGTATAGTGGATATTGCCAGAAAATGTTGCCGCATGAGAGACGACGGCAATATTCAAAGGGTACAGGCCAGCGCCTTTATTGCCATAGGCATTTTTCAGCTCTATATCCTGAAACTCCATACGGTCGATATCAACATCCTTGGCATCAGTTACCTTCATATCGATATGTTGATTCGTAACTTTGCGGTTATAGGCATTGGTAAACTTTGTTTCTTCGGCCTTGTTTGGCTCACTGCCCATACCCCATGCTTCTGTATCATCAATGATTGCGTTGATATTGGTCGGCTTCTGATACCGGTAGTCAACAGTGTCAGATTCAAGAGGCTCAATATATGCATCCAAGGCAGCGTTCAGCTTTGCAACGGTATCAATTCCAGCTAATGGCCATTTTACGACCCTTACATGCTGCCAATCTCCCCACTCCCCACCAGCTTCAGTTTCAATCCAGTACCGGCGGTCGATATCAATCTCCACATGAGTGTAAGTACACTCAATATAACTTATTTTCTGCGCTGGCTGATACTGAAGTACAGAGCCAAAGCCATAGTCCCAGAGGCCAGGTTGGACACCAGTTGACGAGCTTCCTGAAATTACATTTCGGTCAGTCAACCTGTATGTGGTTACCCCATCTGTATCTGTGGACGCGGTTGGTGTTTGGGACTTGGCTATCAGGTTCTGGGTATCATCGGAGCCAACATCTGAGTCCAGTTGCGAGGTATCCACCAGCATCTTATCAAAATCCTTTACAATCTCCTCGTCAAACATCTTGGAGTTTGTACCCGTTTTGAAATCGACGGGCAGCCGGGATGTATAAACCGTGGATACATTCCCGTCCTTATCTTCCAGATTTATCTTCTTCCCGAATACAGGTTTAATAATCTGCTCTGGGTAGTAAAATGAATTATCGTGTAGCAGCTCATCTGCCATCCGTATGAAGTCATCAGACAAGTAGAAATTATTTTCGCGGTCGAAATAATCCCTCAGACCGGCAAAGTCCTGAGTCTGCTCCGGTTTATTGAATGTATAAAGCTTGTCGTTATAGGATTTCGTAAACGAACAAGTAGACATATATTTGTAGTAGGCGTCAATGACTGCCTGCGGTTCTGTCATGGCCAGGGCTGTTGTGATACCCGTCTCCGTATCCACGATAGCTGGATTTTGCACAGCAGGGTCCAGATTATCACTTTGGTTGGAACCGCGTTCCTCTGCAATGAAGTTCCAAAGAATAACACCCACCAAAAGGATTCCGCCAGCAACCAGCAGCGGGCCTCCAATAAGGGATATCAACTGAACAAGCAGCTTTATAAAAAATTTGGCCAGATTCGCAATGCCCTTAGCAACCGCTTTAGTACCCTTTACGGCGCTTTTTCGCAATGCGGTCGTTGCCTTATGGGTAACATTTCTGGCCATCCGGCCAGCCTTTTTCATCCCTTTACGCCCCAAGCCTTTTGCTGTGTCCGAAGCTTGGTTCATTGCCTGTTCGCTAACATTATTCATATCATTACCAGTGTTAGGCATAGAAATCGTCTCCTTTCTGATATGTTTTTGAGATTTCCTCAGATTGAGCTCATGGCCCAAATTCCCAACAGAACAAACATATGATATGCAGATGGCCGGAAAGCTATTGGGCTGCTATTCCTCTCCTCGAAAAAATGGACCCGCCTATAATGGCCGGGTCCGTGCAAAAGCAAATAGGTTCTACTGGTATTTTGACTCCAAATCGTCTGCAGAACTTACAGAACTCTGGCCAGACATTGTGTGCAGATCCGCATCCAAAATACGCTCCATCTGTTCGGCCTCCAGATTCTTTTGCGCCTTGGCCTTCTTCCACCAGGAGAAGACAATGTTTCGGTTAGACATTTGACACTCCCCATGCCTGAAGGCAGGGTGATACAAGGCGTTTGTGATAATACGCGACCGGTTCAAAAGCTATTTTGCAAAAATAAAGCCGCTGCCAGGGAGATTTCCCAGCAGCGGCAGAAAATCTTAAAAGAGGCTTGGATCAGGTACTGGAACCAGCCAGCAGCGATGCTTTCACGGGCTGCAGAGCCCCAACCTTGTTATCCTCTCCGCTTGGAATGTACTTCAGGAAGTGGGCATTGGCCAGACCTTCCTTGACCTGATCGTCAGTGATGAGCCGGAAGTTTTCCTGGCCATCGGTCCGGCGATAGAACAAGTCAGCAGCCTCAAGGGCATCCTGCTCATTCTCACACAGGAAGAGGTAGACGGGCTCCTGGGAGTAGTACTTCCCCCAGTGTTTGCTGTTGCAGGCAAAATGGACCAGCTTGTTGTCAATCTTCTCCTTCCAGATGAGGGGGAGGTCGAAGCAGCGCACGCTCTCCAGGATGAACGGATGGCTCGAATAGCCCTGCATAATCTCGAAAGCAGCAGAGAAACGAATCTCCCGGTGTCCGAAGGCGATGTCAAACGTGGGCTTGAAGTAACGCAGAGCAGGGCCCTGCACTTCGGCCAGGGCGAGATAGAATTCGACAGTGCTCAGATACTTCTGGATCAGACCAGAACCGCGGACGGCGTCGGTAGTGAACCAGGTGATGCAATCAGAGTTGCTGAAGTGCTTCAGCAGAGCAACAGCACCGAAGTCCATGCAGTACAGGACAAAGGCGTCCTCGGGAGCCTTGCTGATCTGGCTGTACTGATTCAAATAAAAGCTGTTCATCATCCGCTCGTCCAGCATCCGCCGGATATTGTCATCCAGACCAACGGGGTCGATCCCCTTCATCTCCAGCAGCCGGACCATCTGGTCGTGGGTTGCAAATGTGAACTGATACAGGAACTTCAGAACTTCCAGGGTGACCAGCTTGTCGTACTCAGGGAGCTTGACGAACGCTTTCACCAGTGTATACTCTGGCATCGTCTTGGGCTGACTGGATTCGTGCTCAAAGCACTGCTGATAGTTTTCGGCAAACTTCAACAGCTTGCCCTCTTCTTGTGTGATATAGGTCTTCTCATTCATAGTAAAGTAGCCTCCTTAGAATTTATTTCCCAAATTGGGAGTCCAGGTATAAATCCCGTCTCAGGGTGAACTGCTTTCTCTTTGTCCGGCAATTCGCGGCGTGGGACACTTTTTATCCCAGACATGCCCATCATATGCAACAAATTCAGAGGCTATTGACAGCATTGCTTTTCCAGCAAAATAGGTATCCCATAAGCCGGTGTTAGACATAAAAGAGCCTGTTTCCAACACGATTTTTTTGTATTTGTCATGGAGAAGGGAGTATGTAGTCGCAGGATAATTCTCTTGATGAAGGGCGATGGATGCGCTACTCCAATAGGGCAGCTACCTTTTTCCGCAGATATAAGACTTGGGTATTTTACACATAGGATTCCAATCCTTTTTGGTGGATACAGAGAAACATGGTGGGGAGATTTCGGGATGGACCCACGCCCATACATTCTAAGCTGCCACACCGATCGATGGTATTTGGGCAGGGGCACACGGTCCGAGGCCGAAGAAAAGTGCGGCCCCGCAGGGAGCCGCACAATTGTTGAGATGATTGTTTTAACTAACGCGGATGATTCTACCGCGAATGCGAGGCGGGTCGGTAGGATTCTTGCCGGGGTTCACTGACTCGATCTTGACGGAAACACGGGAACCTTCCTCAATCTCCAGCTCGCGAGGCAGGGCGCACAGGGCATCGATACCCAGCTTCAGATTGACAAACACACCGGTGCTGCGGCCGAAGTCAGCGATGCGGACCACTGTGCCCAGGACGATGGTGTCTGCCTCAAAATCGTGCTCCAGGGGCTTGGTCCGGCGCACCTTGGTGACAACCTCCCAGAATACGTAACCCTCCTGGCTCATCTCCTTGCAGCGGACCTCCACCTTGTCGCCCACCTTCAGGTACTCCCTGATGTCGCTGTGGTCGTCGGTAAAATCGCTGTTGCGGATATGACCGGTCACGCCGCCGACCTCGATGTAGCCGCCATAGCGGCTGAAACCCACCAGCTCGCCCTCGTAGACTTTGCCGGTGCTCAGACCCTGCAGCATGGTTGCCTTCAGCTCCTCCTGCGCCTTCTTGCGGGAGCACAGCAGCCGGCCATTCTCCTCATCCACGCCCAGAATAATGAAGGGTATCCGGCGGCCCATCAGACTCATCAGATAGGGATTGACGTTGTCGGAGTCGGCCTCGGAGGAGTAGATGACGCACTTCTCGCCGCCCTCCTTGATACCAGCATCCTGATTCTTATCCAGAATCACAACCATGTAGCTCTGACCATCCGTGTCTCGGGCCAGGCGGCAGACTTCGCCCCAGCAGATAGTTTCCTTCTCCATAAGCGTCGCCAGGGCCTGCTTATCGGCCTCAAAAATAGCATCCATCATAATAAATCGTTCCTTTCCAGTTGTTCTTTGAACTGACACAGTGTTGTGTCGATGGAGTTTCCCCCATTCGTTTTATATATTATGCAAAGCTATTTGAGGCTATTGGCGTTTTTGCATCAGGTGGTGGATGGCTGTTCTTTTCGGACTGTTCAGACTGGCGTTCGCGTTGTTTTCAACGGCTATCTTCTGCAGACCTCATCTTTTTTGTGGGAAATTTTAACATTGTCTTAAATTCGATGAATATTATGGTACCTATGTGTGTATATTTAAAACAAGCCAATCAGGAGGTGCCGACAAATGAAAAACGAAAAGTGCCCTATTACTTATCAGGGGCAGGTTTATGAGTCTCTCAAAGACTTTGCAGCAAAAAACAATCTGAATTACCCCAAAGTCTTGTCTCATCACAGAAAAGGCCGCACTGCGGAGGAGATCGTGGCTCAATGCCAGTTTTCCACCGCAAGCAAAGCAGCGGCTCCTCCCCCGGAAACGCCCAAACGCTATTATGTTGAGTTCGATGGCGTACAGTACACTTCTCTCTATGCCGCCGCCCAGGCCCTCGGCCTCTCCCCTGGCCGTGTATATGACATTAAAAAGAGAAAGAAGGTTTCTGCTAAGGCAGCTCTCGAATATGCCCTGAATAACTCGGCTAAGGCCGGGAAAGGACGGTCACCCAACGCCACGCCCTGCGTAATAGATGGCGTCTCCTACCCAAGTCGAGAGGCTGCGATGCAGGCATACAATATCCCCCGCATTACCGTATACAGCAGGATGGAACGGGAAGGTATCAGCTTTGAGGAGGCTTTGGTTCGGGGCCGGGACTCTGCCGTATATCGGGCACCTACCTCCAGCCTTTTCTTTAACCTTCACCTTGTTCAATCAAGCCAAGTTTCCGTACCGCCCACTCTGGAGGAGTTATACCGCTCCCTGACCTACTACCACTGCAAGGTTGAATACATGCTGGACCTTCTGACCAGTACTCCGGCTTTGTTCGTGGATGGGCACTCCTATATTTTCTTCAATAAGGATGCGCGAGGGGTTGAAATCATCTCGGAACTCCCCTTCTTTGTTGACAACGACACAATGAACATCATCAATGGAACCTTTGTCACTATCAAGGCATTTGCCCACCAGCAGTCTGGAAAGACGTATCTTGCCGCCTTCCAGTCGGCTAAGGAGGAACTCCAGGAAATCAAATCTCTCCTCAACACTTGGTTCTCCTACGCAAGCGTCAGGGACAAACTTATCCGCACATTTGGGAAACAGGAACAGGATACCGTTGCCGCAATGGCAGAAGCGGATCCAGAAAAGCAAATCGGCTGAACAAAATACTCAGCCGATCTTTTTGTTTGTAGATATTAGATTGATGTATCGTCAATAGACGCGGTGGTTCTTTCTGCGGAGTCTTTCTCTCTGACTCTCTCCTGATTGTCAGTTCCATCTTCAGGTTCTGGCTCCAGAAAAATGGGCTCTTCCCCATTAGGATTCTGGCTCTCGGCAGGAAGGGTAGTCCCTTCATTGGAGGGGCCAATATACAGGCCATCCTGGTCAAACCACTCAGGATGCTCCGTCCGAATAGTTTTAGCCTCCGCAATGGACTCCTCACTCCGATGGGGGAGACTGAGCACAGAATCAAGGCTGGTCCACGGGTCCAGGGCATTCTTCACTTCCTGAATGGCACTTTTAGTCCAGATATCCCGATTAAGCTGGTTATCCAGGTCCTGGATCGTCCAGGGCCTGTAGTAACCAAACTGGTCACCCACAATGATAAGGCGCACATCGTAACCAGAAATGGCCATATCATATGCAGCCAGGTCATAGTAGCGGGTGGAGGAATTCTTGTTAATTTGGGCCAGCATCTCATTTGGTGATTTTAGGTCAGCCACCCGCAGTCTGATATCGTCAGATACCGGCTTAGGCAGGATAAGCGAGGACCAATCCACAAAAGCATCGCACTTTACGCTTATGGGCGACCAAGCCACTGCAGCCGCCAGAATCTTTGGCTCAGTAAACTCGGCAAAGGTTTTGGCCGGATTATCATCTTTGCGGATGTTGATTACTTTGGCCACATCGGAGCGCAGCAGGTCAAATCTGTCGCGCCAATCCTCCATTCCCTGGCCTTCATCACCCTCCAGGTTCTTATACAAAGCCATCTGCTCCGCTAAAAATGCGTCAAGGCCCGTAAAATTGCCTTTACTCAGAAACTTTAGAGAGGCCACCTCCAGCATCTCAGGGGTGGCTGGAGCCATTGATGGTCGTGACTGGTATTCATCCTCAATGTCCTGAGACGATACAGGGGGCGGATCAGTCAGTTTGTCGGGATTCTGCAGTCCGCCGAATTTACCGCCGGGGTCCTCCGCCTTCTGAGTGCCGAAAAACAGCACAAGCATAATTGCAAAAACGAGCACAATGGTCATTGCACCAATGGCGGCGGCGCCAATGATAATCGTTTTGTTGATATCAGCCCGGCTGGTAGTCTTAGAGGGCTTGTTATCTACAACTACCTTCTTGGCTTCGCTTTCATTATCGAACATCTTTTAACCCTCCTCAAATCAAGTTGTCATCACACAGAGGATCTCCGTGGTCATCGTCAAACTTGAAGTCTTCTTCTTCTGATGGAGAGAACATATCGCCGTGGGTCCAATCGTCATCATCATGGCGCTGGTCCTCAAACATCTCTACCTTCCGTCCATCGGGGGTGGTGTCAGCGGGGTTCTCTCCCAGCCCCTCCTCAATGCTCTGTTCTGGGACCCTCTGTGGCGGGGTCGGGATAGAGGGCTTAACTGGAACAGCATTCATTTCTGTCCCATCTTCTTCAGGCCCCCAATCGATATCACCAGCAGCAGATGCGGGGTTTTGCTCACCCTCACCCTCGCCTTCGTGCTCCTTGATGTAGCGATACTCATGGGTCACGATCTCATCCTCGATCATCTGTTTTAACCGTTTATCATACTCCATGTCAAGCCACTTCACCTTACCAACTTTAGGCGTCTGGATGGAGTTATTCTTGATGATACAGTAGATAATCTCGCCGAATGGCCGGTAAATGATATCAGACGGAGAAAAATTGGCTGTCATCTTTGCCTGTTCACGGACACTCTCTGAGGGGTGCCCGAGCCGATCCAGTCCGCCAGTGATAAGATTGAACCTTTTGTGCGTCTGGCTCTTAACCACTTCGATCTTTTCATACTCACCGAACTGCTCTGAGTAAAATTTGGCATCATCCTTTGACCCACCGGGGAAAATTACGATATTACGGGCGTTGGTAGAAACCAGTTCCACAAAGTTCTTGCCATCCCGGCCGCCGCCCATGGCCATCTGGGCCCTGGCCTGAGTAGCCAGGTGCGACGCCACGCGATAGGAACGGCCCTGTGTCAGCATATCGGCAAAGCCCGGGGTGGAATATGTCTGGAACTCGTCGATGTAGAGGAAGTGCGCACGGCGGTTATCCTCATTGCCAGGCCGGCGGAATACAGCCGACTGCAACTGCAGAATAATAAAGTAGCCAAGGAACTTGCCCAGATCTCGAAGTAGGCCCTGAGCGGTAGAGATACAGATAACGCCACCTTCTGCCAAGTGCTTATCAAAGTCGATCTGGTTCTGCTCCCCTGCCTCCACATCAGGATTCAGGATATGACGCAGATACTGGTTCGCAATTACTTTGGCCACCTGAGACCGGATGCCAGAGGAGTTCTCATAGACCTTTGACCGCTCCGCAAAGTACTCGTTCATAAACCAGCTGGCAATATCAGCATTCTCTTTCGCCTCATCAGGCGTTGCAGAGCTGATTTTCGAGAATTTATTAACCAACTCGCGGCCCTGGTTGCCGTTGTTCTGCAGAACCCGGCTCATCCAGATGAAGGTGGAGTAATAGCCGTCTATTCCCTTATCCTTATCCAGCCGTTTCAACACCTTCAAGGTGTTTCGTACCAACTGTTCAGACAGGTCCTTGAAGTACTGGGGGCTGTCTGGGTTCAGCATCAGAAACGTGGTTACGGCATTCTCAATAACATCAGACTCATCACCTATCAGGGGGTTGAAGAACGGGCAATTATCAACGCTGGGGTCAAAGTAGATGTAGGGCCGCCCCAGGTCCTTAGCCATCATAGCCACTTCTCGGGCCAGGTCGCCTTTAGGTTCGATGACGGTCACCCCAGCCTCAAGGTTATGAACATCCTGATTCACCATAGGTAGAATGACCTGAGATGTTTTACCTCCACCGGTGGGACCCAGGATGAGCATGTGAAGGAAGCGGTCCTTGTAGGGGATGATTTCGCGGGGGTCCTTATCCCCTGCCTCCAGGCGCTCCTTATCGTCACACAGGACAACGTCCCCAGGCTTATACCCCGTATTGCCCTTGGCCAACTGAGAGTTACCCACATTATCCAGCCACTCCCAAACCTTCTTTCCAGACTCGCTAAACTGAAAGACTGTCACGATGGCCAGGGCTACTACAACAAAGGCAAGCCCTACAAGGACTATGGCTCCGGAAGCGCCAAACCATTTGGCAAACATACAGTAGGGAGAAAGACCCAACAATGCGGCAAACAGGAATATATTGATGTGAGCCCACAGTTTTGAGGTCCGTGCTTTCTCCTGAGCGGACTTGCAGGTCAGAATATACCATACAAGGGACGCAAACTCAAGGATAAGTGCCACAATAAACAGCGACTTGTGAAACAGCAGGGACAGGAGCACGCCAAGGGTACAGAGTCCTGCAATGAACTGCTGTCCGGATACAGCCCAGGCAGGCCCGCTCTCCTGGAGAAAGCCGTTGACATGCTGCGCTAAATTGCTGATCTTCTCTTTCACAATTTTGTGTATGGTCAGCTGTAAAATACTGACCAAATCCTCCTTTCAGAAATGATGTATGTATCATATGCACGTTCCGCGAAAACGATATGGCAATTAGAATCTGGTGTTCCTGTCCCCTGACCTCTGGTGCTCACCTGCTGTATATCGTTTACCCCGATTACCGCTTGTT
>ERZ777306.3362-NODE-3362-length-16925-cov-4.485359_pt1 | contig 16925 bp, 6 predicted proteins | sample MGYA00374966_ERZ777306 | MGnify/ENA primary metagenome ERZ777306 (study PRJEB29329, sample SAMN06343882) | mouse gut metagenome | isolation source: Mouse cecum | place: Austria: Vienna | collected 2014-11-15 ...
ACATGATTTATTGTATTGCCCTTATTTTTTGCTTAATTATCTTTTTACAGGTTTAGGAATAATGCAGAAATATGCTGCTTTTTACTCCGATTAACCACTCGTAACCGCTACTAATTACTATTAAATTTTCGAAAAAAGCCTAGAATATAGCCACTTTCTATGCTATTATAGCATATTAGCGTGAAAAGTACAACAATTTTTTTCGAAACAAAAATGATAGAAATTATCAATATGGAGGTAAGAAAGTATGAAGAGGGCGGCTGGAAGTGTGAAATGCGTTGCCATAGCGCTTTTAAGCGTATTTATGGTGTTCTTGCTGATTTGTTCGGCGTTTGCACCTGTGCTAAGTGTGTTTTCGTTCACGTTTGCGCGCGCCGAGGTAGTCGTGTCGGTAGACGACAGCGACGGATCGAAAAAGTATATCGTCAACGATACCGTGCGGATCACGCCTCTTTCCGATACCGTTGTCCGTATCGAAGAAAAGGGAAAGAAGGGGTTCGAGGACAGAGATACTTTTTATGTGCTCGGACGCGAAGATTTCGAAGCGCCCGAATCCTCTTACGCCGTCGTAGGCGAAGAAATCCGGATCGCGGCAGGTTCTTACCTCGTGCACGTGCCGCAGACGGCGAGAGAACTCTCCGGCGTGTACGTGACGGACGCAAACGGATTTACGCTCTATAAATACAACGGCGTGAGTCTTCCGAACACCTATCTGCCTTCGCCTTCCGACGATCTGCGCGGCTGGTATTTTTCGGATAATCCGCGCATCGTGCCCGGCGACAACGGATATTCGGTGCTGGAAGAAGAAATCGAACTCAACGGTTGGGACTTCGAGAACGAAGCGCCCGACGTTTACGTGTTTGTTCCCGAAAATTACGCGGGGTTCTGCGAGGACTTCGTAACGCTTACGGGCAAGAGCAATCTCGTCGATCTTAAAAATCTCGGATTCTGGGATTCGCGCTGGTACGTGTACGACGACGCTACGGCGCTGAAACAGATTCAGGACTATCTCGACAGAGGTTACAGCATCGACATGCTCGTTATCGATACGAATTGGAGAAAAGGCGACGTCAATCAGACGCCCGGCATGGACCCCGCGGTGGGCGGCATGGGTTACGAGATCGACGAAAATCTCTTCCCCAACATGACGGAGTTTCTGGAAAAAGCGCACGAAATGGGCGTCAATGTGATTTTCAACGATCACCCCGAACCCAGCGAAGGGACGACGAACGGTCTTGACAAAGACGAAATAGAATTCCGCAGCGACAACTTGAAGCTGATCCTCTCTTACGGACTGGATATGTGGTGGTACGACCGCAACTGGCATACCGCGCTCAATTCTCCCGATCAGGATCTTTCCGTGTTCGCTTGGGGAATGTACGCGTTCCAGTTTATCGAAAACGAATACTATGAAGAGCTTTCCGAACAGGAACTCGAAGAGTTCGCCCGCCGCGCGATCATCATGGGCAACGTGGACGGCTGTCTGCACGGAAATTGGAAATACGCTTCCGATCTCTCTTCTCACAGATATACCATTCAGTGGACGGGTGACATCGGCGTAGACGAACATGCGCTCGCGCTTGAAATCCGCGATTCCATTTACGGCAGCGTGGAGAACGGGATCCCGTACGTCAGTTCGGATATCGGCGGACATACCTCCGCGGTCACCGACGACATGTACGCCCGCTGGATCCAGTACGGCGCGCTCAGCACGATCTGCCGCGTGCACTGCACGCACGAAGTGTATTGCCATCAGGAAGGCAGAATGCCCTGGCTGTTCGGCGACACTGCGGAAGAAGTTACCAAAGAATACGTCGGCATGAAGTATAATCTGATGCCCACCTATTACGCGCTTGCGGCGGAAAACGCAAACACGGGACTTCCCATTTTGCGCCGCCTCGATATCGCCTATCCCCAATATCGGGAAGCGTCGCGGAACGACGAATTTTTGCTGGGCGACGGCATCATCGTTGCGCCCATCAACGAAGCTTATATCAAGACGGGCTTCGACGACGGATTCTTTACGCACAGCGACGGCGGCGTCGTCAAAAACGGACTGCTCGGCAGCTATTATTCCAACAGAGACTGTGCTGGCGAACCCGTTTACCGGAAAGCGGACACCGACTTCGTGCTCGATTGGGGGCTTGCGGGACCGAAAGGGCTTCCCGCCGACAATTTCTCGATCGAATGGAAGGGAAACTTTAAAGTCGGCGATACCGATATGAAGTTCTCCTTCTTTGCGGACGACAGAGTACAGGTCAGAATCGACAACAAGACGGTTGTAAACAGTTACAACGAAGACAAACAGGAAAACGAGTACGACGTGCTGTTCGAGACGGATTACTATAAGGCGGGAAGCACGCACACGATCGAGATCAGATACGTGGAAGAGGGCAACAATGCGCACTTCTATATGTACGGCATGGAGAAGCCGACGAAAGGCGCTTCCTACTGTTACGACAGCCGCGAAGTATTCCTTCCCGACGGAACCTGGATCGACGTATGGTCGGGCAAAGAATATCAGGGACCGTACACTTATACGGTGACGCACCCGCTTGAAACTTCTCCCATTTTCGTCAGAAAGGGTTCGCTTGCGGTGCTTGCGCCCGACATGAAGAATTTGAACGAAAAGGATTGGAGCGAACTCACGCTGGACGCGTATCCCTCCGCGAGCCTCGCCGAAACGACGCTCTACGAGGACGACACGGTCACGCAGGCCTATAAATTCGGCAACTACCGCACGACCAAGATCTCGGCGGAAGCGGTGGACGGAAAGTATACCATCCGGATCGGCAAAGCGGTCGGCGAGTTCGAGGGAAAAAAGGCGTTTAAAGACCGGAAGTGGAACGTTCGCCTGCACGCGTTCGAAGAACTCGGCGAAGTGAAGAGCGTCACCGTAAACGGAAAGCGCGTTACGGGCATGCGCTATTATTCGCGCGACAACGCGGCGTCTCCCTTCTCCTTCTCGGGCGCTTCCGCGGATACGGCGGTTTACGAGTTCTCTTTCTCCGGCAATATCGAAAAAGAAACGACGGTGATCGTGGAGTTTGCAAACAATTCCGCGCTCGCGACTTTTGCGAAGAACGCGCAATACGACGCAACCGCCGCGAATTTCAACGTTGCGGTCGCGGACGGCGTGAAAGACTATATTAATCTCGACAACTCCGCTTACGACGACTGGGCGTATTTCGGAAACGAAACAGCGCGCAAGGGCGGCGCGAAGCACCTGATCGGCGAACTGACGAGCGATTTCGAACTGTACGCTTCCCAGAACGCGGCGATTCAGGCGGATTGGACGAACGGCGAAGGCGTCGCGCTCGGCGAGGGCGTTTCCCGCGGGATCACCGGTCAGGTAGACGTCAACGTTGCTCTGAAAGTGAACAAGGGCGCGGCGAAAGTGTATACGCTCTATCTCGTGAGCGAGCAGTGCGTGGGAAAACTCACCGTGCGCGACAGAGCGGGCAACGTGAGAACGATCATACTCGACGACGAGAACGAAAAGCTCAGCGCAAGCGGAAATCTGAACAATAACTTCAACGGCAAAACGACGAGAAAAGTCACGATCGCCGTTTCGGCGGAAGAGGATACGGAAATTTACGTGCGTTACAGCGTGCACTCTTCCAGAAAAGACGCGGGTGCCGGCACGGGTTCCGCGGCGAGAGTGGGGATCAGCGCGGTCGTCTGCGGCAACGCGGCGGCGGAGGACTCCGTTCTTACGATGCCCGAACTTCCCCGCACGGAACTGACGCAGGAAACGTTGCCTTCTTCGGTAAACCTTTCCGAATCCGACAAGGGCGAAGTGCTCGATTGGTACAAAGCGAATTACGGCGACGACGGCGAAGTATACAAGAAGGACGGCGAAGCCATTCGTTCGGTCGCTTATACGGAGGCCAACCGCTTCGGCGATTTCAAGTCTTCCGTTTCGTGGACGGACGGCGAGGGCGAGACGGTCTGTATCGGCACCTCGAACGGTTTCCACACGAACAGCAACGGCAATATCGAAATCGTGTTTAACGTCGACGAGAATACCGACTACATCGTTTTGTACGTGGGCGCGTGGAACAGCGGCAACCAGATCACCGTTTACGACTACAACGGCACGATGAAGGGGAACACCTCGTTTACGGCGGGCGGCGATTCGGTATGCAAGAAAGTCGTGATTCCCGTTAATGTGACGGGAAAGACCAGAATCAAAGTCGTCATCGCTTCGACGGGCGCGCACGACGGCGGCAACGCTTCCGTCTCCGCCGTACAGGTAATCGGCACGCTTCCGGAAGAGAAACGCAACTGAGGATCTGCCCGCAGAGGGCTGAAAAATCATTCCGAACCGTAAACGCGTTTACGGTTCGGAATGATGTCGGCATTTTAAAAGCTTCTTTGCGGAAATAATTCGAAAATAAAATCGGGAGGAAATTTATGAAGAAGAGAAGTATCTGGCTTGTGATCGGACTGTTGATCGCGTCTGCGGTATTCGCCTTAGCGGGCTGCCGCAAAAAGGCGGAAACCGTTTACAAGCTCAGCGAAACGGAAATCGTTCTGACGGTCGGGCAGGAAAAAGAACTGACGATCTCGCCCGTGCCCGCCAAACCGGTGAGCTGGGAATCGGGCGACGCGGCGGTTGCGACCGTTGCGAACGGCGTGGTGTCGGCAATCGGCGCGGGTACCGTCACCGTCACGGCGACGATCGAGGGCGTGAAGGACCCGCTCTCCTGTACCGTAACGGTCAAGAACGATCAAGTTGAGGGGGGGGGGTACTATTTAGACCTAACTTCACTCGCTTTAAAAACGGGTGAGACCAAACAGCTCTCCGTGTTCGACGAAGAGGGTCGTCCCGTACAGTCGGTCGTCTATTCGAGCGCGGATTCCGCCGTTGCGTCCGTTTCGGAAAGCGGACTGATCACGGCGGTTGCGGCAGGCGAAACGACCGTCAAAGCGGCGGTGAACGGCAAAGAACTCACTTGCAAAGTGGTCGTCGCGCAAAAATATACCTATTCGCTCGATAAAACTTCGCTCGATATCGCCGCCGGCGCGATCGGGAAGCTGACGCTGATTACGACTCCCGAGATCGGCGAAAGCACGCGTCCGCATACGTTCAGCAGCTCCGACACGGGCGTTGCGATCGTAGACGGCGGTTCGGGAAAGGTGACGGGCGTCGGCAAAGGCACGGCGACGATCACCTGTCTCGTAGACGGAGAAGAACTGACGGCAACCGTTACGGTTACCGAATACACCGTAAAGATCGGCGGCGAGGCGTTGGGCGAACAAACGATCCTCCGCGCAGGAGTGGAAAAGGACATCACGGTCACGGCAGATCCCGACCGTGAGATTTCTGCTGTCTTCGCCTCGGGCGACGAGAGCATTTTAACGGTCGAGAACGGCCGTGTCGTTCCGAAAACCGAGGGAACCACGACGATCACCGTGACCGTCGGCGGCAGAGAATTCAAGACGACGGCGATCGTCCGTTCCGGCGTTATCTACGACGTCAATTACGAAGAAGCGACGCTGAATCTGGGCGCGACGAACAATACCGTTCAGCTCGAAGTCACGCGCGATCCCGCGGCGGATTTCGAAGTGACGTTCGAATCTTCCGATGATACGGTCGCAACGGTAAGCGAGAGCGGTCTGGTCACGGCGGCGGGACTCGGCACGGCGACGATCACCGCGCGCGTGACGGGTACGGATATCAGCCTGACCACGACGGTTTCGGTCGTGCTGTCCTCCTCGCTTGCGCATGAAGATTATACGTTCGGTTCGGGCGCGGTGAATCTTACCCGCCTCGACGGGAACAAGACGATCGACTGGCGGCAATATCATACTTCCGAGAAATTCCCTTCGCCCGCCAGAATGAAGAATAACGCAGATTTGATCGGCGATTACGCCATGGTCGGCTGCGACGACGAAGCGTTCTGGGATTATAAGACCCCCGTGTTCTTCGAAGACGCGGACGGCGCGAACAGCTTCGGCGTATACACCTACGGGCGCGCCGTACACGGCAGCTATACGGTTCCCGTGAAAGTGACGAACGCGGTTTCCAAAATCGTGATCTTTACGGGCAGCTGGAAGGAAACGGCGACGATCGAATTCAGACTCGGAGACGTCGTGTTGCAATCCGAATCCTTTGCGGGCGGCAACGACGCGCTTGCGAGAAAATACGAACTCGCCCTCGACACGAGCGCGCTGAAAGACGGCGAACCGCTCGATCTTACGATTGCCGTGAACTGCCCCCGTACGAACGGCGGGAATGTATCGCTCGTTTCGGTTGCGGTTGTAGGCAAGGAAGCGCATACCGTTTCGGCGACGGCAAGCGCTTCCGCGCAGGTAACAACTTCGGTCACGGGCGCGCAGAACCTGACGGCTATGGGCGGCGTCGATTGGGCTTCCGCGAACGGCGCGAAAAAGGCGGGAATCCCCGCCGACGGCACGATCAAGACGGGCGGCATCGAATACGGCAAAAATCCGAATTCCGCAAACGATTATCCCGGCGCGACGTTCAACTGGACGGACGGCACGGAAGCGGCTCCCGCAAACCTGAAAACTTTCCGTTATGCGGACGATTTCGTGACGATTCCCGTCCGGCTCGATCGCGGTAAATCGACGGTCACGCTGTTTGCAACGGGCTGGAATTGCGGCTATCTGGTTGCGCTGTACGACAAAAACGGCAATTTCGTAAATGCATATCAGGGCGCGGATGAAAGAGCGAACGCCAGCGTTTCGAGCAAGGTCGTCATTACGGCAGACGTTACGGAAGCGGGCGAATACAGTTTGAAGATCTTGAAGTGCCGCGGCGCGGGAAACGTCGGCTGGGCGGCGATCGCCGTTTCGGGCGCGAACGATTTCGAACCTGCACAGACCGTTTACGATCTGAATAAGGGCGAAGAGGCGAGCGTGACGCTCGTCGGAGAGGGTACGGCTCCCGCCGCTTCGTTTGCATCTGCGGACGAAGGGATCGCAACCGTAACCGCCGAAGGCAAGATCACGGCGGTCGGCGCGGGCAGAACGTATATCACGGTTTCGTATGCGGGCGCGGAGAGAAGAGTCTTCGTGACGGTTACGGAATACGTCATTGCAAGCGATACTTCGGTATCTCTGTTCCTCGGCGGAAAGAGCCGGATCATCGTTGCGAGCAATCCCGAAGGACACGCGATCGACGCGACTTACCATCTCGCCGACGGCGAAGATAAAATCAGCGTTTCCGCAAGCGGCGAGATCACCGCGCTCAAATCGGGCGAAGCGATCGTGACCGTCAAGGTAAACGGCATTCAGATCGGCACCGTCGTCGTGACCATTGCGAATTACGAACTCAACGAGACTTCGCACACGATCGTTACGGCGAGCGGAACGAACACCTTTAAACTCGAAGTCAGGGATCCTTCCGACAACAGCGTGATCGATCCCGCGAACGTGGTATTCGAATCCATGGACGAAGAGATCGTTACGGTATCGGCGGACGGCACGGTGACGGCGGTCGGCGTCGGGAAAACCACCGTCAAGGCGACGTACGAAGGCGTCGTGCTGGAATGCGAAATCGAAGCCTGCACGCTTCCCGTGACGACGAACGCGATCGAATACGAAAACGGCGCGGATTATACGGTCAATCTTTCGAAGTTGGACGATACGAAGGAAACGCTCGACTGGCATTACTTCGGCAACGGCTTTGCCGACGAAATGAAGGGCGGTTCCATGATCGGCGAACTGACGGGGGAACGCGCCGCGTACTTCTACGACTACCGCGCGAAGATCAACTGGCAGAACGGCACCGTGCGCGATTCCAGCTTCAACGATCTTACGGCGGGCTGGACGTTTAAAGGCAGCATTTCCTTTACCGTCGCGCTCACGGAGAATACGGAATATATCGCAATCTTTACGGGCGCTTACCACGCGAAGAACACGATCGAAGTCAGGATCGGCGACAAAGTCCACACGGTATACGAATTCAGCAACCGCGGAAGCAACGACGGCGTAGACAAGAACAAGCAGTACCGCATCTATCCCGACGTGAGCGGAATGACAACCGCGCAGACAGTCACCGTGACGCTTTCCTGCGGACCGGAACCCGATAACGGCTGGAAGGACAACATCAGTCTCGTTGCGGTCGCGGTCGTCGGCAAAGACGCGCGCACGGACGACGGTAAATGCGCAGGTACCGCTTCGGCGGAGGCGACCGCGCTCATGCCCGAATCGGACAGCGTGATCGATCTTACCGGGGTCGGTACGCTCGACTGGGTGTACGCCAAGAACGGAAACGGCGGAATGACCAGGAAAGCGGGTCTGCCTGCGAACAGCGTGATCAGAGCGAACGCGATCAAGACGGTCGGCGGCGACGGCTATGACACCTACGGCAACAAAAAGCAGTATTTCAGCTGGACGGACGGCGTCGACGCGCTTGCGGGCGACAAAGTGAACAACTTCCAGTGGATCAACGATAAGTATTATATTCCCGTCCGTCTTCCCGCGGGCGAGACCGAAGTCACGCTCTATCTCTCCGGTTGGAAATGTTCGTATTTCGTGACCGTGCTCGACGGTTACGGCAACAAATTGATCGACGCGCAGAAGCTCGTCAACGGCGACGGCAACAGCAGTCAGGCGGTCGCGGCAAAAGTTTCGGTGAATGCAACCGAGGCGAGCACGTATACCTTTCTCGTGACGAGACAGGGCGCCGGAAACCACGGCTGGGCGGCGGTCGCGGTTGCGCAGAAATCCGAATATTCGCTCGCGAAAAGCGTGTTCAACGCAACGCTGGGCGGCAATGCGGCGGGCAAGATCGAAGTGACGAAGGACGGCTCTACGGTTACGGAAGGGATCGTCTTTGCTTCGGACGACGCGACGGTCGCAACGGTCGGACAGGACGGTACGATCACGGCGGTCGGCGCGGGTACCGCGACGATCACCGTGACGGTCGGCGGAACGGAATTCTTCGCATACGTGACCGTGACGGAGTATTCGCTGGGCAGTGCGGACGAAGTTACGCTTCCGCTCGCGGCGACGTCTCAGATCGATGTTGCGGCGAATCCCGTCAGGACGGCGGAAATCAGTTACGCTTCTTCCGACGAGAACATTGCGACGGTGAGCGAAACCGGACTGATCACCGCGGTTGCGGCGGGTACGGCGACGATCACGGTTACGATCGACGGCAAGACGTTGGAAGTCCGCGTCACGGTCGTTGCCTATAAGCTCAACGCATCGGAAGCGCTCTTGACGGCGGGAGCAGAGGGGGAGGGTACGCAGCAACTCTCCGTCCTCGATAACGCCGAAGAAGCGGTTGCGGGCGTTACGTTCGAATCCCTGAATCCCGAAATCGCGACCGTGGACGAAAACGGTCTCGTTACCGCGGTTGCGGTCGGTACGGCGACGATCACGGCGAAAACCGCCGACGGCGTAACGCTTACCTGTGAGATTACCGTGACCATTCCCGATACGAACGCCGTGCTGACCGAACTGAATTACGACTTCGAAAATCTTTCGCGCGTGTCCGACGAGTTCAAGACGGTCGACTACAAGCATTGGAGCAACGAAGCGACGGTGGAAATGGACGGAAGAGAAGCCCTGATCGGCGAACCCTCCTCCGTAAATACGAATTTCTGGGATTACAAGGCGACGATCGGTTACGGCTTTGAAATCGGCGGCAGAAACCTCGGAAAATGCTACGGAAAGACGAGCAACGGATTCGAACTCCCGATACTCATCAATAACCGCGTGAGCGAAGTGGTGTTCTACACGGGCGCATACGAAGCAACGGCGACCGTTACGTTCAAGCTCGGCGACAGAGTGCTGGGAACCGTTTCGTTCACGGCGGGAAATTCGGGGATCGCGCGGAAAGTTTCCATCAAACTCGATACTTCCAAAATGATCGATTCCGCGACGCTGACGATTGTCGGAACCAAAGAGGGCGGCGGAAACATCAACGTCGTTGCGGTTGCGGTCGTCGGCACGACGGCGTATACGGGAACGGAAATCGTTGCCGGAACGGGTACGGCGGTCACACAGAAGGTCGAAGGCGAAAAAGGAAGCAATAAGGTCAATTTGACCGAAGTCGGCGCGCTCGATTGGCGTTATTCGCATTGGGAACCGGATACCGCGACTTATCGCAAGTTCGGCGGCACGGCGATCACGGGCGAAACCTATTACAACAACGAAGGCGCGGCGGTCGATCCTTCCAGAAATCTTTGGGACGGCTTCTCGGCTTTCAAGTGGACGGACGGCGTATTGGTCGGCTCGAATGCGACCGAAGGCTCTTCGAACCCGAGCGATTCCAACGAGAGTTGGGAAGGGAGTTCGGAATACACCAACAACTACTATGCCGCGAGCGGCGAGATTCATATCGCGATGCACCTTGCGGTGGGAACGTACTCGATCACGGCGTATCTCAATTCCTGGAAAGCCGACATCAGCGCGGCGATCTATGACGGCAACGGCAATTTCGTCGTCGGGAAAAACATGATCAACTACGAGCCGGGCGACGGTTCGGGCTGGGTGGTTACGTTCACGCTCGAAGTCACGGCGGAAAGCGATTTCAACCTCGTGATCGGTAAGAGCCGTTCGCACGGCGCGGCCGACAGACAGGTCGCATGGCAGGCGGTCGCGGTTGCGACGCTTCCCGAAGCGATAAAGCAGGACTGATCTCTGACAGCCTCTTTCTCCCGTCGTTTCCCCCCTTAACTTGCGGCGGGAGAGAAGAGGTAAGATTTCCCGAAAAAACATTTAAAAGATCGTATAAAAGTATTTAAGGAGAAAGTTATGGCAAAATTCAAGAAAACTTTGATCGTATCTCTTGCGGCGCTACTGGCGGCGTCTTCCGTGGTCGGATTGGCGGCTTGCGGACAAGGCGAGGACGACGACGGCGGAAAAGGCGGCAATACGAAATTGACCACGTTGCAGTTCTGGGGTTCGGGCGACGCGGACGAACTGAAAGTGTTCGGCAATATCGTAAAGGAATTCAACAAGACGATCGGCGCGGAAAAGAAAATCAAGGTAGAATATTCGGGGAATCACGAAGATCCCGGCAATAACGCGTTGCAGCTCAGCGGCAACAATCCGCCCGACGTGATCTACGTTCCCGACCGGCATCTGAAATCTTGGGTGAGCGCGGGTTATCTCGAAAATCTGACCAATCCCGACGGCAGCGCCAAGTACGACGGGCTGGAAGAGTTCACTGCGCCCGGCAAGATCTGGGATCAGGGAATCCAGCGTTACCGCTTCGATATCGCGACGGCGACCTCCACGCCGACCTCCGTGCTTTGGGCGCTTCCCAAGGACATCGGTCCCACCGTTTTGTATTACAACAGAGAGTACATGGAGGAAATGGGGATCGAACACATTTCGCTCGACCCGACCGATGCGGAGTTCGTATCGAAAGGGTATCCCGAAAAAGGTTATTTCCAACATACGGACGGCAAGTGGTACTTCAACAACCGCGTTCCCATGAGCTGGGACGAAACGACGACGCTCGCCATGAAGATGCAGAAAGAAGTCGACGCCTGCAAGTACGGTTATTTCACCGAATGGTGGTTCAATTACGGTTGGTCGGTCGGCGGCGACTGCGTGGAATACGTTCCCGAGGGCAACGACGCGGACGGCAACCCCATGGGCTATTACGAGTTCACGCTCAACGATACGACGGTGAACTGGATCGTCAAAGACGATTGCAAAGAAGCCGTCAAGGTCAACGGAAACGAATACAAAGCGGGGGAGATCATCTCCTATACCGATAAAAAAGCGCTGACCGAAGCGCAGAAACAAAACTGCAACCAGCTTCCTTCCATGAAAGACGCGTTCATCGAATTCGCCGCGCTCACCGCGCCCGAAACGGAATTGGCGGGCATCACGTCCAAGGGCGTGGAAGTGTACGGCAAGAGCGTGTCCATGGGGCAGGAATCGATCGGCGCCCAGTCCGCGCGCGACCGTTTCTCCGCGGGTTCGTTCGGCATGTTCGTGGGCGGACGCTGGGAAGTTACCCATCTTCGCAAAAAGATCGGCACGGCGGGCAGCTGGATGAAGGATAACGAGAGCTGGGACGTCGCTCCGCTTCCCGTTTACAAGGAGTACGACGCAGACGGCAATATTACCGTACACGGCGTGCAGGCGGGTCACAGCGGCTCTATGGGGCTTGCGATCGCGCGCGGTTCCAAAAAGAAGCAGGCGGCTTGGGAACTTGTGAAATATATCGCGGGCACGCCCGGACAGACGTCGCAGGCGGAAGCGGGCTTCTGCATTCCCAACCAGATCGACATCGCGAAAACGGACGTGTTCTTACAGCCGACGCAGGCGCCTTTGAACGCGCAGGTGTTCGTGGACGCCGCGCAGTACGAAACGCCCGGCGACTGGTGGTATCTGAAAGACGCGGACTGGATCGACGATTGGGCGAACTGCCTGAACAACGAAGTGCGCGAACCGAATTCCCAGAACCATAAGACGGTGGATGAGCTTTTCTCGCTCTGGGGAGCAAGCACGCAGACGGCGCTCTATAAATACACTTACAGTTCCAAGAATTTAGCAGCGAAACCCAAAAATAACTAAGGAGGCGGCGTATGGCGGAACCGAAAACACCGATTGCGGAAGAAGGGTTCGGCGAACCGTTCGTCAAGAACCCTTCCCCGAAACCCAAAAGGAAATGGACGAATAAAGAGGAATTGATCGGCTGGACGTTTGCATGCATTCCGATTATCGGATTTTTGATATTCGGTCTGATTCCGATCTGTCTTTCCTTTTACATTGCGTTTCATCATTTCCCCGGGTTGCAGCTCGTTTCCGATTATTCGGACGAATTTTTCCCGTACATCGTAACGTTTGCCAAGTTCGATAATTTTGCGACGGTACTCAAAGACCCCGAATTCTGGCAGTCCATCCTGAACACGGTCTTCGTGATCTTTACGACGCTCGTGTCCCTTGCGCTGTCCGTGTTCATCAGCATGATGCTGTACAACTGCAAAAAGGGAAAGAAGCTGTTCCAGACGGTATTCTTTATCCCGTACGTCTGTTCCATGGTCGCCGTCACGTTTATGTGGCAGTGGATGTTCAACTACGACGCGGGGATCCTCAATTCCATTCTGTGGAATTTGGGTGTTTACAAAGAACGGGCGGACGTCATCAACTGGCTCGTGCGTTCGCCGGACACCTTCCGTCTCGTCATGTTCGTGGTGCTCGTCTGGTCGGGTACGGGGTTCAATATCATTCTGCTTTCGGCGGCGCTCACGAATATCAACAAGTCCTGTTACGAGGCGGCGGATATCGACGGCGCGGGCATGTTCACCAAGTTCTTTAAAATTACGTTGCCCGCGATTTCGCCCACGGTGTTCTTTCTGCTCGTCACGGGCGTCATGGGGGCGTTGCAGGAGTTCACGAGATTTCAGGTCATGAAGCCGGACGGCGGACCGGGAAAGGCGGGGATCACGATCGTGTTCTATCTCTACCGTCAGCTCTTTAACGAGGGCGGCGGTTCGAACATCGGCATCGCGACGGCGGTGGGCTGGATTCTTGCGTTGCTCATCGGAATCGTCACCTTCGCCAACTTCAAAATTTCGAAAAAGTGGGTGAGCTATGATGAATAACGAAACTCCCAAAAAAATCGGAACCATGAAACACAACCCCGTGAATATCACGAAAACGGTGTTCGTGTATTTCTTCCTCGTGCTCTTTCTGCTCTGGATTCTCGTTCCGTTCTATATCATTCTCGTCACGAGTTTCAAGACGGAAGCGGAAGTAAACGAAACCATTTTCACGTGGTTCCCCATGAAGGGCTTTTACTTCGGCGGGTATAAGGCGATATTCGAAACGCCGATCGGTTATATCTCGATCATGACCGGATTTTTGAATACGCTCTGGATCATTCTTCCGCCCACGATCCTCGGACTTCTGACCTCCGCGTTTTCGGCGTATGCGTTCGCGAAGCTGAAATTCCGCGGGAAGAACGTTCTTTTTGCGATTTTGCTCGCGACGATGATGATCCCCGGCATGGTCTCTTTGGTGCCGTCGTTCGTCATTTTCGACAATATCGGCTGGAACAAGACGCCGCTTCCCATGATGATCCCCGGCATGTTCGGCGCCGCCGCCTGCGTGTTCTACCTCAGGCAGTTCTTTATGGGGATCCCTTCGGAGACGCTCGAAGCGGCGCGTCTGGACGGCGTGGGCTATTTCGGAATGTTTTTCAAAATGCTGTTGCCGCTTTCCGTTCCCGCGTTGATCGCGCAGGGGGTTTTGGGCTTCGTCGGCGGATATAACGACTATTTCGGACCCATGCTGTATTTGAGCGGTACGAAGTACGAAACGTTGCAGGTCGCGCTTGCGAGCTTTGCGGGCAACTATCAGGGGCAGTGGAATCACATTATGGCGTCTACGATCGTTGCGCTGATTCCCACGATTGCGATTTATCTCATTGCACAGCGTTACTTTATCGAAGGTATCGCCGTTTCGGGATTAAAGTAAGAAGAGGAGAAATTATGAAGAAACCGATTATATATCTTACGAGTGCGGTGCTGGTATCGGGCGCCGCCCTGGGCGCGTTGACCGGTTGCGGCGGCGGCAGCGTAAAGCTCGAATATCATTACTATTCGAGCGAAGTGGACGAGTTGGGAAACATGATCGAACAGGATTACAATCACGACCTCGTCTATCAGAACGATCTGAAAGAGAAAGGCGCCGACCCTTCCGCGATTTACGTGACGGAGGGCGAGGAGAAGGGGTACTATTACATGTACTCCACATCCGACCCCATCGGCGCGACGGGATACCTCTGTTACCGCAGTAAGAATCTCAACGATTGGGAGTGCATGGGCGTCGCCTACAATCCCACCATGTATATCGAAAACAATACGACCTATACTGCGTTTGCGACGGCGATGTACTGGGCGCCCGAGGTCATTTACGATGCGGACATGGGGCTGTACATGATGTTCTACAACGCGAGTTATCTCTACAACCCCTATAAGTTTTATATCGACGTCGCGGTGAGCGAAAGCCCGAAAGGACCTTTCGTGCAGTACGCGAAGTGGATCACCGATTCCGAAACGGCGACCGAGGAGCAGAAGAAGGAATGGGCGCCAGTCACCGATAACGTGTCGGCGGAAAAGGCGGGTCTCGGCGCGGGCAGACTGAAAGTCTTCCGTCCGCTTCTGGATTTCGAAAAAATACCCGACGGGACGAAAATCGACGAAAGTTGGTACACGGGCGATTCCATCAAAAAGGTGGAGACGGACGCGGCGGGGAACGTGATCAAGACGACCGAGGAACTTCCCGGTTACATGAAGGTCATCGACGCGAGTCCGTTCATCGACGAGGACGGCGAAAAGTATCTGTACTTCGTGCAGGATCTGGGCGATTTCCACAAGGAATCCGCGATCTGCGTGATCAAAATGAACGACGACTGGACGCCCGACTATACGCAGATGAGAAAGCTGACGGTCGCCAACCAGCTCGAAATCGGCGACAACAAGTCGACAACTTCCTATCCGAACTATCTGGAAGGCAACACCAACGAGGCGCCTTTTATGGTAAGACGCGGGGATAAATATTATCTCATGCTCTCCGTAAACAGTTACACGCAAACGAGTTATTCCGTGCGCGTCGCGGTGGGCGACAGTCCGATGGGTCCCTTTAAAAAACTGACGCGGGAAGAGGGCGGCTGGCTTTTGTACCGCGAGGGCGAATGGATGAGCGGGACGGGACATCACAGCTTCGTATCCGCGAACGGCGCGACATTTATCGTCTATCACGCGCATATCGACAGAAAGCTCGGCAGTATCCAAGGCGGTCGCGCGTTCGCGTTCGACGAGATCCAGTGGATCGCGAACGAAAGCGGGTTGGAAGTTCCCCATTGCAACGGACCTTCCTATTCGCACATGCCGCTGATTTCGGCGGAATGGAAGAATATCGCAAAGGACGCCGTCGTATCGAGTACGAACGTTGCCGCGGGCAGCGACGTGAAATATCTCAACGACGGGATCATCAAAATTCACGACGACACAACGTTCGTGAAAGAGTTCGAAATGGACGAAGGCGCGGCGGTGATCTCGCTGGAATTTGCCGATTACAGAGAAGTGACCGCGCTCTTCATCGCGAACAGTTACAGTTACGATCTTTCCGTGGGCAGAATTTCGAAGATCGAATTCGAGTTCAAGGACGGCAATTATACGGGGACCGCTTATACGGGCGATCTGCGGTTCGATTGGAACAAATACTATCCCGGCGAAGAGTATTACGTGACGGGCGGTACGTTCGCGCTCGAATTCAAGCCGATGCTCGTAAAATCCATTAAAATCACGCTGCCCAAAATTTCCGAGGCGCACGCGCTTTCCGAAATTATGGTACTCGGCAAATGAGGAGGAGAGCTATGAAAAAGAAAACGGTTTTACTCGCGGGGTTGACCCTGCTTGCCGCGGGATTTTCGGCGGCGGCGCTCGTCGGCTGTTCGGGCGATTACAAGTTCGAAAAATACTCTTATAATCAAGGCGGCGAGAGCGAAAAGGACTGGCGCGCTCTCGAATATCCCGATCAGGGCATCGAGATGGACGGACTCGTCAAGACGGAGGAGTACGGCGAGAAGCATTTGAGTTTTTCCGACGTGAACGACGTCAACATGAAAGTGTACGCGCATCTGGGCGAAGAGGGCGTGTTCTTCGGGTTCGTTTCCAACGATAAATTCGTAAACTACAATCCGGGGAACGACGTGTTCAACAACACGAGCGTCGAAATTCAGGTTGCGCCCAACGGCACGGAGACGCTGAACAGCAACGTGGTTCAGCTGCGTCTGGGCGCGAACGGCACGCCCGATCAGTGGATCGGGTTCCCTGCGGACGACATGAAGTACGCCTATACCAAGAAGTATATTCCCAGCATGGGCGTGGTGCATATCGACGGAGAACTGAACGGTCGTTCGGAGGGGTATTCGGTGGAACTGTATCTTCCGTATTCCTCGATCGGTCTTTCCGAGAAAC
>ERZ777306.3375-NODE-3375-length-16873-cov-4.653764_pt1 | contig 16873 bp, 11 predicted proteins | sample MGYA00374966_ERZ777306 | MGnify/ENA primary metagenome ERZ777306 (study PRJEB29329, sample SAMN06343882) | mouse gut metagenome | isolation source: Mouse cecum | place: Austria: Vienna | collected 2014-11-15 ...
CCAATGTCTCCCGCATCCTGTCCGGCGGCGCGACAGGGGTGGACGCATGTGCCCGCCGCTACGCCATCAGCCGCGCCATTCCGTATGAGGAATACCGTCCCGATTACCGCCGCTACGGCAAGGGCGCGCCCCTGCGGCGCAACCTGGACATGATCAAACACGCCGACCACGTCATTGCTTTCTGGGACGGACAGTCGCCGGGCACAAGCCACACCATCATGAAATGCAAAGAACTGGGCATTCCCTGTACGGTCTACCGACTGCATCAGCCGCTCATTACGCGCACGGAGGCCCTGGCCTTTGCCAGGCTGGCCGAAGCGGGACGGGAACCTGCCTATCCCTGGGAGGACATCCTTGACAGCGTACCGGACAGCTGGCCCTATCAGCGCCTCAGGGAGGAGGAGCTGTATCCGCCAACGGATGTTGACGAAGAATAAGCCGTTTTTCAGCGGAGAGCAAGAGGTCTTTTCTTGATCCCCAGGATCAGTGGCATAATCCAGGGTGATGACGGAGCGCGCGCAACCCCTTCGGCTTTCAACCAGCCACTGGCGACATGCGCGTCAGCTGTTGCGCAAATTCGTCAAAAATCGCGTCCTTACAGGACTTCCCGGCCGGGAGCCGTAGGCGGCCAGGAAAGTCCTGTAAACGCGGCAAAGCGGCGTGTACCGCATAGCCGACGCTTTGTCGCCCTTCCTTGACACTCGCGGCGCAACATGGTATGATAGGCGCAGGAATAGGCTGATAAAGAAGGAGAAAGGACGGCTTGGCCGAATGAACAAACTGATTCGACGGCTGCAGCGCCATCGAACCGCGCTGATGCTGGGTTTTTTCAGCTGCATGGTCTATGGCTGTCTGGCCCTGCTTTTCTTCGGCCTGATGAGCGTCAACAACAAGGCTTTGCTGAATCTGTCCCGAACGCTGGCGACCACGCTGCTGACCTATATCGCCCTCAGCTGTGCCATGCACGCGGTCTACGGCGGCTACGCTGTGGGCAAGAAAAAGAGCAAGCCAGTGATTTCTTCTATGTCCCTGGCGACGCTGGTAACGGATCTGGTGACGTACCTGCAATTGCAGATCATGAACGTGAATCCCAACAACCGCCAGCATTTAGAGCTTTTTGGCGAGGATTTCCTGTGGCTTTTGCTGTGCATGGTGTGCCAGATTTTGCTGATCGTTTTCTGGGTTCGTCTGGGCAACGGCATGTACTTCACCATCAATCCCCCCAGGCGATGCCTGCTGGTGCTGGGGGATGAGGGCCAGGAGGCCCGGCTCCGGGGTAAGGTGGGCCGCTATGCCCTGCAATGGCGGGTCACGGATGTCTGCCTGTACAACGCGTCGGATATGGTGGACAGGCTGCGCCAGTGCGAGCTGGTTTTCATCGGTAAGGTGCCCGAGCAGGCCAAGATGGCGCTGCTGCAGCACTGCTATGATCTGCACCGGGACGTGATATGTCAGGCGGATTTGCAGGGCATCATGCTTTCCAACGCCCGCCAGATGGTGGTGGACGATGCGCCCTTCCTGGAAATGACCTACGGTAAAATGACCCTGGGGCAGCGGATGATGAAGCGCGGAATGGACATCGGCATTTCGTTGCTGGTGCTGATCGGCTTATCCCCCCTGATGCTGCTGATTGCCCTGTGCATCTATCTGGAGGACGGCGGCCCGGTGCTCTTCCGCCAGCAGCGGATGACGGTAAACGGCCGCGTTTTCTCCATCTGCAAATTCCGCACCATGACCGTCATCGACAGCCTGAAGGCGAACCCGGTATCCGCGACCACCGACGACGCGCGAATCACGCGGGTCGGACAGGTGCTGCGCCGTTTCAGGCTGGATGAGCTGCCCCAGTTCTGGAACATCCTTCGGGGGGCGATGACCGTGGTGGGGCCCCGGCCGGAGATGCTGGAGAATGTGGCGCGCTACAAGCAGCAGCTGCCCGCTTTTGTTTATCGGGAGAAGATGAAGGCCGGACTGACAGGCTATGCCCAGATTGAGGGCCGCTACAACACCACCCCTGAGGATAAGCTGATGCTCGATTTGATGTACATCGAAAGCTTTTCGCTGTGGGTGGATATCAAGCTGATTTTCCGCACCCTGACGGTGTTTTTCAAGTCGGACAGCACGGAGGGCTTCGCGCCGCCGCAGGTGAATGGCGAGACGGCGGAGGAGCGCGGGAGGATCGGCGCGTAAGGCTTGCAAAACGCACAACGGCGCGAGGAGGTACGCATATGAAATTGACGCTGCTCATTATGGCCGCGGGGCTGGGTTCCCGCTTTGGCGGCGATAAGCAGATCAGCAAAATCGGTCCCAATGGGGAGATCCTGATGGAATACTCCATCCATGACGCCCTGGCGGCGGGGTTCGATAAGGTAGTCTTCGTCATCAAGCGCGCCATGGCTGAGGAATTCCGTCAGTTGGTGGGCGATAAGATTGCCGCCCGGTGCGAGGTGCATTATGTTTACCAGGAGTATGATTCCCTGCCGGACGGCTTTGTTCCGCCGGAGGGACGCACCCGACCCTACGGCACGGTTCATGCCGTGCTGGCAGCCAAGGCTGTGATCCATGAACCTTTTGCGGTCATCAACGCTGATGATTACTATGGCAAAGAGGCCTTCCTCACCATGGCGGAATCCCTGCGCGGCATGGCGGGGAAGGAGGCCGCCGCCTCCATGGTGGCGTATTATCTGCGCAACACAGTCTCGGAGAATGGTACCGTGACTCGCGGCGTGTGTGAAACCGATGCTCAGGGCCGCCTGGTGAAGGTGACGGAGACGTACAAGATCCAGCCCATGCCGGACGGCACCATCCGGGACACGCATTCCGATCCCGCGGGCCTGATTCTCGATCCCAACGCGCTGGTATCCATGAATTTCTGGGGCCTGACGCCCTGGTATTTCCGCGTGGCGGAGCGTGATTTCCGCGCGTTCCTGGCCGATGGCGCGGGCGATTCCATGAAGAAGGAATTTGTTCTGCCTACCCACATTGACGGGCTTATGCGTACCGACGGCCTTGTCGTGGATGTGCTGTCCACCGGAGCGGCCTGGTTCGGCATGACCTACCGGGAGGATAAGCCTCTGGTGGAGGCGGAGCTGCGCAGGCTGCACGCGGCGGGGGCATACCCCGCGGCGCTGTAAGCCGGGGCCGCCAATCGGATTTTTTACCTAACGGCTCCCTTTCGCTACTTGCAAAGGGGGCCGTTTTTGGGTACAATGATAGCGTTCAGGCGGCCTGTGGAACGGGCTGCTGAAAAGGAGGATAATGCCCATGAGGATTTTGCTGACCGGCGGCGCGGGCTTCATCGCGACCCACACCTGCATGGAGCTGATGGCGGCGGGCCACGATGTGGTGGCGGTGGATAATTATGTCAACAGCCAGCCCGAAGCGGTGCGGCGGGTGGAAGAGATTACCGGCCGTTCGGTGAAGGTGTACGAGGCTGACGTGTGCGACAGGGACGCAATGAACCGAATTTTTGATGAAAACACCTTTGACGCGGTGATTCACTTTGCCGGGCTGAAGGCGGTAGGCGAATCCGTGCATATTCCTCTGGCCTACTACCGCAACAATCTGGATTCCACCCTTACCCTGTGCGAGGTGATGGCGGCCCACGGCTGCAAGCGGCTGGTGTTCTCCTCCTCCGCCACCGTGTATGGCGATCCGGATGAGGTGCCGCTGCGGGAGGACATGTTCTTTAAGGGCTGCACCAATCCCTATGGCTGGACGAAGTACATGATCGAGAAGATCCTGCAGGGCGTGGTGGTGGCCGATCCCGAGTGGAGCGTGGTGCTGCTGCGCTACTTCAACCCCATCGGCGCCCATGAATCCGGCCACATCGGCGAAAACCCCAACGGCATTCCCAACAACCTGATGCCCTATATCACCAAGGTGGCTGCGGGCCAGCTGGCTCGGCTTACCGTGTACGGCGACGATTACAGAACCCACGACGGCACTGGCGTCAGGGACTACATTCATGTGGTGGATCTGGCCAAGGGCCATGTGGCCGCCTGCGATTATGCCGCCAAGCATCAGGGCTGCGAAATCATCAACCTGGGCACCGGCATCGGCTATTCCGTGCTGGACATCGTGAACACCTTCGCCCGGGTCAACGACATTCCGGTGCCCTACGTCATCGGGCCCCGCAGGGCGGGCGACATCGACGCCTGCTTTGCTGATCCGGCCAAGGCCAAGGCGCTGCTGGGCTGGGAGGCGACCAAGACCCTGGAGGATATGTGTCGGGATTCCTGGCGCTGGCAGACGAACAACCCCAACGGCTATCAGGCGTGACATCAGCGGCGCGGAGGCCCGTCCCGGATGCGGTGGGTCTCCGCGTTTTTCGTTGGCTTTGGGGGAAGGAGGCTGGGCGGATGAGAACATGCTTTGCGGCCATTGGCGGCGCGGGGGCGAAGGCGGCCCGGGCCCTTGTTTACTGCGCGCTGGCAGGCGCGGTCACGGCGGATACGGTGGAGGTTCTTCTGATTGACACGGATCAGCGGGACGAGGAAACCGTTGCGCTCTTTGCGCGCTATGACCGGGTGCGGCCTCTGCTGCCGCAGGAGCGTCCGCGCTTGATTTGCCGCCGCTGGCCGGAGCATCCGCCCAAGGCCGATGGCCTGGCTGACCTGGCGCAGACCCCGGAGGATCAGCTGCTGCTGCGCGCTCTGATGCCTGAGGCGGACAAGCGGCCCGCTGGCGCGGAGGGCTTTCGGGGTCAGGCTGACAGCGCGGCTCTTGCGTTGGCGGGCCTGCTGGGCAGCGGCAACGTTCAGCCCGATGGCGCCCTGGGAGCATGGCTGACAGCCTTGACGGCAGAGGAAGCCAGGATGGTATTGTGCGGCTCAGCCATGGGCGGGATGGGCGCGGCGGGGCTGACGGCCCTGACGGAGTGCTTTCGTGAGCGGCTGCCCATGGCGCGGATCGCCGCGGTAGCCCTGCTGCCCTATTTCCGTGCTTCGGAGGACGCCATGGCCCGGGCGGCATCGGCCCTTCGCCAGTGGAGCGAGGATGGGCTGTGCGACGCCGTGTACCTGCTGGGGCTGGAGCAGAGCGCCTACGCCACGGTCACGGAGGGCTGCCGGGAGGCGCGGCTTCCCGAATGGCTGGCGGCGCTGTGCGGCGCGGACTTCTTCCGGGAGAATCGGCAGGGCTGCTTCAGCTGGCGGCTGCCCCTGGGCAGTTTGACCTGGGAGGCCTTCGGCACGGAGTCGGAGCGATGCCGGCTGGGCTTTGGCCGATTGACGCAGACTGCCGCGGCGCTTCGCCTGGACATGGGTGAAACGATTCGACGGGGTCTTGCGGAGCCACACTGGCTGCGGGATCGGCTGATTCCCTGGTACGCGGGCTGCTTCGGCGGCATCCGCCGGTGGCCGGAAGAACGGCGTTTGGCGCTGGCAGAGGACTACGCGCAGCTGACGGCGCTGCTGGCTTCCTACGAGCGATGGATGGGGGAGGTTATCGCTACCTTGCCCCCGGCACTGCGCAGCGGCAGCGCCATGGATGAGGCGGCGCGCCAGGCAGAGGAAAACTATCGGCAGCTTGCGCAGACGGCGGCGCAGCTGACGGTGATGCGCCAGGAGGCCGAGGCGGACGAATGGGGCCGTCAGGCGATTCAGCGGGGGAAGAGCGCCGCTGAGGAGGATGAAGTCCGGCTGGCGCTGACGCGGCTGTCGGATCTGCTGTCTCAGCTGAAGGAAACGCAGCGGGCGCTGGTGGAGCGCATCGGCGGACAGGCTTATTTGGCGATGCTCAAGGGCTGCGTCCGGCGCTTCCGGCAGGAGGCCGATCAGTTTCGCGGCCAGTTTGAGGAGGCGGAGGCGCACATTCGCCGTGCCGAAAACGACGGTTCTCCCGAGGCCGCGGGGCGTATCGCCAGCGCTCGCGCCAAGCTCAAGCGCATGGAGCGCAGCCTGCTTCTGCTGGAGGCCAGGTATCAGCAGGCGGAAAGCGATCTGCGGGCTGCCGGGGCGGAAAATGTCCGCGCCGTTCCGCCCACGGTTCAGGATACAGCCGGAGCGGCAGCCTGCGGCCTGTTTGAACCGGCCGTCTGGTCGGCCCGGGATCAGCGGCAGCTGGAGCGGGTTTGGCATTTCGCCGTTCCCGGCCTGGAGGGCGTCACCCTTGCGCGCCGCAGGGAGGAGCTGGCCCGCTTGGACATGGGGGACGAGCCGCTCAGAGCCTTTGTGCGGGTCATGCTGAACGGAATGGAGGGCAAGGCATGATGGGTCAGGAGCATCGGCCCGGTATGACCCTGCTGCCGGACATGACGGCGGAGGTTGTGCGGGCGGAGGAATGGGGCCTGGTGGAAACGATGCCCCTGAAAGCGGTGGCCGAGGCCATGGAGGCTGACGGCGGCGCGGCGGGCCCTGACATCCTGGGCAGCCTGCGCACGGCAGCGCGCAATGCCGCGTCCCCCGAGGGCGAGGCGGTGTGGCGGGGCGCGGTAGCCTTGGCGCTTTTGTGGGACACCTGGGCGGAAACCCCGGCGGCCTTGGCGGTACGGGAGATCGAGGGTGATACACCCCTTTCCGCCATGGTGCTGGCGGCCCGGCGGCCCTGCGACCGAGAAAAGCGCCTGCGGCTGGTGACGCTGGGCGGCCGGCTACTGGGGGTGGCGCACCCGGCGCTGGGGCTGATTCCCCGGGTGGAGGATTTGACGGGGCTTTTGCCGCCCCGCGTATGCTGGTATCGGGCGGACGGATTTGCTGATCCCACCCCCTGCCTGAACGAGCGGGACCGGGCGGTGCTGATCCGGCGGCTGTCGCTTTTGTCCGGGGAAGCGGCCCGTCGCTTCGCCGCGGCGCTTTTGCAGGAGGGCCTTCGCACCAGCCGAGCGCTGGCAGCCAAGGACGAGGCTGCGCTGCGGTCGCTTGCCTTGCGGGCCATGGCGGTGTGCGGCATGGCGGACAACGGCTTTCCCGAGCTGACGGCGCGGGAAGAAGAATACGCGGCGGCATCGGAGAATCCGCTGCTGAAGGCGTTGGACGCTGCGCCGTCCGCCCAGCGGGAGGATGCCCGGCCTCAGCGCGTCTATTGCTGGCGCGGTGTGCCTTTTGCCCGCGCCAGTACGGCGACAGCCATCGAACCCGCGGGTGTGCCGGGGGAGGCGGAGGCCCTTGCGGAACTGGCTGGGGAAATTGAACTGCTCTCGATGTCCAGCCAGTGGCAGCGAGAGACCGCCAAGAGGCTTAACGTCTTGATAAAGGCGGCGGAAAGCCGGGCGCTGTCCCCGGCGGCCCGGGAGGCGCTGACGGAGACGAAGCGCGCCTGTGCTGCTGCGGGGCAGGGACGTCAGGCGCCGCTGAAGCTCACCTGGCCCTGGCGGCCGGACGGCGCCGCTGTGTGGCTGCTGCGTTCCTCTCTGGGCAGCGCTTGGGCGGACATGAAGGAGTCACCCTTTTCCGACCGGCTGACCCTCCTGCCTGACGCCACTCCGGATGCCCTGGGGGACGCGGTGCTGAACCTGTCCTGCCGTCTGCCTGAGGAGCAGGCGGGGATGCGCTGTATGGCTGTTCCGCCGCTGTCCCCCGCGTGCGCGGCCCGGGTAGCCCAGGAGCCGGAATGCCTGCCGCCGCAGGGATTCAGCTTCGCCGTCACGGCGGAGGACGGTGTGCGCGCTGAAATGACCATCCGGGGGAAGGACGAGGTCGTCATCAGTCGCGTCTATGACGAAGGGGAACTGACGCTGCTTCAGCCGGAGGAAACGCCCACCATAGCGGTCTGGCCGTCCGTGCGCTTCCCGACGGAGGACTGGCGGGCCTACTTTGTGTACATTCATGGCCTGGGCCCGGGCGTTCGCGCGCTGAACGGAGGCCGGTGGGAGCAGGCGGAGGAGCATCTGTGGTCGGTTATGCTGACGGATACCTTTCCCACGGTGCTGACGCTGCATCGGGAGGGACAGTGTCTGGGTACGCTGCTGAATCTTCTGCCAGTTTTCCGCGCGGAAAGGACAGCAGCGGCGGTAGCGGCGATGGACCTGGGCTTGTCCGGCGTTGCGGCGGCGCTGTGTCTGGGAGACGAGTGTACGCCTCTGAAGCTGCCCAACCTGGTCAGGACGCTCATGCACGGCAGCCGCCCCGCTCCCTTCGAAGAGGAATTTTTGCCCCCGGAGCCCATCAGCGGCATCCTGCCCGCCGTGGTCTCCATGACGCGGGAGGCCGAAGCGCCCGCACCCCTGCTGGATGGCCATATCGGCCCTGGCGATCAGCCTGATAAGACCTTTGCCGCGCTGAAGTGGGGGCTTGATCCCGCGAGCCGGAAAGCTCGACGCTTACTGCTGCGCCAGACGATGCTGACGGCGGCGCTGGATGCGCGCATGCGGGGCGCTGCGCGCATCAGCTGGCGGATTGCCCTGCCTGGGCAGCTGGCGGCGTCGGCCAGGGAGGCGCTGATGGCGGATGTGCGGGACGCCGCCCCGACGGTCTCGGCAGAGGCCTGCTTGCCGCTGGATACGCCTGCCGTCCTCGGCATGGAGGAGGGTGCGGCCCTAACGGCCTATATGAGACGGCGCGTTTTCCAGCGGGGAGGCTTCATCGCCCTGGATGTGGGGGCGGAGCAGGCTTCGCTGACGCTGTGGCTCAGAGGCATGAGCCGTCCCTGCGGCGTGGTTCGGCTGCCGCTGGGCATTCACGCCATGGTGCTGGAGGATTGGGCACGGCAGCCCGAGGGCCTTCGGAAGGACTTTGCCGGGCTGGTTTCCTGTCTGGCCCGAAGCAAGGCGGAGGCTCTGGCGGGGGCTGTGTCGGCGTCTTCGCGTACTTTACGGGGGATGGAGCGTTGCCGCCTTCTGGCAGATGAATGTCTGGGCGGGCAGCTTCCGGCGCTGGCAGAAGAAATGAACCGGCGCCTGGCCCAAGGAGAGACGGCCTTTACCCAGGCGCTGCTGCTGATGGGCTTCGCGGTGCTGATGACCTCCACCGGGCTGATGCTGGAGCAGGCGAAGCGGGATGCGGCGGTGAACGACTACCTGCCCGGGAACCTGCCCCTGTATGTGACGGGGCGGGGCGGCCAGATGCTCGCCAGCCTGCCGGATACGCTGAAGATTCGGCTGCTGCGCTTCGCGCGCTTGGGCATGAGCGCGGAGCATCCTGTCCGCCAGCTGAACCTGTCTTTCTCCCAGGAGCCGAAGATGGAGATCGCGCTGGGGCTTGCCCGGGCGGAGGAAGGCCTGGCCGAGACTGCCGACGCTGTTCCGTCCTGGCCGGAGAGCGCTGTGCCCATGTCTCCGCTGATGCTACTGCGCCGGCTGGTGCTGGCTTTCTACGAGGAATTTCCGCTGGCCGCCAGGCGATTGCTGCCAGGTCTGGTGGAGGACGGACGGCTAACGGATGCGGCAGAGGAGCGTCTCCAGTCCGCGATTCAGCAATGCCCCGGGCGAACGCCGACTGCTCTGGCGGCCAGCCTGGTCTGCGTGCGCGGCGGACTTCCTCCGATGGAGACGGATCCGGAAAAAAACAGAATATGACGGAATTCCTTCAATTTGGTCGGAAGCTGCCTTGCGTCCCCGCCTGACTGGTGCTATAATGGGGCGAATCCTCCTCAAAAGCGAGGCGAAAGGACTTTGAAGCGCATTCAGGTCACGAAAAAAACGGTGAACGAGTGGCTGATGATAACTCTGGGAACGGTCGTTATGTCCCTGGGCATCTACTACTTCAAGTTTCCCAACCATTTCTCCTTTGGCGGCGTCAGCGGCCTGGCAGTGGTACTGGGCCACTGGTTCCCCGGCGCGACCCCCGGCGATTTTATGATGGTCATCAACATGGCGCTGCTGGTCATCGGCTTTCTGGTGCTGGGCCGGGATTTTGGCCTGAAGACGGCCTATGTCAGCATCTTGAGCAGCGTGGTCATCTGGGGCCTGGAGCGGCTGTCGCCTATGGATGCGCCGATGACCAGCCAGCCCCTGCTGGAGTTGATTTTCGGCGTTGCCCTGCCGGCGGTGGGCTCGGCCATCCTGTTCAATCTGGACGCTTCCGGCGGCGGGACGGACATCGTGGCCATGATTCTGCGCAAGTATACCAGCCTGAACATCGGCAACGCGCTGATGCTGTCCGACTGCGTCATTACGGTTTCCGCCTGCTTTGCCTTCGGGATGGAGACCGGCTTGTTCTCCATCCTGGGCCTGTTGATGAAGTCCCTGATGGTGGATCTGGTGCTGGAAAACATCAACATCCATAAATATTTTCACATCATTACCACCAAGCCGCGGGAAATCGAAAGCTTTATTACCGACGTCCTTGGCCGCAGCGCCACGGAAATGGACGCCCAGGGCGCCTACACCCATGAAAACCGCAAGGTGCTGCTGACGGTGGTCAATCGCCGCCAGGCTGTGGTGCTGCGTAAATTTGTCCGTCAGACGGACCCCTCTGCCTTCGTGCTGATTATGAATACCGGCGACATTATCGGCAAGGGCTTTCGCGGGCTAAACTAACGGAAGGAGCCAATCCGAATGCTTGACCTGACGCTCACGGCGGCCTATGGCGCGCTGCTGTCGCTGATGAACCAGTGCAACGCGCGATTGTCCGGCGTCTATGGCAACTGGGGCGCCACGGTGATGATTCATGCCGTGGGCCTCTTGGTGCTTTTGCCCTTCGCCTTTGGCTGGGGCAGACCCAGGGGACAGGCGCCCTGGTATCAGTACGCCGGCGGGCTGATCGGCATTTTGTCGGTGGTGTTTGTGAACGTCGGGGTAGCGGGCGTAGGCGTCACGGGCAATCTGGTGCTGATGCTCCTGGGACAGGTTGCGTGCTCGGCGGCGGTGGATCATTTCGGCCTCCTGGGGGCAAAGCGGTCGCCCATGACGGGCCGCAAGCTGCTTTCAATGGCGCTGATGGCGGCAGGCTGCGGCGCGATGCTCCTGCTCTCCGGCGATAAGCTGGGGGGCGCGTCCGCGCTGGCTGCCGTTCTGTCCTTCCTCAGCGGCTGTACGATGATCTTTGCACGCATGGCCAACGCCGCGCTTTCCCTGCGCGCCGGGGTGGGTTTTTCCACGGTGATGAATTATGTAACGGGCCTTGGCGGCAGCCTGCTTGTGCTGGCTTGCCTGGGCCTCCCTATGGACGCCGCGTTCCCTGCTGCGCATCAGCCGGTCTGGATTTATCTGGGCGGCGCACTGGGGGCGGTAGGCATCTATTTGTGTAATGTGGTCACCCCTCGCCTTCCGGCGCTGCGGATGTCCCTGGTGGTATTCGTGGGGCAGCTGTTCACCGGGCTGCTGCTCGACAGTCTGACGGGACGCTTTTCCCTGGGGCTTCTGGCGGGAAGCGCCGTCGCGGCGGCGGGGATGCTGGTGAATATCGGAGCAGGCCGGGGGGCGAAAGGCTCCCAGGCCGATTGACAGGAGGCGCGATATGGAGGTTTTGTCCAGCCTGAAAAATCCTCGGGTGATGACCTGGCGATCCCTCAAGGAGCGCAAGGGCCGACGGGAAACGGGGTGCTTCCTGGTGGAGGGCCGCAAGCTGGTGGAGGAGGCGCTGCGATCCGCCTTCCCGGTGGAGGCCGTGCTGATGACGGAGGGCAGCGCCGTCGGATTCCCCCTGCCGGAGGGTATGCCCTGCTACGCCCTGCCGGAGCATGTGCTGGCGGCGGTGTGCGATACGAAAACCCCCCAAGGCATCGCGGCGGTGGTGCGTATGGTGGAGAATCAGCGCCTGGGGCAGCGGCTGGTGGCGCTGGACGGCGTACAGGACCCGGGGAACGTGGGCGCCATCCTGCGCACGGCGGACGCCGCGGGCTTCGAGGGCGTACTGCTGTCGGCTCAATGCGCCGATGTGTTCAGCCCCAAGGTCATCCGTTCCACCATGGGCAGCCTGTTCCGTATGCCTTTGAGGGTAACGGATGATTTGCCCGGTGCGCTGACGGCGCTGAAGATCCAGGGCTTCGCGGTGATTTCCTCCCAGCTGGACGGCGAGCCTTTCTATGAAAGGGAGCCGGTAGGCGAGCGGTTCTGCCTGGTCATCGGCAGCGAGGGCAACGGCGTTACGGAGGCGGTGAAGGCGCTGGCGACCCATCGGGTACGTCTGCCTATGCGCGGCGGGGCGGAAAGCCTGAACGCGGCGGTAGCGGCGGGTATCATGATGTATGAATTGATGCGGTAGCGGCGGCTGAAAGAATGGCTGTGTCACTCGTTCTAAGCTTTGCGCGGCTTCCAGGGGAGCTTTTTCAAAGAAAACCGCCTCGTTTTACCGCCCGGAAGGCGCTTGCTGAGGGCTGAATTTCAATCTGCCGACATCAAGGCTGCTTCGCGTAGATTTTTCGATAGGCAAAGGGCGCTGCCAAGTCCGGCAGCGCCCTTTGCTTTGTGAAGTCTTACTGAGGCAGCGATACGGAATATACTGTTTCTCCGCTGGAAAGCAGTGCCCGTCCGCCTTTGGTGATGCCCAGGAAGCCCGTGGCCTGAGCGCCGTTGGGCAGGGGCAGGGCATAGCCATAGAACCGCTGGGAATCCACATCCGCCCTGTATAGGTAGTTGTCGGAGAAGGCATAAATGTTCTTGCCTTCCACCGCCGCGCCGACGCAGGCGCTGGGGAGGGTATAGCGGCGATCCACATTGCCGGAGAGCACACGCAGCTCCGAAATGGACTGGCCCGTTCCCGTCTGGGAGGTAGGGGCCAGCAGGATGCTGGCAGAGCCGCGCTCCGGGATGAAGGCGTCGATTACCTTCCAGCCGTAGACCAGCATGGTGCCGCTGGCGTCCTGAACGGCCTTGTAATCGTAGGTGTACATCTGCTGGGTGGTGAAGACCCGCAGCTTGCTGTCCTCAAAGAGCACCTTGTAGGTCAGGGCGTCACCCAGGGAGACCACGCCGGTGTTCATCTTGCCCACCTGGAAGGTATTCATGACGGTGTTGGCCGCCGTGCCGAAAACGTCGATAGCCAGTGTCCACATGTACTGCCCGCCGTCGCCATAGAAGCCCACGTCCAGCAGCAGCTTGTTTTTGAAGGCCTCGGTTTCCTCATCCACCTGATTGCCGTTCAAATCCTTCACAACCAGAGAGGCGGCGGTGTCATCACCCACCACGGCGGCAGCATAGCCATGCCCGATGCGGGCAAACTGTATGGGTCCGCCCATGCTTTCGTTATACGAGGGGCGGCCGTTCTGATCCACAATAAACAGCTGGCTTCCCGCCCAGGCCACCAAATGGGTATCCGAAACGGAGAAGAACGCGCCGCTGCCCACGGGAAAGCTCCAGCGGATGGCGCCGGCGCCGGTGAGGCAGTGGATGGACGCGCCGTCGTAATACAGTACGTTGTCGCCAAAGGGCGTAACGCTCTGGCTGGCGTAGCAGGGGAGCATGGCCACGTTGATCTCCGTGGTATGACCGACGTTCCGCAGCAGCCGAAGCCCCAGCAGCACGGCGATAACGATGACGATCAGGATAATCCAGTTGCGGATCTGCCGGCTGCGGCTGCGATTGCGGTTGCCGGGCTGCCGATCCACATACATGGAGGATTTGCCTTTGCCTTGCATAGCGCACTCCTTATTTTCCAATGATACGTCTACTATTATAGCATGATTCCGGGAACATGCAAGCGCAGGCCGAAAACAATCCGCAGGCTTGACAACCGCCGGGCTTCGTGATACAATCACGTCACTGTGAATTTGAAGGAGGCTGGTCCGGCCATGCGCAATTGATTCCGTCCATGTTCCCCGGCGGGGAGGCAGGCTGCCGCGGCGCGGCGAGCTTTGCTATGGCGGAATGGCGCGTGAGCAGGATCAGTTTGTTTTTGTGCACGTCTTTTCGCCTCCCTGCGACCGATGGCAAGGAGGTTTTTGCTGATGCTGCCGATGAAGACGCGATGACGGAGCAGGTGCGGGCTGTATGGCCGATGACGAAAAGCGAGAGGTGAATGATTGATGATAAAGCAAGAAGTGCATGGCAATCTGACAGGCTTAAGAGACGCCGTGATTGCCGCCCTGGGCGAATTGTACGCCTACGAGGTGGAGGAAGGCGCCTTTCTGCCCCGGGAGCTGATGCAGACCCTGGCGAAATTCAGCACCCAGATGAACCGGGAAATCGCCGTTTACATCACGCGGGACGGCGAGGTGGTAGAGGTCTGCGTGGGAACGGATCGGGACGTGGAGCTGCGGGACTACCGCCTGCGCCGCAATGCTCAGCGACTGAGCTGCGTTCGCTGCGTTCACACCCATCCTAACGGGGATGGGCGGCTCAGCGACGTGGATTTATCTGCCTTGCGCGCCTTCCGCTACGATGCTATGGTAGCCGTTGGCTGCCAGGGCGGGGAGCCGACCTTTGTGCAGGCGGCCTTCCTGGGTGAAAAGCAAAATATTCTCATGGATGAGCCCTGCCGCTGGTATCGCCTGCCCGAAAGGGACTGGCTGACGCAGGTGGAGGAAAGCGACCGCGTGGTGGGCTGGGATGAGGAAGCGTCAAAGCCCCATGAACGGGAGCGGGCGGTGCTGATGGGCATTGAAAGCGAGGAATCCCTGCGGGAGCTGGCGCGCCTGGCGGACACCGCTGGAGCGGAGGTCGTGGCGGCATATCTGCAAAAGCGGGATAAGCCGGACAATGCGCTGTTCATTGGCCGAGGCCGGGCAGAGGAGCTGTGCCGCCAATGCCAGGCGCTGGAAGCCGACGTGTGTATCCTGGATGAGGAACTGACCGGAATCCAGGTACGCAACCTGGAGGACATGCTGCGGGTGAAGGTCATCGACCGCACGACGCTGATCCTGGATATTTTCGCCCAGCGGGCCACCAGCGCCGAGGGCAAGCTGCAGGTGGAGCTGGCGCAGCTGCAATACCAGTCCACCAGACTGATCGGGCAGGGCCTGGTGCTGTCCAGGCTGGCGGGCGGTATCGGTACCCGCGGCCCTGGCGAATCCAAGCTGGAGATGAACCGCCGCCGGATTCGGGAGCGGATGACGGAGCTGCGCCGCCGCCTGGACGCGGTGGAGAAGCAGCGTGAACTGCGCCGGAAGAGCCGGGAGAAAAACGAGGTGCCGGTGGTGGCCCTGGTGGGGTATACCAACGCGGGCAAATCAACGCTGCTCAACGCCATGACGGGTGCGGAGGTCTATGCCCAGGATCAGCTGTTCGCAACCCTGGACGCCGTCAGCCGTCGTGTGGAGACTGCCGAGCACACGGCCTATCTGCTCACGGACACCGTGGGCTTTATCCGCAAGCTGCCTCATGCCCTGGTCAGCGCCTTCCGCTCAACCCTGGAGGAGGCGGTGCTGGCGGATGTGCTGGTGATCGTCTCGGACGGCGCCAGCGGTGAAATGCTTCAGCAGCATGAAACCGTGGAAGATGTGCTGCGGGATCTGGGCGCCACCGAGCAGCCGCGTATTGAGGTCATCAACAAGGTTGACCTGGGAACGGTGGCTCCGGCCATTCCCGGCGCGGTCATGGTATCGGCCCAAACGGGGGAGGGTCTGGAAGCCCTGCGTCATGCCATCGCGGCGCAGCTGCAGAAGACCTACTCGCCGGTGACGTTCTTCCTGCCCTTCAGCCAATACGGCGCGCTGGCGCAGATTCGTCCGCTGGGCCGGGTGGTTCAGGAGCGGCACACCGACACAGGCACGGAGCTGACCATTGTGCTGTCCCAGGCCGACCGCGAGCGCCTGGTCAGCAAATACGGTAAGGGCATCATCAAAATCTGACAGCGGCAAAATGGACAAGAAAAAGGCGATACGCACGCTTGTGGAAAGGTACGTATCGCCTCAGTTCATCAACCATCCCAGGGTGGAGTCGGAGGGGCCGCAGCCCCTCCGACTGCTGTTCATCAACCGACGACATGTGCGTCGGTTGATGTATTTTTCGGCACGAAAATTTCCTTACAGGACTTCTTGACCGGGAGCCGTAGGCGACCAGGGAAGTCCTGCTACCCTCGCCATAGTGGATGACCACTTTGGCGATTATTCCATCGCCGCCGAATCCGGCTCAGGGGTCGGGGTGGTGAAGATTTCCAGATGGGTTCCGCCGTCGTATTCATAGCCGCCGTACTCGTCGTTTTCATAGTAGGCGTGCTTGGGGTCTTCAGGAGGCTGGGGGGTGACGGCGACGCCCACGCCCTGCATACCGGCCAGGGGGAAGATCAGGGTCAGCTGCAGCCAGTTGACGCCGTCGTGGTACTGATCGGGGTAATAGGCGTAATAGGTGCGGGCCGATTCGCCCTGAAGCTCGTTCACGGTATCCTCAAAGGAGTCGGTGGGCGCGTCGGCGGCCTTCTGGGCATAGGCGGCAGGCTCGGCCATGGCGTCCTGGAGGCTGATGGCCTCAGGGCTGACGGCCTGGATGCAGCTGCCCGCAATGGCTGCGAACCGCGAGGGATCGCTGACCCGAAGCTCCAGCGCGCCGATGCTGTCTGCAGACAGGGCGAAGGTCATCTCCACACCCTCGGGGATGACGGCTCCCTCGGAGGAAGCGATGCCCATGGTGGCGAAGGAGGCGTAGCACTCGAACAGCGCGTTGACAGGGCTTTGCCCCGCGGATACCAGGTTGTCATTGACCCGCTGGACGTATTCCTTGAGCAGACGCTGCCCGGGCGTCTGATCCGGCCAGGCGATGTCCGCCAGGGCCGTCAGCGGCAGAAACAGCAGGGCAAGGGCCAGGGCCGTCAGGCGTTTGAGCATGGTATTCACCTCGCAATGTTGATGGGGGAAAGGCGTCAGGTCTTGCGCCGCTTCTCCCGCAATTCCACACAGTGGGCCAGCAGCTCCACCGCGCCCTCCAGTCCCAGCTTGCCGGTATCCAGGCACAGGTCATAGTTGTTGACGTCGCCCCAGGTGGCGGTGGCGTAGTAGTTGTAGTAGCTGGCGCGCTGCTTGTCGGCCCGGCGCACGGCATCCTCGGCCTTGTCCGGGGACAAGCCGTACTGCTCCACCGCGCGCCTGACCCGGCTGGGCAGGTCAGATCGGAAGAGCACACGTC
>ERZ777306.3393-NODE-3393-length-16792-cov-4.425584_pt1 | contig 16792 bp, 12 predicted proteins | sample MGYA00374966_ERZ777306 | MGnify/ENA primary metagenome ERZ777306 (study PRJEB29329, sample SAMN06343882) | mouse gut metagenome | isolation source: Mouse cecum | place: Austria: Vienna | collected 2014-11-15 ...
AACGGCAGGATTCCGTCGAAACCGCCTTTTCCACCGCTTCGGAAATCGCACAGCCGAGCGAACCGCCCGTCCCCGGAAATTCTTTTAAAATTTTTCTGCCCGCAGCCGTCGTGTCCGAAGGCGACGGAATTACGTTTGCGCCGTACGTTCGGATCACTTCTTTCCGGAACGGCTTTTGTTCATAAGACACTTTTACCATGTACACGTCGAGATGCAGTCCGTAAAACGCAGAGGCCATGGCAAGCGCCGTCCCCCACTGTCCCGCGCCCGTCTCCGTCGTGATCGATTTCAAGCCTTGCTTTTTCGCGTAATACGCCTGCGCCGCCGCGGAATTGAGCTTGTGCGAGCCGGAAGTGTTGTTCCCTTCGAATTTATAATAAATTTCCGCAGGCGTGCCGAGCATTTCTTCTAAAAAGTACGCGCGTACAAGCGGAGACGGACGGAACGTTTTATAGAAGTGACGGATATCGGCGGGAATTTCAATCAGCTCGTCGGTATCGTTCAACTCCTGATCGATACACTCGTCGCAAAATACGGCCTGCAAATCCGCTTTGGTACAGGGCTTCTGCGTCGCCGGATTGATAAACGGCGCGTGTCCGCCTTTCATGTGCGCTTTTACGTTATACCAATATTTCGGCATCTCTTCTTCCGTCAAATATGTCTTGTAAGGGATCTGTTTGGTTGCCATGCTTGTTTCCTCCGTGATAATTTTTGTGCTTTTCAAATAAAAAACACGGCTCTATCCGTTTGGGACGAATAAATCCGTGTTGCCACCCAATTTCGCAATATAATTGCCTCTCGCGAGTACCGCCATACTCTCTTTCCGTAACGGGAAAGACCCGTCGCGCACTACTCGTCCCCTTTTGCACGCGCCCTCGGTAATCCATTCGCAAGCGCCGAATCGCCCCTTTTCACCATTCGGGAACTCTCTGAATATCCGCTTTCCGCCTGTTACTACTTTACCTCATCGGTTTAAAATCATTATACGATACATTTATGCGTATGTCAAGCGAATTTCTTGTATTTTTGCAATTACGCGAACAAAACGTTAACGTTAAAACCGGATCGGCAACCCGATCCGGTTTTTTGGTTGAGGTGACGTGACTTGAACACGCGACCTCTTGGTCCCTAACCAAGCGCGCTACCAAACTGCGCTACACCTCAATGTTTAGCTATGTAATTGTTTCGGTCTGCGACCTCTTTTTCTTGCGGCGCCGAGGGAATGCGCCGCTTCGGTCACGAATTTTGCCCGCTATGGCAAAATTCTTATTTCGAATTGCGCACACAATCCACCGGTTTGTGTGCAGTACGCAATTCTCAACCCTAACCAAGCGCGCTACCAAACTGCGCTACACCTCAATGTTTAGCTATGTAATTGTTTCGGTCTGCGACCTCTTTTTCTTGCGGCGCCGAGGGAATGCGCCGCTTCGGTCACGAATTTTGCCCGCTATGGCAAAATTCTTATTTCGAATTGCGCACACAATCCACCGGTTTGTGTGCAGTACGCAATTCTCAACCCTAACCAAGCGCTTTTGCCAAACTGCGCGACTCCTCAATGAAAGCATACTTTATTATAACAGGAATTCCGAAAGTGTCAAGCAATTTTCCCGCCCGATTTACGGAAATTTTATATTGCCGCTTAAAAATAAGTAATCGTATACGAACGCTCGACGCGTTCTTTTCCGCAAACCTTTATTACGCCGCGCTTTTTACAAAACTCCGTATCCGCCGCCTGCACAGGATCGGGAAGGTTCGTCCACGGTTCGATACAGATTGCCCGCGCGCCCTCCGGACGCCAAAGCAACAGATTGTCGAAGCCTTCAAAGGTAACGCAAACCGCTGTTTTTCCCGCAGTTTTCAACGCCGCGCTCTTCGAAACCGTATCCGCAAAGATCAGCGTATTTCCGTCGACGAAATACTTTTCCCTTAATTTCAAGGATTTTCCCGCGCCGAGATCTTCCGCCGTTCCCGTGAGATATCCTCCTGCGTCGTGCACGAGACTGCGGAACGACTCTTCCCGCGAAAATTCGATTTCGTATTCCCCGATCGGATTTTCAAGCGCAAAGGACGGATGCCCTCCGCACGCAAAATACAACGGCTCGCTCGACGGATTATAAACTTCGTAACGGACTTCTAAGGAATTCCCCTGCAAACGGTACCGTACGTTGAGTTCGAAATCATAGGGATAAACCCGTTTCGTCTGTTCGGAAGCGCATAGCGAAAACGCGAGAAAATCTTCCCCCCGCTCCCGCAACGCAAATTTCGACTTTCTTGCAAAACCGTGCGCGCCGACGGGGTAGGATTTTTCTCCTACGGTGATCCCGCAATGCCCGCAGACGGGAAACAGGACGGGGGCATGCCCCGCCCAGCTACCGTTCTCGTTCTGCCAAAGCCGCTCCTTTCCCGCATAGCGGATGCTGATCGGCTCCGCGCCGAGCGAAGCGACTTCCAACGATAACTTATCGTTTTCGATTTTGTAATTCACGGTTCAACTTCCTTATCTCCGATAGATCACGTTGCCGCCGCGGACGGTGCATACGACTTCGAAGTTTTCGTCAAGCACCGCAAAATCCGCGCACTTTCCGACTTGAATGCTCCCGACCTCGCCGTCGATTTTCAACGTACGGGCAGGCACGATCGTCGCGCAATCCACGGCGTCGGTAAACGGTACGCCCACTTTCTGCGTCAAGTTCCGGATCGCGTAATTCATGCGCAATACGCTTCCCGCCAGCGTCCCGTCGGAAAGCCGCGCTTCGCCGTTCTTCACGATCACACGCTGTCCGCCGAGTTCGCTTTCCCCGTCCGGCAAACCTTTGGCGCGCATCGCGTCGGTGATCAATGTCAGTTTGCCCTTCGGTTTGCACTTTGCAAGCAACTTCATCGCCGGCACGGAAACGTGAATGGTATCCGCGATCAGTTCGCAGTTCAAACAGTCGTACAACAGCGCGCTCCCCACCGTACCGATTTCCCGATGATGCAACGGAGACTGCGCGTTATAAGTATGGGTGACGTTCGTCGCGCCGTTTTCCACCGCGCATAAGACGTCCGCGGTTTTCGCGCCCGTATGTCCGATCGACGCGGTCACGCCGAGTTTCGCAAGGTGCGCGACAAGGACGTCGCCCCCCTTTTCCTCGGGCGCGAGCGTTACGATCTTAATGCTCTCTCCCGACGCGGCATAGTATTCGTCGAACACCGCTGGATCGGGCGCCGCGACGTATTCGAGCGGCTGCGCGCCCTTATGCGCCGCCGCGATAAAAGGTCCTTCGAGATGAACGCCCAAAACGCGCGCGCCCTCTTTGGCGTTTTTTTTGCGGTATGACGCAACAGCCGCGAGTGCCGCGGTGATGTTTGCTTTACTCTGCGTCATCGTCGTTGCAAGAAAACCGGTCGTCCCCTCCGCCGCGACAGCGTTTGCGATCGTCGCAAGCGCTTCCTCGCTTGCATCCATCGCGTCCGCGCCGCCCGCGCCGTGAATATGTTCGTCGATAAAACCGGGCAGTACGACGGCATTTTCAGGCAACGAAACGACTTCCGCGCCGTCGATCTCGCCGCCGATCTCCACGATCCGCTCCCCGAATAAAAGATTCGTCTTTTTTAATCCTTCTCCCCCGACGTAAACGAGGGCGTTCTGAAACGCTTTCATGTCAAATCTCCCGTGATGATTTGTCGTTACCGATCAAAGACGCGCGGCGGCGGCTTCGTCGCAGATCAGCACGCAGTCGTTATGAAGCTGTAACACGCTCGCGGGAACCTTCTCCGTCACTTCGCCCTTCACGAGTCCGTAAACCGCGTCCGCTTTGTTCGCACCGTTGGCGAGGATCAAGATCTTTTTCGCCTGCATGATATTTTTCAGTCCCATCGTGAACGCGCTGCGCGGCACGTCCTCGATCCGATCGAAGAGACGGGAATTGTCACGGATCGTGCTCTCCGTAAGCTCTACGACGTGCGTCACCGAACCGAACGGCGTACCCGGCTCGTTAAACGCGATATGTCCGTTCGAACCGATGCCGAGCACCTGAACGTCCTGCTGCATTCCGTCGAGCAGAGCGTTATAACGCGCACATTCCGACGCGGCGTCCGACGCCATTCCGTTTTCGATATTCGTGTTTTCCTTACGGATATCGAGCATGTCGAAAAGATTTTCGCGCATGAAGTGCGCATAGCTCTGTGCGTGATCGGCAGGCAGACCCGCGTATTCGTCGAGATTGACGGTACGGATTTCCCGATAGCTCGTGCCGTTTTCTTTGTGATCGCGCACCATGTTCCGATAGAGCCCGATCGGCGTGGAGCCGGTCGCAAGTCCGAGTACGGCGCGGGGATTCGCTTTGACCACGCCCAGCATGATTTCAAACGCCTTCGCGCTCATTTCGTCGTAATTTTTCGTAACGATAACTTTCATTTTTATAACCTCTTTTCTGTAATCAGTCGCGGTCCGCGGGAAGCGAAGCCGCCGCAATGCTCTGTCCCAATCTTCTGTTCGATTCGTCGGGGAGGGAAATGTCCAAATCCGCAAACGCGGGATATTCCGCGGCGATCGTCTTTTTGCAGGTATCGAGCACAATATTGCCGCCCTTTCCGCCCATCACGCGCCCCAACAGAAGCACGTGCTTCATGTCGTAGAATTTCGCGTAATAGGGAAGCGTATAGGCAAGATAGATGCCGATATCCTCGTAGATCTGCTTGGCGAGCGGATCGTTGTTTTCCACAAGCGCCTGAATCTCTTTCAGCTTCTGCGCGGGAGTAAGCCCCTCTTTGAAGCGGTATCCGCCCGCTTCCGCAAGTTTGATCACCGCGTCCTGCGAAAAATATTTGCACCCGACGCCGAAATCGCCGCTCCATTCGTCCTGCATCGCGCCGACGTTGAAATCGACGGGCACGAACGCCAGTTCGGAAAGCCAGCCGTTGATGCCGCCGTCCGCATTGATGTACCCCACCGCTTCGCTCGTTCCCATCGCAATGCCGAGCACGCGGTTATCGTTGAGATCGATGCTGCCCGCAAGCGCCGTCACGTCGCCGTCGTTTGCGACTTCGAGCGGCACGTCGCCCATCTCTTTCGCGACGTTGATGTACATGTTCTTTACGTAATCGCCGTACTTCTCTTTATCGACTTTCAAAAAGAGGGAGGCAACCATGATTTTGTTTTCGACGTAAACGCCTGCGGAAGAAACGCCGATACAGTCCACGCGCGGCATCTTGCTCGCCGCAGTCTTCATCGCCGTCAAAATCTCGTTGTAGTGATACGTGGGATCTTCGGTGATCTTGGGATTCCACACGACTTCTTCGCTGTATACGACTTCCCCGTCGATCACGGCGCTGACTTTGCGGTCGCTTCCGCCCGCGTCGAACCCGATCCGGCATCCCTTCAAAAAGCCGCCGACTTTCACGGACGCGTTCTTCTGCGCGGGAATCTCGCTCTTCTTTAACATGACGACTTCGAACGGACGCTCATACACGCCGCTCATGAAATCCTCGTCGAACGCGCGCGCGCCGTCTTTACTGTACGCCGCTTTCAGACGGCTGTACACCGCCTCGCTACCCGCAACGCCGATCTTATAACCGCCGCATACCCACAGCACCGTCTTGACAAGGCGCTCCGCGATCCGATAATTGTACTCGTCGTCCACGCCGTCTTTGAGCGCGTCGTAGGAATACACGTAATTATAGCCGCCGTTGCGCTCTACCGCGAAAGTGATTTTGCCGCGGTTCCCGACGGGTTCCGCCTTGACGCGGGCTTCGAAATCTTCGATCGCGCGGATCATGGGATAAAAGTTGCCGTCTAATTTGGGTTTGATCATATAAAACCTCGCCTATTTTTTCTACCACGATTATATCAGATTTGAAATTCAAATACTATACGATATTTTATTCATAATCTATAAATTCCGATATCTTTTCAAAAAGCGCTTTAAAAAAGAAAAGGAGTCCTGAAAATCCGGACTCCTTAAACGATACAATTATTAAACCAGTTTGCCGGAAGTGGCGATACTGCTTTTTGCAACGAAATGATCGAACCGCGTTTTATCGGCGCGGTGCAGACCGGTGCAAAGCACGTCTACCATGAAAAGCTGCATGACTTTGCTCGACATGGCGCCCGGCTCTCTCGGCGATTCCATCGGCGCCGAACTCAACACCAGATCGGCGTACCGCGCTAGCGGGGATTTGTCGTAACAGGTAATGACGAGGATCTTCATGCCGCTTGCCCGCGCGATCTCCGCCGCCTCGATCACGTCCTTCGTGCCGCCCGAAACGCTGAACAGAACGAGCAGATCGCTCTCGTTGCGGGACGAAATGAGTACGTTCTGGAAATGCGCGTCGCTTTCGCAATAAGACAGCAGTCCCATACGCATCAGCCGGCTGTGCAATTCGAGCGCCGCGAGGTGGGAATTCCCCGCGCCGTAACAGCTTACGGTCCGCGCGCCGAGGATCATGTCGCTCGCCTTCTGCAACACCGCTTGCGAAAGATTTTTTCTGCAATTCTCCATCGCGCGTTCGTAGGTTTCCGCAATATCCGCGACGTATTCGATCCCTTCCGAATCGCGATACCCGATATTGACGACGCCCTGCGCAAGATTGAACTTGAATTCCTGATAGCCGCTGAATCCGAGCGAACGGCAAAACCGCAACACGGTCGCCTCCGCCATATCCACTTCTTCCGCCAACTCGGTAATGGACATATAAAGAATCTTTTTCGCATCCGCCGTTTCAAAGTATTCCAAAAGCTTGCGTTGCGATTTCGTGAGCTTTCCTTCTTTGAGCCGTGCGATTCTGTTTGCAATCGAATCCGCCATAAATTTTCCCCCGCCGTAAAAACTAAATATTCCGCAACCCGCAAATATGTATAATTTATTGTACTATTTTATGCAAGCTTTGTCAATGCATTTGATGACAATTTTCGTTTTTCGGGATCATCAAAGCCCATTATACTGAAAAATAAATATTATTTCCCATTCCCGCACGACGAATCAGAGCCCCGCGGCTCATTCGTTGACGTTCACGGAGGTCATTCTCCGCCAACGCCATTCGCATTGATCGAAATCTTTTTCGAACTCTTCGCCGTGTCCCATAAAACAGAGCAGCTTTTCGCCCAGCTCCGGAACGCTTTCGGTCCGCCCTTCGAGGTAGTCTCCCACCTTTTTGATCGCGACCGCGACCCGCTGTTTCAACGCGCCGATCCGGATGTCCTGCACGTCGAAGCCGTTCGGTCTGTTTTCCGCATCCCACTGCGCGCGCAGCGAACGGTAAAACGACTCGATCCGCGCGGGTAACATTTTCAGTCGCAGATACTGCGCGGCAAGCTCTTTTCTGTCTCCTTTCTGATACGCGTTCCGCAGTTTGATCCCGATCGTCGATTTGATTTCGAGTACGCGGCCGAGGCGGTACTGCGTTTCGAACACGTACTTCCACTGCCCCGACCTGCGCTTTGCCGCGCCGATCCGATCGGCGCACTCCCGCAAGATATCGCCGAGATCGTCCGTCGCCATCGTGTCCAGCGTGCCGAGCAGAACGTCGTTGAAGAGCAAGTATTTGTTGGAACTCGTTTTTTCCTCCACGTCTTCGTGACGGGTAACGCGGTTGCAAAGATCGATCGTCATGAAATCCTCGAACTTCATCCCCGCAAGCGAACCGAAGCTCTTGCGGAACGCATCGTCCAACCCGAACGCGCCGTAATTGAATCGCGCGCAGTACAGCATCGTGGGCAGAACGGAGAAGAGCGAACTCTCCGCGCCGTTGTCCCCCCAGCCGGTGACGATATATTCCCTGATCCCGTTTTCGATACAGGCGCGCGCCGACTCCCCGCAGGAGGCGAACCCGTAGCGGTTATCCGGCGTATAGCCCAGCCATTTCCAGGCGCCCGTCGCAAACCCGATGCGGTTTTCGAACACGCGGTGTTTTTTCATCATTTCGGAATAGTGGTTCCTGTCCGTACTGCAATAATCCCAATAGACGAGCTCCACGTTTTTCGGCATCTTCCCGTTGATCTCGGGCGGGATTTCGTTGCCGTACTGCGCGGCCATCGAGAGCGAGAAAAACATATCCGACCACATCATGGGCTTTTCGAAGCCGTATTTTTTGCAGATTTCCGTCACGCGGGCTAGGTGTTCGGTCATGACGTCGAACCGTCCGCGCGCGCCGTGTTTGTCCATATATTTCCCGCGCCCGATCATGTACGCTTCGTCCATACCGATATGGATCTTTTTCGTCGTGAAATAGTCGGCGCAGGTGGAGATCAGATCCTCGATAAAGGCGTAAGTCGACTCTTCCCCGACCATGAGAATATCGTTGAAATCGAACAGGTGCGCCAACGCATAATCTCGCACGAGGGTGTTAAAGTGCGCAAGCGTCTGGATATAGGGGACCAGTTCCATGCCGAAAAGTCGGCAGTATTCGTCTATTTCCCGAATATCTTCGCGCGTATACGGCGTGCGCAGATAGCCGACGTACGGCTGATTCTTGACGACGAAGGTATCTTCCATATAAAGCCCGAGCGTCTGATACCCCATGACCGCAAGATGACGGATCAGTTTTTTCAGCGTTTCCTTTTTCGGAACCGCATTCCGCGAACAATCGCACATATACGTCAGTTCGTCAAAGTTGGCGTTTTGCTCGCAGGAAAAATCGCCCGTTCCGCCGTATTCGTCCGCAAACAGTTTGAGCGCATACAAAAACTGAACGCGTCCGGACGCCTCTACCGTAAGCGTGCCGTTCCGATAATCGATTTTCACGCCGCCCGCACGACGGAGAAATTCCACCGGAATCCCCTCTTTCCCGAAGCCGAACCCGAACAGTCCGCTCACTTCCGCCGCCGCCCCGCCGAGCGCCTCGGCGTCCTTTAACCGATATACGACCATAAAATATCCTCCCGCTTGCGGTCTGCCGCAAAACGTTTTGTTTATCCTATCACATGCGCAACCCTTTGTCAATATTTTCAAAAAAATTTTTTCTGTTTTAAATTAAATTTTGTCCAGACGGCGCAAAATGAAGAAAATTTTAACGACAACCTGTTTGTTCGGCAACAAAAAACCCGATGCAAACGCATCGGGCAATCCGATAAACCCAAGTCGACGCGCAGTCATCTTGTTCCGAAACGCCGCATGCGGAATTACGCGCATATCCGGACTTTTTCCGCACGGACAACAGGCATAAATATATACGACAAAAATGCGTATTTGCGGTATAATACGAGAATTTCTCGTAATATTAAAGTTATGAACAATATCATAGCGGCACGCATCAAAGAAATACGACGCGATCTCGGCTTGACGCAATCGCAATTCGGCGAAAAACTTTCCACCTCTCAGGATACGATATCCCACTGGGAACTCGGCACCCGTTTCCCGACGACCGACTTCGTCATTTCCATCTGCCGGATTTTCGATATCTCCGCCGACTATCTGCTCGGTCTGAAAGATTTTTAAATTCAACCGGTTATGTTGACGATTCTACGGATAAACGCGTCAAACTATTTATCCGCATTCTTTCGTCATACCGCGATTCACCGAAAAACCCGCGTTCCCGCGGGTTTTTGCTCTACTGCTTTTTCTTTTTCCACGGCGCCGCGCACAGCAGCACGTAGACGCCTACAAGCGCCGCGACCGACAGCGTAATCACGAGAAAACAAGTCCATTCGGGTACGGATTTTCCGAAAAAGTCGAGCGTGCAATCGAAGCCGCCGCGCATCGCCTCCGTGTATTCCTCCGAAAAACGCGCACCGATTTCGTCGATCGCGCCGCCCATGAAATGCTCGTGCAAGAGAGAGGTTCCGTAGGTGCCGGGCACAAACATCAGCGTGTTCGCGATCCCTTTCGCCAATTCGGAAATCGGCATATACGCGCCGCAGAGAAACCCGTACGACGCGGAAACGATCGCTTCCACCGCCGTGATCCCGCCCTGCGATTTCAAAAACCGACAGACGATGGAAGACAGCGCGGTGCCGAACAGGACGAGAACGATCAGATCGAGCAGAATGAAAAACACGTCCGAAACGGAAAGATACCAACCCACGATCGCAAGGTATACGAAACCGACGGCAAGCGCGGCGCAACACACCATCAGCGTGACCAACGCGGTGGAGAGATAATAGCTGAGCGCAAGCGTCGACTGCGAAACGGGCGAAACCGCAAAGTCGGAAAAGCGGTCGGTCACTTTGTCCTGCACCATTACCATATTCGCCGTGAACGCAATGGAAACGGCGCTGACCGCCAGCAGAGACGACAGCAGCCAGCCGCCCGCAAACCCCTCCACAAGGCGGGAAGAAACTTCGGCGCCCTCGGGCAGAATACTTATCAAACTGTTGCGGTAAACGTCGCCCAAAAACGCGACGAACAGAAAGAAGAGGATCAACGGCGCGATCAGGGAAGAAAAAAACAGCCCTTTGTCCTTGAAATAGATTTTACAGTTTCTTCGGATGAGACTGAGAAGTTTCATAGATGTTCCTCCGATTTTTTACCCGTCACGTTCAGAAACACGTCGTCCATCTTGCCCTTCGTGATCTCATAATCCCGAAAGAGCGCAGGATGTTTCAAGATCAGCGCTGTCGCCGCCGCAGTGTCTTTTACGGAAATGCGGTAACCCTCGCCCGTCCGTTCGACGGGAAGCCCCAGCGCGGAGAGCTCCTCCTCCGCAACGCCGTAAAAGGTGACGTAATCACCCGTGTATCGGTTTTTCAGTTCGTTCGGCGTGGCGTCGGCAAGGATCTTCCCCCCGTCGAGGATCACGACGCGGTCGGCGTCCGCCGCTTCTTCCATATAGTGCGTCGTCAGAAATACCGTCATCTCCTTTTCCGCGCGCAGCCGATGCACGATCCCCCACACCGTTTTCCTCGTCTGGGGATCCAAACCGGTCGTCGGTTCGTCTAAAACGAGGATCTGCGGTTCGTGTACGAGCGCGCGGGCAATATCCACCCTGCGGCGCTGTCCGCCCGAAAGCTTCCCGACGGGACGGCGGAGAATCTCCTTTAAGTCGAATATCTCCGTGAGCTCTTGCTGGCGTTTGAGGAACGCCGCGCCCGTGATCCCGTAGAGGGAAGCGCGATAGCGCAGGTTGTCGGCAACGGAGAGCGGAAGATCGAGCACGCTGTTCTGGAACACCACGCCGAGACGTTTTTTCACGTCGCCAAGATGCCCGTCGAGGTCGAGACCGTCTATTTTTACGCTGCCGCCGTCCCGTCCGAGCCGACCGCAAAGAATGGAAATCGTCGTGCTCTTGCCCGCGCCGTTCACGCCGAGAAAGGCGAAAAATTCCCCGCGACCCACCGCAAAGGAGATGTCGTCCACCGCCTTTACCGCGCCGTAATGTTTTTTCAAATGTTCGATTTCGATTACGTTCATATTTTGCTCCCGACTTTAATTCTTTTTATCGAAACTTTGCATCACCGTATTCACGATTCCGCAGAGGATCCCGCCGATCGGGAAAACGACCCATGCGGGATGCCATAAATCGCCGAGGAATCCGCACAGCAGGAACACCGCCGTCGCCGTAAGCATGATCGCGCCGCTGATCCCGCCCGCGATCCGTTGCAGGCGGCTCTCGTTCGCTTTGCCCGTTTGCGCCTCCGAAACCTCGCCCGACAGCTTGTATCCGTCGCGGCGGATCCCGATCAGACAAAGCCCGCCGACGCAAACGCTCAAACCCGCCAAAAACACCGCGGTGATCACGCACCCGTTAAAACCGCTCCGTTTCGTGCCGTCGGGCGCAAACAGCGCGAACCCGAGAACGAGCATGACGATGAGCAAGATGACTCCCGCAAGCAGACATGCCATGACGAGCGGATACCGCCGCAGAAACGCCTTCGCGTCCTCCGCCGAAACCCCTCTTCTTTCGGGATGCGCTTTCTTTTCGTTTTCGTTCGTGATCCCGCCGTACACGAACAAAAAGACCGACGCCGCGACAAACAGAAATACGCACGCCACGCCGAAAATGCGGTACGGTTTTGCATCGCGCAAGACGCCGAACCCGCTCAGCAATACGCAAAGCGCGACGCCGAGCAGCGTTGATCCCACGCCGAAAGCCATCATGAGGGAAAATCGGTCGATCCGACGTTTTTCCGCCCGTTCGTTGTTCCGATCGGGACTTTCGCTGTCCCGCTCCCGAACTTCGCCCGCGGCAACGTTCCCCCGCAACAACGCGTCGCAACTCACGCCGAATTTATCGCACAGCGCGATGAGTTTATCCGTTTCCGGAAAGGCCTCTCCCGTTTCCCATTTGCTGACCGCCTGACGGGAAACGCCAAGCTCGTCGGCGAGCTGTTCCTGCGTGATTCCGTTCCGCTTTCTTAAAATAGAAATATTTTCCGCAACCGACATCTTATTTCTCCGTTTTTTTACTTCTATCATATCCGCGCGCGCTCAAAAACACCACCGCTTTACAGTTGCTTTCGCAAAAAATCTGCGCAACTTGCGGTTGCATTTTCAAAAAACGCCTATTCGATACGCAAAACGTGAACGCGCTTGGGAATACTCTCCCGTTCGGGGAAGTAATAGGCGTACAGCGCGCAAAATTCCACATGCAAACGGTCGGCGATCTCCTCGTCGGAGACTTCCCGTATCATGTTCGCCTGCACCGCAAGCCCGTAAGCATACATCGACATGTGGTCGTGAAATTTCGCCGCGCGCTCTTCGTCCATTCCGTATATACGTTTCATTTCGGCGACGATATCGGCGAAATAAGGCTCCTCCACGCGGGGAGGAGCGCCGTCGCGCGGCTCGTTGAGAAAACGGAACAGCCCTTTCTCTTCGCGCGCAAAACGGACGTAACCCATTCCGAACGCTTCGTAACGGTCGTTCGGCGCGCAATTTTTAAAATAGTGTTCGATCCTTCGGCGGTATTCCTCTTCCGCTTTTAAACGAAGCGCGGCAACGAGTTCCGACATGTTCCGGAACTGCGAATACACGGGCTGCGTGGAACAGCCGATTTCCGCGGCGATCCTGCGCGCGTTCAGCGCTTCCGCGCCCTCTTTCCGCACGACTTCCGCCGCCGCTTTCAAAATCCTTTCCTTCGTTATCCTGACGTTTGACATGACATCCTCTTCGGATCACAAATATAACAAGTGTTATTTTATCATAAGCGATCGGGATTGTCAACGATTTGCACAAAAAAAGAACGCGCCGAAGCGCGTTCTTTTTGCTGTCTTTTATTCTTCGCTGACTGCGAGTTCGGAAGCGATCACGTCGCGATACGCGCCCGTCGATTGAATGGACACGTTCTTGTAATCCTTCATGCCCGTGCCCGCGGGAATCAGTTTTCCGATGATGACGTTCTCTTTCAGACCGATCAGAGGATCGCGCTTGGTGCAGATCGCCGCTTCGGTAAGCACGCGGCTGGTCTCCTGGAAGGAAGCCGCCGAGAGGAAGCTGTCCGTCGCGAGCGCGGCTTTGGTGATTCCGAGCAACACGCGTTTCGCCGTCGCGGGGATACCGCCCGCCATGATCGTCTTTTCGTTCTGTTCTTCGAACGTAAACATATCCACGAGCTGACCGGGAAGCATTTCCGTCGTGCCGGCGTTTTCGATGCGGACTTTGCGCAGCATCTGGCGGACGATAATCTCGACGTGTTTGTCGTTGATGTCAACGCCCTGCGAGCGGTAAACGGACTGCACCTGTTCGAGAATATAGTCCTGAACGCCCTTGACGCCCTCGACGCGGATGATGTCCTGCGGGTTGACCGAACCGGAGTTGAGCTGGGTTCCGGGAACGACCTTTTCTCCCGACTTCACGAGGATCTCCGCATTGAACGGAAGCTCGTAGTCTTTCAGCACTTCCTGCGTGCCCTCTTCGCGGATGACGACGTGTTTCAAATTGTCGCGGTCCTCCACGGTAACGACGCCGTTGAATTCGCAGACCGTCGCAACGCCCTTGGGCTTTCTCGCTTCGAAAAGTTCTTCGACACGGGGAAGACCCTGCGTAATGTCGCCCGTCGCCGCAATACCGCCCGTGTGGAACGTACGCATGGTAAGCTGGGTACCGGGTTCGCCGATGGATTGCGCCGCGATGACGCCGACCGCCTCGCCGACCTGAATGGGAAGGGTCGTCGCCATGTTCTTGCCGTAACACTTCGCGCAGACGCCGAAGCGGGTATTGCAGTTGAAGATACTGCGGATGAGAACGCCGTTGGAGGCTTCGCCGCTGTATTTTTCGAGCGAAGCGATCTTCTTCGCCATGCTCTCGGAGATCATTTCGTTACAAGGCACCAATACGTTGCCCGCTTCGTCGGTGATGTCCTCCGCCGCGAATCTGCCCGTCAGACGGTCTTCGAGGCTCTCGATCAGTTCGCCGTTCGCGCCGCAGATCGCCTTCATATAGGTGCCGCGGGGGCGCTTGCCCGCCGAGCAATCCTCTTCGCGGATGATAACGTCCTGCGAAACGTCTACCAGACGGCGGGTCAGATAACCGGAGTCCGCCGTTTTCAACGCGGTGTCGGCCAGACCTTTTCTTCCGCCGTGCGAGGAAATGAAGTATTCCAGAACGGAAAGTCCGTTTCGGAAGCACGATTTTACGGGAACTTCGATCTTTTTACCCTGAGGGTTGACCATCAGTCCGCGCATGCCCGAAAGCTGTTTGATCTGGTCGATCGAACCGCGGGCGCCCGAATCCGCCATCATCCAGATGGGGTTGAACTTATCCGCCGCGCCTTGCTGTTTCAGAATGGAAGCGACTTTGTCCGTGGCATCGTCCCAGACGGAGATGACGGCGTGATAGCGCTCTTCTTCCTTCAACAGACCGCGGGCGTACTTCTTAGAAATCTTCGCGACCTGTTCTTCCGCATCCTCCACGATCCGCTCTTTCTCGCCCGGAATCTTCATGTCGAATACCGAAGTGGTAAGCGCGGCGTACGTGGAGTATTTGTATCCGCGTTCTTTGATCGCGTCCAGCACCGCCGAAGCCTTGGGCGCATAGCCCGTTTTAAAGCACGCTTCCACGATCTTGGAAAGATGCTTTTTCCCGATCGCGCGCGAACCTTTGATCGATTCGATAAATTCGCTCGCAAGTTCGAGTTTCAGATAATCTTCGGGCATCTCGCGCTTTACGAAATTCAGATCCTGCGGCATGCCGTCGTTGTAGATGATCCTTCCGACCGTCGTCTTGATCATACCCGTAACGGTGAGCGCGCCCGTCGTTTCGTCTTTCTTCACGGAAACGTGACCGCATACGGAATTGTTCGGGCTGTCCTTTGACCAATCGTACGTTCTCTCGTAAGGGAGGGAGAGGTTTTCGAATTTCGAAGCGGGAAGTTCTACGGTGCGGCGCACATAGATCTCGTCCTGACAGTGCGTTTCTTTGAGCTGATAGCTCATCAGCGCCTCGTCGAACGAAGCGAACACGGGCGGGACGTATTCCTCGCCGTTTTCGTCGAGACGGTTGTATTCGTTGTACTTTCTGCCCTCTTCCTTTCTCAGAATGGTGAGGTAGTACGCGCCGATAATCATATCCTGCGTCGGGCTCATGACCGATTTACCGTCCGCAAGCTTCAAGATATTGTTTGCGGAAAGCATCAGGAACCGCGCTTCCGCCTGCGCCTCGACCGAAAGCGGAAGGTGAACCGCCATCTGGTCGCCGTCGAAGTCGGCGTTGAAAGGTCCGCAGACGAGCGGAGAAATTTTAATCGCTCTGCCCTCGATGAGCACGGGCTCGAACGCCTGAATGGACAGACGGTGCAGCGTGGGCGCGCGGTTCAGAAGAACGGGGTGTTCTTTGATGACTTCTTCGAGCACGTCCCAGACGAAATCCTTGCCCTTTTCCACCGTACGCTTCGCGCTCTTGATGTTATGGCACTTGTTCGTTTCTACCAGCCGTTTCATGACGAAAGGCTTGAAGAGTTCGATCGCCATTTCCTTGGGCAGACCGCACTGGTAGATTTTCAGTTCGGGACCGACGACGATAACCGAACGTCCGGAATAGTCGACGCGCTTACCGAGCAGGTTCTGACGGAAACGCCCCTGCTTGCCGCGGAGCAGTCCCGAAAGGGATTTCAGTTCGCGGTTCGAAGGTCCGCTGAGCGGTTTACCTCTTCTGCCGTTGTCGACGAGGGCGTCCACCGCCTCCTGCAACATGCGCTTTTCGTTTTTGACGATCATCTCGGGCGCGCCGAGTTCGATCATACGCTTTAAACGGTTGTTGCGGTTGATGACGCGACGGTACAGGTCGTTCAGATCCGAAGTCGCGAATCTGCCGCCGTCGAGCTGGACCATGGGACGCAGATCGGGCGGGATCACGGGAAGAACGGTCAGCACCATCCATTCGGGACGGTTCCCGCTCTTGCGGAAGGATTCGATGATTTCGATCCGCTTGATCGCTTTGACGCGCTTGGGTCCCGTGGGGTTGTTTTCGATGATTTGTTTCGCTTCCGCGCTCTCCTTTTCGAGATCGACCGCCATCAACAGTTCGCGGATCGCTTCCGCGCCCATGCCGACTTTGAGTCCCGTTTTGGAGGAATCGCCGAGGAGTTCTTCCGTCTCGCGCAACTGCTTGTCGTTGATGACCTGTTTATACTCGAACGGCGTGGTGCCGGGGTCGAGTACGACGTACGACGCGAAATAGATGACCTGTTCGAGGGGTTTGGGTCCCATGTCGAGCAAAAGACCGATCTTGCTGGGCACGCCGCGGAAGTACCAGATATGGGATACGGGAGCGGCAAGCTCGATATGCCCCATGCGCTCGCGGCGGACTTTCGCGCGCGTGACCTCCACGCCGCACTTTTCGCACACGATGCCCTTATAACGGATTCTCTTATACTTCCCGCAGTGACATTCCCAATCCTTGGTGGGGCCGAAGATTTTATCGCAGAACAAACCGTCTCT
>ERZ777306.3416-NODE-3416-length-16712-cov-4.920814_pt1 | contig 16712 bp, 13 predicted proteins | sample MGYA00374966_ERZ777306 | MGnify/ENA primary metagenome ERZ777306 (study PRJEB29329, sample SAMN06343882) | mouse gut metagenome | isolation source: Mouse cecum | place: Austria: Vienna | collected 2014-11-15 ...
ATTGCAGGAAAGGACTTCATACTTTGATGGAGTTCTTTTCTTTTTTTACTGTTTTTTCCTTGTAAAATATTTGGAAAAATGATATGATAACATGGACTATGAGAAAGGATGGGATTGGATGGAAAAAAAGGAAATTTTTGACCAATTATCCAAGCAAATAAACCCAGAAAATATATTGCTAGATGAGCCAATGAGTAAACATACTAGTTTTCGTATTGGTGGACCAGCAGATATTTTTATTCGTGCCAAGTCAAAAGAAGAAATGAAATGTGTTCTTCAATTTGCAAAAGAGAAAAACATTTCCGTTACTGTGATGGGAAATGGAACGAATTTGTTAGTGAGAGATAAAGGAATTCGAGGAATTGTGATAAAACCAGAAATTCGTAAGATAGAAGTTTTGGATACAGAACTAATTGTGGGTGTAGGCAATACCTTAGCAGAAATTGCAACGATTGCACTTGGAAAATCTCTTTCTGGTTTTGAGTTTGCAAGTGGTATTCCAGGAACGGTGGGAGGAGCTATCAAAATGAATGCTGGTGCCCACGGAAGAGAAATGAAGGATGTCGTTGTTTCGGTTACTTGCTTAACAGAAGACTTAGAAACGGTAACACTTCCTTTCGAAAAACTAGGTTTTGGATACCGAACAAGCAATTTCTTTTCCAAATATGCTTCTTGGATAGTATTAGAAGCAAAATTGAGACTAATTTGTGGAAATGAGACAGACATATCTGGTCTTATGCAGGAGTATGCCAATTACCGAAAAGAAAAGCAACCGATTCAATATCCGTCAGCAGGCAGTACTTTCAAAAGAGGAGATGGGTATATTACAGCACAACTCATTGACCTAGCAGGCTTAAAAGGAGCAAGTGTTGGAGATGCACAAATTTCTACCTTGCATGCAGGCTTTATTATTAACAAAGGCTCTGCTACCGCAAAAGATGTACTATCTTTAGTAAAAATGATACGAGAAAAAATCCAATCCGAATATGGTAAAACAATTGAACTAGAAATACAAGTATTAGGTGAAGAATAAAAGAAAAGAGAGGAAAAAGAGAAATGAAAGGCTTTTTGAAATGGTTTAAATCAAGTACAAAGGTAAAAAGATGGATGTTTTTAATCCTAGTGGGAATTATCCTTGCTTGCTATGGAATGGCAAAAATTATTGTGTCGCAAGAACTCGAGTTTATTGACCTTGCGAAAATTATTGCTATCTTCGTAGTTGGTTTTGTGTGTATTATTCTAGGTATTATCTATATCCAAAAACGTACCTTAGAGCTATTAGTACAAGAAACAGACTCCCGTAATGTGAATAAAGATGATGTAAAATCTTTAATTTTCAATAAAAAGGTATATAACCAAGGACCAAAAGTAGTTGTCATTGGTGGTGGCTCTGGTTTGAATACGGTTCTTCGTGGACTAAAAAACTATACCGACAATATTACTGCGATTGTAACCGTATCGGATTATGGAGCAGGCATTTCAAATTCTAGAAAATTACTGGAAACAAAACCATTAGAAGATATTGCAGATAGTATGATTGCATTATCTGCCAATGAGGATTTAATGAGAGCCCTTATGAAGCATGATTTTCGTAGAGGTAGGTTGCAAGACATTACCTTTGGTGATATTTATTTCCTAGGAATGCAAGATATTTTGGGAGATTTTACAAAATCTATTGAACAAGCAAAAAATGTATTAAATATTACTGGAAAAGTTTTACCAGTTACGATGGATGAAATGACCATTTGCGCAGAATTAGATGATGGAACGGTTATTCAAAGCCGTGAAAAAATTCCAGAAGTAGTTAGTAGCAAAATTAGTAAAATTAACCGTATCTATATTACACCATCTAACTGTAAACCAGCAGATGGCGTATTAGAAGCTATCGCAGAAGCAGACGCGATTGTCATTGGACCTGGAAGCTTATACACCAATGTTATTCCAAACTTATTGGTAAAAGGAATTTCCAAAGCAATTAAAGAGTCCAAGGCTTTCAAAATCTATGTAAGTAATATTATGACAGAGCCAGGACAGACAGATAATTACTCCTTAGCAGACCACATCAAAGCAATTATTGACCATGTTGGAAAAGGTGTCATCGATTACTGTATTTATGATACGGGAGAGATTGTTCCAGAGTTTATTCGTAAATATAACTTAGAAGGTGCGGACTTAATTGAACAAGATACAGCTAAAGCAAAAGCAGAGGGGATTTATTTAATCCAAAGAAACTTGTCCTATATTGATGGAGAGTTTATTCGTCATAATCCAGACGCTGTAGCAACCGCTATCATCCAACTTATTTGTGAAGACATGAAGTTCAGAGATCGACAAAATGATGCGCAATATGTGATGTTAAATGACCGTATCAAAAAGACGAAAAAATCTTTGAAAGCAAACCGACAACCAGTACCAAAGAAAAAGAAAGCAGATATTTTAACAAGCAATAGCAGATTTGCAAGTAAGTACCAAGAAAGAATTATCTCCATCCAAGAAAGTGATGGAAAAGCAGTTGGGGTGCCAAAGAGAATTCAAAAAGAAAAAGCAAAGGCAAGAAGAGCAGCACCACCAAAGCACAATGTGAATTTTAACTTCGGAAGAAACAACAAAAACGATTGGAAAAAATAACGAAAAACAATCAGATAAAATGTTGGAGGAATACAAATGAAATACACCAATAAAGATGTAGATTTAGAAAACGGATTAAAACGAGAGTGGCTCATTACCAATGGAATTGGCGGGTATGCCAGTTCCACAGTAGTGGGAGCCAATACCAGAAGATATCATGGAATATTAGTAGCACCAATCGCACCACCAGCAAGACGTTGCGTTCTCTGCTCGAAAATTGATGAAGCGATTGAAATCAATGGTAGAACCTATCCACTTTATACCAATCTCGGCAAAAACTATGTGTCAGACGGCTACAAACGTCTCTATAGTTTTGAAAAAGAATACATCCCAATCTATACCTATGTTGTACAAGGCGTAACAATTAAAAAATTTATTTGCATGCAATATGGAAAAAATACAACCTGTATTTTATATAACATTCAAAATGCCAATGAAAAGGTGAAACTAAAGTTAGCACCGATTGTGAATTTCCGAGACTTCCATTCGATGAGCACAGCAAGTGAATTTGATGTCAAACAAGAAGTAAACGGTAGAAAAGTAAAAATTGTCATGGGAGAAAGTGATGCCCACCCAATTTTCTTTTACGCCAGTGATGGGAAATACATTGAGCACAAAGATGATGTATACCGCAATATGTATTACCCAGAAGAGGAAAGACGTGGATTTCCAGCAGAAGAAAATCATGCGGTACCAGGCGTATTTGAAATTGAACTTGCACCAGAAGATACCAAAGCAATTACAATGGTATGCTCGATGGAGGCTAACATTGAAGAAATTGATGCACGTAATGTCATTAGTCGTGAAATTGTCCGTATTAGCACAGAGTTATATGACTCATATTTAGTAGAAGATAAAGACAGTGTAGAGTACCGACAACTCATGAAGAATTTTATTATCGCATCAGATAATTTCTTAGTAAAAAGACCAAGTTTTGGCTTAGATACTATTATTGCTGGATATCCATGGTTTTTAGATTGGGGACGAGATACCTTAATTGCATTTGAAGGGCTATTACTTATTCCAAGGCGTTTTGAAAAAGCAAAGAGTGTTTTGAAATGTCTAGTCAAAAATATGCGTTATGGTTTAATTCCAAATGGTTATGCAGAACTAGACAGTACTCCGTTATATAACAGTGCAGATGCAGCATTACTGCTATTTGATGTCGTTAAAAAATATGTGGATTACACCAAAGACTATACCTTTGTGCAAGAAGAACTAATGGGAAAAATGACGAAGATTATTGAAGCATATACTATTGGTATTGAAGAAGATAACAACCATATTTTTATGGATGATGATTTCCTCATTTCTTGTGGAGATGGAACCATCCAAAATACTTGGATGGATGCGAAAATTAGAGATAAAGCAGTTACCCCAAGAAATGGAAAAGCAGTTGAAATCAATGCCATGTGGTATAACGCACTTTGCGTCATGCAAGAATTATGTAGCAAATTTGGACAAAAAGAAGAAGCAAAAGATTATGCAAAAGTAGCTGAAAAAGTAGAAGAATCCTTTGCAAAAGCCTTCTATAACCCAAAGAAAAAATGCCTTTATGATGTGGTAGGAGATCCAAAAGTGCGACCAAACCAGTTATTTGCACTTAGTCTATCCTATCCCGTACTAGACCCAGCGTCGGACATCGCAAAAGAAGTGTTTGAAACTGTAACGAAAAAGTTGAAAAATCCATATGGACTAAAAACACTTGCTAAAGGGGAAGAAAACTATGTAGATGTCTATGAAGGCGACCCAGTAAAGCGCGACTCTAGTTACCACCAAGGACCAACTTGGCCATGGCTGATGGGACTCTATTACAATGCTTTTTGTCGTATCCTACAAGCAGAAAAGAGAAAAGATAGACGCAAAGAATTAGAAGACGAATTGAACCAATTTGTTGAGGAAGTAGAAGAGGTATTTGAAGAAGAATTAGAACACGGAAGAACCGTTGGCAATATTGCAGAAATGTATGACTCTATGCCACCACAACTTGCGAAAGGAACGACTGCACAAGCATGGAGTGTAGCAGAAATCTTTCGTATCATAATCAAGGGAAAATACCATAAATAAAGGAGAAAAAATGAGAATATTAGGAATTGACCCAGGGTTTGCCATTACGGGTTACAGCATTATTGACTATATCGGCAATAAGTTCCATCTCATTCATTCAGGAGCAGTCTTAACACAAGCGGGGGAGTCATTTCCACTCCGCTTGTTAAAACTCAATACGAAATTAGAAGAAATTATTGATACCTACAAGCCAGACGCTGTTTCGGTTGAGGAATTGTTTTTTAATCAAAATGTTACAACAGCTATCAATGTAGCACAAGCAAGAGGCGTTATCCTAGTAACTTGTTGCAAAAAAAACATTCCAACCTATGAATATACACCGCTACAAATTAAACAAGCAGTAACAGGATATGGAAGAGCCAATAAAGTACAAGTACAGAAAATGGTCAAAACCATACTCAATGTAGAACAACTACCCAAATTAGACGACACAACCGATAGTATGGCAGCAGCCATTTGCCATGCACATAGTGCAAGATTTGCTGTGAAATTGTAACGAGAAAGGAGAAAGGACATGGCAGAGAAAAATCCTAATTTATGTTTGCTATATGGGAAAGAAACGTATTTTTTAGAAAATGTACTCAAGAAGATAAAAAAGGATTTTGGCGACCTTATCAAAGGCATCAACTATATTACACTTGACCAAACCAATGTCCAAGTTCTCATTTCAGAAATTCAAACACCAGCGTTTGGCTATGAAAAAAAGTTGATTTTAGCACGTGATACAGGACTATTCAAAAAAGCAGGAAAGAAAACAAAAGGCTCTCCTTCGGAATGGATTGGAAAAGTAGCCGAATATTTAGAAGAACACCAAGAAGAAATGAAAGAGTCTGTGGTACTCGTTTTTGTAGAAGAAGAAATTGACAAAAACGAATTATATAAAACGATGGATAAAATTGGAACAATCCAAAGTTTTGCAGAGGAAAAACCAGCACAAATTGTGGCTAGACTAAAAAGTATTTGCCAAGCGTATGAAGTGAAGGCAGACCAGCCAACTTTAGCATATTTGGTGGAAATGTGTGGAACTAATATGCAAGAACTCATCAATGAAATCCGCAAATTGATTGAATATGCCGGAAAAGGCGGAACCATCGACAAAAAAGCAGTTGACTTATTATGCACGCGTAAACCAGATAGCGTAATCTTCAATCTAACCGATTATCTAGGCAAAAAAGAAATTGCAAATGCCTTTCGTGTGTTACAAGATTTGAAATACCAAAAAGAGCCAACACAACTGATTTTAATTATGCTATATAACCATTTTAAGAAACTATACTATACCAAAAAAGCAGTTGAAGAAGGGTGTCAAGATTTTGTTAGCCTTTTGAACTTGAAACCAAACCAAGAGTTTTTAGTAGGAAAATATCGAACACAAGCAGGGCGTTTTCAAACAGAAGACCTGCGAGGTCTATTAGAAAGTCTAGCAGATTTAGATTACCAATCCAAACAAGGAACCATCGATATCGATATTGGATTGGAGTCAATTCTTTGTCAATATTGTGCGTAAGAAAGAGAATGAGAAATTGTTCTCTTTTTTTGTGGGAAAGAAGACCTGAAATTTGGACATTTTTGTAGTTTTGTGGTAGAATAGGGACAAGAAAAAAGAGGAGAGCAGAAAAACGATGTTGACAAGAGCAGAATTCAAAACTCGCTTAGCGGAAGCAGAGTTTTCCAAAAAGCAGATTGAAAGTATTTTACAAAAAAATATCGATAAAATTTTAAGTAAAAGAAATATAGATGAAATTAAGGGGATCTTAGAGGCACTAGAAGTATGTGCGATTTCAAAAGACCGAATTTCGGAGTCTTTGTTATTGTTTTCGCTTGGAAAAGCAGAAGAAATTGTGCCAGTTTACCAATGCTTGCGAGAACATAAAGTAGAACACGAAACGATAGAAGGATGTCTAACCGTTTTAGCAAGGGGACGACTTAAAAAAATTGGAAAACGTTACGAAATCTTGGGAAATGCAGGTATCCATGATGAAGCAATCGCAAATTGTGTATCTGTGCTTATTGAAGGAAAGCAAGAAGATTTAGAAGAAAATGTGAAGACTTTTCCAGACAAAGGGATAACAGCAGAACAAATGGAAGCCTGCTTAGTAGCACTTGCAAAAGCAAACCAGCAAAGTGTAAAAGATGTGTTCCAAAGTTTAGAAAACCACGGAGTTGGAACAGAAGCAGTAGAGAACTGCTTGTCCATCTTCTATAAACGAACTGCACAAGAAGTAGAAGATTTACTAACTGTGCTAGATAACCACCACATTAGCAAGGGAAAAATAGCAGAATGTTTTGGTTCGCTCATAACCAGACCAGCCAGTGAAATTGATGCTATTCTTACGATCTTAGAAAACCATCAGGTGGCACCAAGCAAAATCGAAGAAATCTTGCCAGAACTACGTCTAAATCGAGGAAATGCAGAAGATATGGATGCCTCTCTTACCACATTAGAAAAGCATCAAATGGACCGAGAAACCATCGATAAATATTTTGTAACCTTTACCATTGCAAGACCAAAAGAAATTGTATCTATTTATGAACTATTAGATAAAAAGAAAATTCGTCCAAGTGCAGTGCGTGGTTGTCCATTTTTGTTACTAGAAGGCAATACCAAGAAAATGACAGACATTTTTGCCAAAATCGAGGACCCGGAAAAAGGCTTAGAAGCACGAGATGTAGAAGACTGTATGATTATCTTGCTCAAAGGAAATCCACAAGAAATTGATGCAATTTGGAAAGTCTTGAAAAAATACTCGATACCAAATGAGGCAATTAAAAACTGTTTGAGTGTTTTAGCTGTTGGAAAAGCAGATGAACTAGAGAACGTTTTGAAAAAACTAAAAGACCATCATTTTTCGCCAGAGACAATGGGAAGATATTTAGCACATATTGCTAATGAAGATACCCAAGAAATGCTAGCGATTATGGATGTATTAGATGCACATCATATGGAATCAAAAGCAATCGAAGATAATCTAATGGCTTTACGAAGAGAAAAAGCAGAGCATTTGGATGCTATGCTTACCTTGTTTGAAACCTATGGAATTCATATGCAAGCAGTGGAAAAATGCTTATCCGCTATTCCAAACCAAAAAGTAGAAAATGTAAGAAATGTACTGAAATCCTTACAAGAAAAGGGAACAACACCAGAAGAGATGGGATGTTATTTACGAACCATCTTAAATGGAAGTGGGCAAGACTTGAATGGAACCTTAAATCGTTTGCATGACCATCATGTGAGTATGCAGGCAGGTCTTTCGATGATTGGAAAAAGAGGAACCGGGCATGAGCAAGTAGGAAACTTCATTGAAATGATGGAAAAACATAATTTACAAAAGGAAACTGCGATAAATCAACGAGGGAAAACAAGCCAAACGCAGGATAATAGATGGGCACTTGCTCTTGCTAGACAAGACCCAGAAGCTTTAGATAATCTGTTTACGCAAGCAACAAAAATGGGCCTAAAGCAAGAATTATTGGAAAATTCTGCTCGTATTTTTGATAAACGAAATCCATACGAAGTAACCAAATTACTGGAATTGTTTATTACTTATCGAATTAGTAAAGAGCAAGCACAACGATGTTTGTTAATTTTACCAGCAAACCAAACAGTAGAAGAAATCAACAATATTTTAATTGCGATAGCCAAACATCCTATTCCGCAAGAAGCGGTAGAAAACATCTTACCAGAGCTATTAACCAAGGGAAATGCAGAAGACATTGACGCTGTCTTAAAAACATTGTTTGAACATAAAATGCCACAAACCACCATTGCCTACTATTTACGAGAATTTTTACTCGTAAGACCAAAAGAAGTCGTACAAATTTACAAAGTACTAGATGGGGAAAAGATTGATCCAGAAGTTGTAGCGAGAAATCCATTCGTCTTGTTAAAAGGAAATGCAAATCGAATGAGTCGAATTTTTCAAGTACTTCGTAAACACCACATTAATGGAAAAGCAACCGAAAATTGCTTATCTTTACTAAGAAGACGGAAACCCAGTTCAAATGGACCAGCTATTAACCATATTAGAAAAACACCGAATTCGACCAGAGGCAATTCAGAATTGCTTATCCATTTTGACCTATGCACAACCAAAGAAAATGGGAAGAAAATTGGAAATTCTAGAGGAATATGAAATACCAACAGAAGATATCCAAAACCATTTAAGTATATTGCTTTTAGGAGAAGAAGAAGAACTAAAAAGTGTTTTAGGTCGTCTGAAAAATCATAACTTTAGTCCAAGTGCAATCGGTAAATGTCTTGGTATGATTGGCGAAAAGGATGAGGATTTAGACCAACAAGAAGACTTATTCCAACTTCTTCAACAAGACTATTCATTACAACAAGAAACAATCGAGAAAAACTGGATGGGAATCCGCCAAAAATCCAAACAAGAATTAGAAGACCTTTTACAAGTACTTCACAACCATAAGATTGCAGAAGAAAAATATGCTGAGTGTTTGGCAAGCTTAGCACAAATTGATGGACAAAAATGGGAGAAGCTGTTCCAAGCATTGGAAGAAAGTGACTTAGATGAAACAAATATTGGCGATTGCTTGAAATTCTTAATGGGGTGAAGTATAGAAGAAAACAAAGCCATTTTGAAAGCTTTGTCCGATGCAGATGTTAGCCCAGATAAAATTGCAGAATTTTTCCAAATCGTAGGGGAAACCAAAGCAGAACAAGTTGCGGCAAATTTTGAAGTACTAGCGGAACATAATATTTTTACAACAGATATCGAAGAACATATGTTAGTACTCAAAAGAGGAAATGCAGAACAAATGGGAGAAACTTTGGATATCCTTGAAAGGTTTGGAATTGATACACAAAGTATCGCTGAATCATTAAAAGTGCTGTATATAAAAACACCAGTTGAAATCGAAGATATCCTAATTGTTTTGACAGATGCCGGAATTAACCCAAAGGCAATTTCTAACTGCCTTTATGTTTTAATGGGAAATTCAGCAAATGAAATAGCAAAAGCAATCCGCATTATGATAGGCCACAAGATTAGTATATCAGCTATTCAAGGCTGTTTATCGACTTTGGCTGTTGTTGATGTAGAAAAGTTAGACGATGTCTTAGTACTCCTAGAAGGACAAGATGTTACACCAGAAAAGTTAGAAAAAGCGCTTAATATGTTAGCAAGTGCCAAAACAGAAAGAATGCAAGAAATGTGGGAGATACTAGCAAAACATCAGATTAGCCAAGAAGCAGCCAATCGCTCTTTAACTGCTCTTACAAGAGCAAAACCAAGAGAAGTAGACGAAATTCTAACATTGTTTGAGAAAAATGGTGTTTCACCAGAAATAAGAGAAGAAATGTGGACGGTTGCAGTAGCAGACCGCAAGAATTTCCATGATATGCGAAGAGTATTTGACTTAGACTATGTACCAAAAAATAAAGAAAATCATGCTCGTAAAGTACGTTGGTATCTGAAACTAAAAGGATTGAGTGAGCAATATATGGACTTAAAAGAAGTCGAAAAATTTTGCGGTCAACATCATATGACTATTGCCAATTTCCTAAAAGGGGTAGTTTGTCATCCAACCATTTCAGAGTTTTATCCGGTCTTTTTAGAAAAATTGCAAAAAGGTGGTGTCATTTATATTGGCGGTCCAAAAGAAATGACCAAAGAGCAAATGGATGACCATGCAGAAGAATGGATGGAACTTTCTCGAACAGTTGCCCTTACCATTGCTAAAAGAGCAGTTAAAAATGTAGATATACAAGAATTAACAAGTCGAGCAATGGAAGTCATTGTGACAAAATGTGGAAATATTGTTTACAACCTAGAAGATAATAACGACCTTATGCGTGGAGCTATTTTCAAAAGAGCATATAAAACCTTGTTTTATCGCTATGATACGAGTGAAAATGCACTTTCTCTTACCTATGAAGATGCTAAAGGTCAAGTGCGAGAAAGAGATATTGCTATTTATGATAAACATCCATCTGAACGTACCAAACTACAGCAAACCATCGATTACCAAAAAGCAGAATTTGATGACCGTGAGCAAGAAATTATGGAATGCATGATAAGCCTAATTGAAGTAGGGGAAGCAGACGATATGCAACGCAAAATTGCTTTATCGCTAGGACTAGATACTGAAACAATAGAAGCGGCTATTCAAGGAATTCGTCAAAAAATGATTGACAACAAAGTGGTACGAAAATCCAGAAAAGGACGTTATGTATTTAATCATAAAGGAGAACCAGCACCAAAGCCAGAAGAGCCAGAGTTGTAAAGGAGAAGAAATGGAATATTTAGAAAAATATGGAGTAACACCAGAAGAAATCCAAACCCTAAAAGACCGTTATGCAGATGGGATTATTCGCTTTTTATGTGAAAATGAGAATTTTGTTGTTTCCAAAATTCAATATTTACAAACCGAAAAAATCCATAAGATTTACTGGCTTATGATAAACAATATCCAAATTTTCTTGGAAAGTAAAACTGCACTCAAAGAAAAAATAGAGGGAATGAAGCAAAAAGGAATGACAACCAAAGAAATTCAAATGGCTTTATTGCAAGAAAGATAACGAAAAATACCTTGCTACATTTTGGAAGCAAGGTATTTTTATGTATAAAATCCTTGTGCATTTTCCATAATAATACAAAAAGAAAGAGGGAAGATTATGATCAATTTTCGTACGGATTTAGCACTAGAAAGAAGAGAGGTTTATCGCAAAGCCAACCGTCTAGAACAAGAGATTGAAGGGATTGAAACAGAAGAAGAGCAAGTCAATGAGAAAATTCGAGTAAGCCGTGTTAAAATTTTGGATGCAAAAGGAGAAGATGCGATTGGAAAGCCAGTCGGTAGTTATATTACCGTGGACTTGAAAGGACTAAAAACAGCAACCGAAGAGGAAATCGAAAAGGCATCCAATGTGGTAACAAAAGAATTGAGAGCCTTAATTGAAAAACACATTGGCTCGCAAGATAGTATTTTAGTAGTAGGTCTCGGAAATGAACAAGTAACACCAGATGCCCTAGGACCAAAAGTTGCCACGCAGATTGATGTAACTAGACATATCCTAAACTATATGCCAGAAGTCTTAGAATCTGGAACAAGAGAAGTGAGCGCTGTATCGCCAGGGGTACTTGGAACGACTGGAATTGAAACACAAGAAATCTTAAAAGGAATTGTAGACCATGTGAAACCAAAATTAGTCATTGTGATTGATGCACTTGCTTCGAAAAGTATTGAAAGAATTAGCAGTACGGTTCAAATTGCAGATACAGGAATTGTGCCAGGTGCAGGCGTGGGGAATACCAGAAAAGAATTAAGCGAGCAATCTCTTGGCGTTCCAGTTGTTGCTGTTGGTATTCCAACTGTAGTAGATTTAGCAACAATTACAGACGATTGTCTCGATTTATTTATTACCAAATTGCAAGAAGAAGCAAAATCCAATGAGTATCTCAATTCTTTGAAAGAACAAGACAATTATGAGGAAATTAAAGAAGCATTGGTACCAAATGGATACAATATGATTGTAACGCCAAAAGAAATTGATGACCTAATTGAAAATATGAGCAGTGTTGTAGCAAGAGGTATCAATTTTGCGATGTAAGGGATTTTCTATAAAAGATATTGATATTGTGAAAGAATACTATAAAATAAAGATAACGAAGTAGGTAAGAAAAAGTTTCACTTTAATAATTTAAGGAGGGAATGAAAGTGTGTAAACTTTGTTCAAAGCCATTCCACACGATTGTTTCTTTAGAGAAAGGAGACAATTAGGAACGGTTTCGAATCACCGTTCATCTGCCAATGGTAAACGGCTGGTTCGAGCAGGTTCGGCTCAATGTCATAAAAAGTGAGTCAGAATGGAATGGTGCCAGATACGAGATTCAGCACAAAGAAAACGACGTAGAATATGCCATTTTTGAAGCAGATGTTATGCTGGAAACAAGTGCACTCTATTACTACTATATCTCGTATGTGTGTAATGGAAGGTACACACTCCTAAAAAAGGAGAGCATCACAAAAGAGCAGTCGATTACTAGGCAAGAATGTTTCAAACTTTCCGTCAATTTTCACGCACCGGACTGGGCAAAAGGTGCTATTATGTACCAAATACTTCCAGACCGATTCTATCGCAACCATTCGGTAAAATTGCCAGAAATCCCGGGCAGAAGAATGATGGATAACTGGTATGAGAAGGTGCCATTGGGAGCAAATGAAGTAGGAGAGTGGAACACCGAGTTCTATGGCGGGAATCTCTTAGGAATTGTGGACAAATTGGACTATATCCAAAGCTTTGGCGTAGACATTTTGTATCTCAATCCAATTTGCTATGGACAATCAAATCACTTGTACGATACAGTTGATTATGCCTGTGTAGACCCATTTCTTGGGACAAAAGAACATCTGCAGAAATTGTGTGAAGAACTGCACAAACGCAAAATGTACCTTGTTTTGGATGGTGTATTCAATCATACAGGGAACCATAGCGTGTATTTTGACCAATTTGGAGAGCATGGAACAAACGGGGCGTACAATAACCCAGATTCGCCCTATCGAAACTTCTACCGGAAAACTTGGAGCAATGGAGTCGAGTATTATAACTTCTGGTGGGGGCATCGAAACTTGCCTGAGTGTAATACTTTGTCAGAAGATTGGATTGCGTATATCACAGGCGAAGGAGGTATCATCGACCAATGGTTTGCTTGTGGCATTGACGGAATCCGACTGGATGTTGCAGACGAACTTTCAGACTTAATGATTGAACGGATTTTAATAGCAATCCAAAGGAACAAGCTAGATGGCTTCCTTTTCGGAGAGCAATGGGACAATCCAATGCGAAGAAACCGTGGATTCTTAAAATCTGGCAAGGGTATGCATTCGGTTATGGACTATCTTTTAATTGATTCGCTAATTGGGTATTTCAATTATCAAGATGCGAAGAAACTGGGGGATATCTTAAATGAGATTTTTACCGAATATCCCAAAGACACGATTGATACCTTGATGCAACCGACTTCCACTCACGACATTTCCAGAGCAATCGAGTTGTTTGCGACCAATTCTTTTAACCCAAGGAAAGGGCATAACTGGGATTTGGATTGTGGAAATGCCTCGGATTTTGTGCGGAACCATCAACTGACCACAGAAGAGTATGAATTTGGCAAGAAGAAATTTAAGAGTTATGCAGTAGCATTAGCATTTCTGCCAGGAATTTTCTCCATCTTCTATGGGGATGAAGTGGGATTACAAGGCATTCATAACTTGGCAAATCGAGCACCCTTTCCGTGGGGAAGAGAAGATGTAGAACTGCAAGCGTATTTTAGAAAAATGCTGTCTGTGAGAACACAAAATGAATTCTTGAGAACAGCAGAGTGTAAGATAAAGAAGATTTCCAAAGAACACTTTGTTTACGAAAGAATCGGCAAGCAAGAGTCAATCCTTGTTATTGCCAGTCGAACGCATTATGAAACCTTGCTACACATTCCAGCAGATTACCAAGATGCAGAAATTCTTTTTTGCATTGGAGAGCAGACAGATCGGAAAACGCTTATGCCATATGGTGCTGTCATTTTTAAGAAGAAACGAAGTTAAACACAATGAAAAAGGAGAACTGCCAAGATTTTGGCGGTTCTCCTTTTCTCTATGTTAGGTGGTAAATATAATACGAAGGAATGCAAATAATAACAAATGACAAGGATAAAATACGTAGAAGAAATATTTAGATTTTTTTCCTTGTTTTCCGTTATACAAAAGAATCGGAACAATGGCAAGGCTGGTAAACAAACAAAGAAGTATATTGGGATAATAGAAATTGGTTTGTAAAAAACTTGGGATAAATTTCACTATGGTAAGCCCCAAAAAAGCAAATACCATGCCAATTTTATGGTTACGGAGCACATAAAATAGAAAAATAAGAAGTACCCCATAATAGCCATAATCTGTATGAAGTAGGCTGGCTAGTCCAGCAAGCAGAATACAAGCCAAAAAGCCAAGCCATTTAGAAGGACATTTTTCATAAGCATAAATGGCAAAAAGTCCAAAAAGAAGGGTAAAGAAAATATTAAGTGTTAAAAATTCGCCAGTTATGGTATAGAGAAAAAGAGAAAATGGAATTTGGGATAGCAGTGCAAAAAGGAGCAAACGAAGTGCATACTTGTTCGGATTGCTCGTATGTTGGAAACCTTGTGAAATTTGGAAAGCGAAAATCGGAAAAGCAAGTCTTCCAAGATAATTCCAAGGGCTAAATTTGCCATAAAAAGCAAAAGAAGCATGGTCAATCAACATGGAAATAATCGCAAAGATTTTCAAAACAAAACTGCTCATTTTTCTCCTTCTTTCTCAATCTTTTTCTTGTTCAAATTATATCGTTTCAAAGAACAAAAGTCAAACAAATGGGAAGTTTGAAAAAAGATACAAGAACGGTTGAAATTAAAAGATTAGTAGGATATAATATGAGGTATCTTGGGGGAATATTAGAAAAAGAAAGAAGATAAAGGAAATGAAGAAAAAATTGAAATTATTGGGGATTGTTATTGGGTTACTCTTTTGCGTGGGAGTAACGCTAGTAGCATTTTGTTATCGAGAACCAAAAGTAGCAGTATTGTCATATCACAATGTGGCAAAAAGAGAAGAATGTCCAGACGAAGATCCATGGTGTGTTAGTGTGGATTGTTTCGAAAAAGAAATGAAATATCTACATGATGCAGGATACAAGACCTTAACAATGGAAGAATTTTACGAATGGAAAATAGGGAAGAGAAGAGTTCCGTTCCGTAGTGTTCTCATTACCTTTGATGATGGGTTATTATCCAACGCAGAATATGCCATGCCAATTCTAAAGAAATATGGACTAAATGCAACTATCTTTTGCATCGGAAAAAATGTCGAAGAGTCCAAAGATGAAACTTGGACAGGGGATAAAACCCGCTATATGATGCGAAAGAAATTAAAAGAGTACAAGAAAAATTATCCAAATATTGAGTTCTATTCTCATTCATATAATATGCATTATGATAATGCTGTGGATACACAGACCAAAGAAGAAATGAAACGCAATGTGAAAAGATATGAAGAACTCTTTGGCAAAACAGATGTAATGGCATATCCATACGGAAGATATAACGATAAAGCCATTTCTGTTTTGAAGGAGCATGGCTATAAAATGGCATTCACATTGTTGGATAATCGAAAAGCAACACGCAAAGACGATAACTTCAAAATCAATCGTATCAATACATCTTATGATAAACCACTGTATAAATTTGCATTAAGACTGTTATTACCATATTAAGGAGGTATCCATGGAAAAGGTCAGCATCGTTGTTCCAACCTATAACAATGAAAAAGTATTAGGAAAATGCCTAGACTCTATTCTAGCACAAACCTATCAAAACCTAGAAGTCATTGTCGTAAATGATGGCTCAAAGGACAAAACGCGGAAAGGTGTTAGAAATGTATGCGCAAAAAGACGAGCGCATTGTAGCTGTTACCCAAACGAACAAAGGCGTTAGTGCTGCCAGAAATCTAGGAATTGGAAAAGCAACCGGAACTTATCTAACCTTTGTGGATGCAGATGACCAAATCGAAAAAGATATCTTTGAAAAATTAGTGAAAAAAATAGAGGAAGAAAAAGTCGATGTTGTGCGATATAATTGCTATTACAGCACAGCAGAAAATGCCAAGATGTCTACTGGAAATATGGCTGGTTTTATCAATCAAAAAATCGAAAAAGACCAGTTGGAGGAAGTCAGAAGAAAACTCATTACAGGGGAACTTTCCGGCTATGTATGGTTACTATTTGCAAAAACAGAACAAATTCGAGAAGCTAATAAAGGACAAGTCTTTAATAAAAGAATTCATTATATGGAAGATACCTTAGTATGTTTAGAAATGTTTGGCAAAGTACAATCTGCCTATTTTTATGACGAACCGGGTTATTACTATTACTACACACCAGACGAAAAACTACGTGAAAAAAGTTTTTATCAAAATTACCTTAAAAACTTAAATGTCGTGTATTCCAAAATGAAAACCATCTTAAAGAAACA
>ERZ777306.3419-NODE-3419-length-16708-cov-6.370444_pt1 | contig 16708 bp, 20 predicted proteins | sample MGYA00374966_ERZ777306 | MGnify/ENA primary metagenome ERZ777306 (study PRJEB29329, sample SAMN06343882) | mouse gut metagenome | isolation source: Mouse cecum | place: Austria: Vienna | collected 2014-11-15 ...
CACCCCCAGGTTGATGATTTGGGTGGTGAGGTAGAGGTTGCGCTCGAGGTTGGTGGCGTCCACCAGGTTCACCACCACGTCGGGCGCGCCGGACAGCAGGTAGTCGCGCGTGACAATTTCCTCGGGCGAGTACGGGGAAAGCGAGTACACGCCGGGCAAATCGGTTACGGTAATCGACTTGTCCCCCTTGTACTTGCCCTCCTTTTTCTCAACGGTCACGCCGGGCCAGTTTCCCACGTACTGGTTCGCGCCGGTGAGATCGTTGAACATCGTGGTCTTGCCGCAATTGGGATTGCCGGCAAGCGCAATGTTGAGTCCCATGGTCTTCCTTCCGTAAAGTAAACTTAAGTTAACTGATGTCCGTTAAAAAAGCGCCTCTGCCAGCGCTTTCCCGCATTAGGCCACCAGCACGTGCTGAGCTTCGTCCTTGCGCAGCGAAAGCTCGAAACCGCGCACCGTAAGCTCGATGGGATCCCCCAGAGGGGCCACTTTGCGCACGAAAACCTCAGTGCCTTTGGTGATGCCCATGTCCATGATGCGCCGCTTCACCGCACCTTCGCCCACAAGCTTCACCACCTTTGCCGAGGATCCCACGGGAACGTCGCGCAGGGTCTTGGCTCCAAATTCCGTCATCTGCCCGTCCTTCCTTCTCCTATTGCCACAACAGATGAAACGGGCTAACAGGTAACGATCTTCGACGCGATGGACTTGTCCAGGGCCACATGGGCCCCTTTCACTTCCACGATCAAGTTGCCCGCTTGCTCGGAAACCACATGCACATCTGCACCTTCCACGAACCCCAGGTTCTCCAGGTGGTGATGCACATCGCCTTTTCCGCGCACCTTGACCACTTTCGCCCGCGCCCCGGTTTTCAGGAACGACAGCGGCATCTGCTGACAGCTGATTTGCGGCTGTGCAGAATTCCTCATCTGACTTTCCACCACGGCTGCCATTTGCATCGCGACTCCGATCTCACAAGTTAACCATGTTTAACGCCCACATGTTAACCCTGTTTTACTTAAAAAGGAACCCATGGTTTACTTTTTTCCAAGATTTGTTCCCTGCCGGCGCCGCGAACGGCCGAAGAGGCCTATTGCTTGTCGCACACGCAAAACCACGGGTTGCCGTGGCTGCGCACGGAGGGGCAGTTTATGCAGGTGGCGCGCTGGCAGCGCTTGGCCGAGCGCATTTCCTGCGGCGGAAGCGGGGGCAGCGGCGCGGGTGCGGCGCCTTCGGCCGCCATGGCATGCAGCACCATCGCCGCCAACTGCTGCATCCCCAGCGCGGTGGGGTGAGTGCCGTCGAGGGCGTCGTAGTCATATCCCAGCGCCGCCGCATCCGCCACCCGGCACCCTTCCGCGGCAGCCGCGTCGCGAATGGCCTGGTTGTAGTCGTCGAAGGCAATGCCCCTCAGCGCATGGGCGAACGCGGGGCCGCCCTTGCCCCTCTCGCGGCCGCAGGGAATGGTGATGCACCACAGCTGAGCCGCCGGCGCAACCCCTTTCACCTGTTGCAACATGCGGCGATAGGCCGCTTCGAAGCGCTGGGCCGCATCCGCTGGCGCAGCCCCAGGCACGGCAGCGGCGGCGATGCGCTCCCCCTCAAGGGGGCCGTCCGCCTCCGTCCAACCGGCAGCCCGGGCGGCCACCACGGCCGGCGCCGCCTCCGAGCGGCCCGCCTCCTGGGCCTCGGCGGTTCCCCAGCCATAATCGTTCACCCCGATGAAAATCAGCACCATGTCAGGTGCCTGGCCCCCTTCACCCAGCAGCTGCGGGGCACGCCCCGGCTGTTCGGCGGCGGGAAAGCCCGCGCCCTGCACCATCGATCCAGAATAGGAGCCGTTGGCGCAAAGCGCTCCCCCCAGACCGCCTATCACCTGCATCCACCAGGTTTGCCCCGGCTCCTCCACGCCGGTGAGGCCGGTTTGGGGCGGCTGGTAGTACACGCGGTTGCCGGCGACCGTGCACCCTTCGAAGGTGGAAATGGAGTCGCCCAAGATTGAAATGGTGGGGACGGCAGATGCGCCTTCGCCCGAAAGATTCCGCGTTTGCATGAATAAACCCCTCTCCTATCCGGGCGTTTCAGCGGGAAGATACTATACTCTTGCCGCTGCAAGCCTCACGCAAAGGGAGACAATATGACAGAAAACAGCCACGTAGAATTCTTCGACACCCGCGGAAACGTTTCCGAGCCCTACAGCTTCACCAAAGCGCTGGTGGCGGGGCTGGCTCCGGGCGGCGGGCTGTTCGTGCCCAACCGCATCCCCCATTTCTCCCTTGAAGACATCACCGCGCTGGCAAAGCTGCCCTATCACCAGCGGGCCGCTGCAGTGTACAAGGCCTTCGGCATCAACCTGCCCGACGAGCAGATAGACCAGCTGATGGCCCAATGCTACGGCGACAACTTCAATAACGAGGCCATCTGCCCCATCACCTCCCTCGACGAGAACACCCACGTGTTGGAACTGTGGCACGGCCCCACCAGCGCCTTCAAGGACATGGCCCTGCAGTGCCTGCCTCGGTTCTTCTCCGCCAGCGCCCAGGCGCTGCGGGAAGAGGGCAAGCTGGACAACAGCTTCTGCATCTTGGTGGCCACCTCCGGCGACACCGGGAAGGCGGCCCTGGAGGGCTTTAAGGGGGTGGACGGCGTTTCCATCGGGGTGCTGTTCCCCGACGGCGGCGTGAGCGACATTCAGCGCAAGCAGATGGTGACCACCACCGGCGGCAACGTGCAGGTGTGGGCGGTGCGCGGCAACTTCGACGATTGCCAAACCGGCGTAAAGCGGGTGTTCGCCGACGCCGATTTCAACCAGCGGCTGATGAGCGAGCGCAAGGTGGCCCTCTCTAGCGCCAACTCCATCAACTGGGGGCGCCTGATGCCCCAAATCGTTTACTACATTTCCAGCTACAGCCAGCTGGTGGCCGACGGCAAGCTGGAAGCCGGCCAGCTTTTGGACGTGTGCGTGCCCACCGGCAACTTCGGCAACATCTTGGCCTGCTGGTACGCCAAGCAGATGGGCACCCCCATCGGGCTTTTGATGTGCGCCTCCAACGAGAATCGCGTGCTCACCGACTTCATCAACACCGGCACCTACGACATTTCCAACCGCCCCTTCGTGCTCACCCCCTCCCCGTCGATGGACATCCTGGTGTCCTCGAATCTCGAACGGCAGCTGTTCGAACTCACCGGACGCAACCCCGAGGCCATCGCCCAGTGGATGCGGGCGCTGAATGAGAACCGCTGCTTCCGCATCGACCGCGCCACCTTCGGCAAGTTGCGGGAAGGGTTCGCCGCCGAATCGGTGAGCAACCAAGACTGCCTGAACACCATCAAAGAGGTGTTCGCCCGCTACGGCTACCTGATGGACCCCCACACCGCCGTGGCCTTCGCCGCCACCGAGCGCCTGCGCGGCGAAAACCCCGTGCTGGTGGCCTCCACCGCCCATTGGGCCAAATTCGGTGACAACGTGTATCGCGCCCTGTTCGATGTTCCCGCCGGCCAGCCGCTGCCGGCCGACAAAGCGGCCCTCACCGGCTGCCAGCTAAACGCGTTCATCGCCGACGAAACCGGCTGCTTCTACGTGCCGGAGAACTTGGCCATGCTCGATGAGATGGAAGCGCGCTTCAGCGAGGTGATCGACGGCACCACCGCGGCCATCGAGCAAGCCACCGCCGCTTTCCTGGACTCCCAGGCGTAGCGCAGCTCCAGTTGCCCCGATTGCGGCCAAACGCCCGTCCCACGGCACCTGTCACAGAAGCGCCCCGGCAACAGGGCCCAACCTGAAACCCGCCCCCGCGAGATGCGCTCGCGGGGGCGTTATGCTACCATTCCCCATACGAAGAAGCCACGGAGCACATTCCGGCTGCAAAGGAGAGACATGGGCACCCTCGAAGAGCTTGTTATCAATGTGCGCATTTCCATTGCCAACCCCAGCGCCCCTTCCGAATCCATGTTCGGCCCCGGCATCGCAAAACTGTGCGACGGCGTGCGCGAGTTGGGCTCTCTGAACGCGGCGGCGAAGTCGATGGGCATGGCTTACAGCAAGGCTTGGCGCATCATCAAAGACACCGAATCCACGCTGGACATCCAACTGCTCGACCGGGATGGCGCCCACGGCAGCCAGCTTACCGAGGAAGGCAATCGCCTGCTGGACGTGTACCAGTCCATTTCCCAGCAACTGCAGGAAGACGGCGAAGCCCTCTATCACAAAGAACTTGGCACCAACGGGTAATCTCCCTTTTCAACCCACGCTCCCATCTGGGAAAACCTTTCCAACACCGAAGCTGACTCATCGCAGGCCAGCACCCCGGCGAATACCCGCTGCCCGGGCGGCACCGCTCGTTCCACTTTCACCACCTGCCCTTCCCCGCTCAAAAACGCCACGTCTATGGGAGCGCTCATCCCGCAGGTATGGATGTCATGGCACCTGGTGAGCAGCAGCGCCGGATGGGGAGGCCTGCGCCCGAGCAGCCCCCGCAGCCGCGACAGCGGCGTTGCGGCCACGCGCGCCGCCACCAGCCGCCCATCGCTCAGACGCACTGCGCAAGCACGACGACGCCTTCGCCGCAGCTCCACTGCGAAATCATCAGCCATTCGCCTTCTCCTTCCCCACGCACGTACGTGGCGCATTCCGAAACCCCTGAATCCACGGCAGTCCAGCCAGCGGCGCTCAGCAAATCGCCCAGCTGCCGCGCCTGGCCCTCGTCCCGCTGCCAATGCAGCGAAACCACCGCTCCTCCGCCCCCTGTCAGTACCTGGGAGGGCGCCGGCAGGACCGCTAGCACCTCGGAAAGCCACGGCGGGGCGTCCCAATCGCCGCCGGCCTCGGTAGCCCCGCACCCTTCCGCCGCCTCCTCCCTCGTCACTTGGGCACCGGCTGAAACCAGCATCTCATCCACCGTGCCCTCCAACGCCGCGCGGGCCATCGCCTGGGCGGTGGGGGGCGCCGCTTCCACAACTCCGCCTTCTCCGGCCAGCATCTTCTCCCCCAGCGCTGCCGCCGCCACCGCCAGCACCACTGCCGCCAAAGCACAAACGGCCCGGGCCAGACGGCGCCTCATAGCAGCATCCCCGGCTTGTAGGTGTCCACCGTCAGCGAGGCGCTGTGGGACACCGTGGGTAACTGCACGCCGAACACCTCTTGGCGCAAGTTGATGCCGAACAAAGTGGGAGCGAAAGTGAGGGTGGCGGTGTACTTGCTGTAACCGCCGGCATCCTCGCGCATCACCGCCACCGTTTGGTTCGGCGCCGAGAATCGCTGCTGCAACAGGTGGAGAATGTTCTCTTCGGCTTGCGCCGGCGCCTCCCCGTAGGCCGGCACCGTGGCATACAGCCGCACGGCATTGCGCGCCACCCGGTCGAAAGCAGCGCACTCCGAGAAAAAAGCCATGCCGTTGCACACGATGGCTATGATGGCCAGCGCCACCGGCAGCACCGTGGCAAGCTCCACCGTCATCTGGCCACCGCGCTGGCGCGCTTTCACCGCGGCGGCCCCCAGCAAACCCTTCAATCGCCCCATCATTGCCACACCCTTTCGTGCGATGCGCCGTTCGCCAAGCTGCGGAGCGCCTCCAAGGCCCCATCCACCCAACTGCGGGCGCCCTCGGCCACCGAAGGCGGCAGGGCGATGGTAATGGGCACCTCCACGTCAAGCACCGGCACCTTGAACGTAGCCACCGTCACCTTTTCCCCGGCGCGATCAAGGGCGTCGAAAGCGGTTTCGCGCACCACCGGCAACAAGCCATCGAGCACCGTTCCCGTAGGGCTGGAGCCCCGAAGCGCCTGTTGCCGTAGCTGCTGGAACCCGCGGGAGAACTCCCCCGAGTCGCCCTTGGTCACCGTGCCGGCACTGGCCAGCACCGGCTTTACGGCCGACAACCGGGCCGGTTGCAGGCCGGCTGCCTCCAGCGCCCCTTGCAGCTTCCCCCGAGCCCAAGTACCCAGGCCGCTGCCATTGGCCAAGGGCACTCCCGAGAGCATCTCCTCTAAGCCGTCCAACAACGCCTCTTGCCCCGTGCCGTAAGCCGACAGCAGCGCCGACCAGCAATCCAGGGCCATCTTGCCCGCACCGGCCACCGCGCCCGAAGTATCGATGCGATCCAAAAGCGAATTCACCACCGTGCCGTTGTCGGTGGCGGGGTCTTCCTGCAACAGGGCCCCGGAAACCGCCACCCGCAACCCCAGCTGGGCCTCAGTGGACGAGAACGGGTTGGCAAAATGGCTGGGCATGGGGCCCGTTGCCAGGTTCACCACAAAGGCCACGCACCCGGTGGCCCCCGGCGGCTGCGCCTCAAGGCGAAAGCCCGCCATTTCCGCCAAAGCCTCCTTCAGCCCATCGAGCAGCGATGAGAACGTGTCCTTGGCCGCCCCCAGCGCCGGCGCCATGGCTTCGCGCGCCTGCTGGTAGTCCTTCGCCGCTTGCGCCACCAGGCGGTAGTGGTATTCGAAGCCGTTGTCTATGCGAGACGAAGCCGACGCCACATCGCCCAAATCGGACGCCTTGAAGTTGCAGGAGGGGCAGGTTTCGTAGCCGCCCGCCTCCAGCTGGGCCACCGAGCCCTTTTGCCCCCAGCCCGCCGCCTGGGGGCAACCTTCGAAGGCGTGCATGACCGCCGCGCCCTCTGCTTCAGTGACGGGGAACAGCAGCTGCTGGTACAGATCGCTCTCCCGCAGCTCGGCCGTTTTCGAGAACAGCAGCGGGAAATAGGCAGAAAACCCTTCGTCGGTATCTCGCACATAGCCTTCTTGCAGCTGCTGAGAGCCGAAGCGGTAAAAGATGCGCCGCAGCGCCGCGTTGGCCTGCTGCTCAACCGACCCGTCAGCAGCCGCTTCATGGGCTGCCCGGTACGCGTAGTACCGCTGCGCCCGCTGCAGGGCAACCGAGAAGCTCCAAGTGTCAGCCGAATGGTACAGCGGGTTTTGGTCTGCGGGAAGGCACCCCAGCGTTTCCGCCCGTTGGTACTGGCAATATTCGGGGTTGGCGCCGCAATCGGCCATGAAACCCCTCTTCCTCGCCTCGTTGGCATCGTTCGCCGCCGCCTCGGCCAGTGCCGCCTTCTGGGCCAGCCCATCGGCGTTTTCCCGCACCGCCTCCGCATAGGCGTCGCCGGCCGCAGCCGCCCCCACCGTGATGGGCTTCCCTTCAAACGGCGCCGGCACCGCCACCGCCAAATACCGGTTCGAGCTGCCGTTGTTGGCAGAGGCCGCCGCTGCGGCGTTGAGAGCGCACAAAAACGGCAGCGCCTCCTGCAGGCGGTTGAGCCCTTCGGCAACCTTCTCCGCAAAGTTGTTGCGACCCCGCAGCACCGTGCCGCCCGCATCCACCAGCGTGCCACCGAGTGATTGCCCTCCGGGCACGCACAGGGCCAGCAGTCCCACCCCCGAGCACAGCAGCGATGCCAGCGACAGCGACAGCACCACTGCATCGCACAGGGCCACCGCCACCATGAATTCGGCTGTCACCGACGAAGCCGCAAGCGCGCTGGCATCCGCCACCTCCTGGATTTCCGCTGTGCAGCTGTTCACCTCGTAGAGATGGGCGCTGGAGAACAGCAGGGCTATCGCCAGCAGGATGGCCACCGCGATGCCGGTGGTGGTGAACCCCTCCTCGTCTTGGAATAGCCCCATGGGCCCTCCCTCCTCATCGTCTTCGCGCGCCACGGGGCACACCTCCGCTTCTACCCCGCCGCGGCACGCCTCCGCTTCTGCCCCCGCGCCTTGCCGTGCCCGATTGGCCAATTCCGGCCAGCGCGCTTGCCCGGCCGGAGCTTTTGCCCAACGGGCCCGCAAGGCGCCTACTGCCACGGCGCCCGCACCGGAAGGACCTCTTCCACTTCCACGCGCCAATAGCCCTCCCCGTCGCACATTCCCGCCACTCGGGAAAGCTGAGCCAGCAAGGGCAGCGGCTTCAGCCGCGTTGCTATCTTCACCCGCGCCTCCGCACTGCCTGCGCCTCCGCTTAGGGTTATCTCCCAGCTGCAACCGCCCTCGTGCTTGTGGAACACCTCCGCCTCCGGCACTGCCGACAGGCGCCGCCGGGCGAAATCTTCTGCCACCGATGCGCCCGCATCGGAGGTGCACAGCAAGCGGCATGTTTCCAGTGCGGCGTTCTCCATAACGGTGCGGTCGTAGAGCACAATGGCCGGCTGCACCAGCAACAGCAGCAACAGAAACGCCACCGGGATGGCCAAGGCGGCCTCCACCGTGGCCTGGCCCGATCGCGCGCCGCGCGCCCGCTTAAAAAGCCAGCGCATCGCACACCCACCCCCAGGCGCCGTCCACATGGTGGGAGGCGGCCGCCAGCGCGTGGTCGGCCGCCAGGCCGCCGAAGAACACCTGCCGAATTGCCCACAGCCCCACCACCACCGCCATCAGCACTGCAGTGACCAGGGCGTATTCCAAAGTGGCCTGACCGCTTGCATCGGTTACAAACCGTTTATCCCTTCGGCGATGGCGTTCCACAGTTCCTCCAGCTTTGGGCGGAACAGCGTGATGGCCACGATGGCCAAAACCACTAAAACTCCCACCAGGATGGCATACTCGGTGGTGCCCTGGCCCGCCGTCTGCTTCAGCTTCGACCGCAGGGCGCACTGCGCGCCCACCGCCGTCTCCCGCGCCCTGCGGCGCAGGCCCTCTCGTCCCGCCTCCACGCGCCGCCCAAGGCGCTCTCGCCGCTCTTCCCATCGCGCCATTGCACTTCCTGCTCGTTTCATTGCCGTTCCATTCCTTTCCCATAGTCATCCCATCAACTCCAACAAAACCGGCCCCAGCACCAATATCAGCATGGCCGGCAAAATAAGCGTGCTGGTAGGCAGCATCATCTTCACGGGCGCTTTCGCCACCGACTCCTGGCGAGCTGTGCGGTAATGGGCCCGCGCCTCGGCGGCGGCATCGTCCAGGTTGTCCGCCAAGGAAGAACCGAAGCGGATGGAGCGGACGATGGTCTCCACCACCCGGCCGAACAAAAGCGACCGGTAGCTGGCGGCCAAAGCCCGCAGCGCCTCTTCTCGGGAAACCAACCCGCAGCTCCATTGGGCCTGGGCGGCGGCCATGCCGGTTGCCAGCGGGCACTCGAAATGGGCGGTGTAGAGAGCCAGCGCCCCTTCGAAAGAAAGGCCGCTGCGCAGCCCCAAGGCCACTACCTCCAGCATTTCGGACAAGCTGCGCTCCAAGTCATCCGCCCGTTTCTGCACGGCCCTCGCCAGCACGGCTCTCGGCAGGCGAAAACCAGCGAACCCGCCTGCCACCAGCCCGATCAGCGCCAGCTCCACCGAAAACGCGGCGCCGGCCAAACCACCCGCTACCGCACCGGCCAAAGCCGCCAGCAGCGAGCAGTCCCAAAAACCGGCAACGGTCACCGCACCCGCCAGCCCCGCATGGGAGATGGCCTTTTCCAGAGAGGCGGCGGCCGGCAGAAGGCGAGCCGGCACCAAGGGGTGCCGCGCGCCCATACTCAAGGCGCGGGAGCGCAGTTCCATCGCCTGCAACAGCGCAACCGCAGGGGCCGCCCGAGCGCCACCCGGCGCGCAAGAGGCGCCCCGGGAAAGCCCCAGCCCCTGCGCAGCGGCAGAGGTAGCCACCGTCTGCCGCAAGCGACGGCGACGCATCAGGGCACTTGCCCCTATCGCCAATCCGAAACCTGCCACAGCCGCCAGCGCCACAGCGACCCCCAGAAAAATGACACCAACGCCCCCGGTCATGGCCTCCCCTCCTCGTGCCGCAAAAGCCCCCGCACCGCCAGAACGCCGGCGCCTTGCATCACCAGCGCAAGGGTTAGGAGGGCTATTCCTTGGACGCTCTGGAAAAACGGCCCCATGAAGTCCTCGGTGATGAGGGAAAAAAGCGCCACCAGCACAAACGGCATGCAGGTAACGATGCGAGCCGAAAGCTGGGCCTGGGCCGTTTGCACCCGCAAAGTGCGCCTCAGCTCCAACTCGTCCCGCACCGATTCCCTTGCCGACTCCAGCACCTGCGAAAGAGAGCCGCCCGTCTGATGCTGCACGTCCAGCGCCACCGCCACGAAGGACAGTTCCGCAGACGATCCCCCTTCCGAGAACACCGCCAGCGCCTCTTGGGCGGGAGCGCCCACCTTCATTCGCCGGGACGCCTGCTCGAACAAGCGGGCTATGGGCTGTTCCAGGTCACCGGCAAGGGTGTCCATGGTCTGCGACAGGCTGAGGCCGCTTTTAGAGCACACCCCCAGCGCCCGCAGCGCCTCGGGGGTTTGCTGGCGCAAGGCGGCCACTCGCACGTCGCGGGAAGCATTCATGCGATTGCCGAAGAATATCGCTGCCAAAGCCACTGCCGCCACTGCGAAAACCGGGGAGCCAGCTACAAGCGAAGCCGCAAAGCCCAGCCCCAGCCCCCCGGCCAAGAGAGCCGAAAGCAACGACTCGGGGGCGGCGGCCACCCCGCGGCGCTCTGCCAGGCGCACTGCCTCCGCCATCGGAGCGTCCACCGCGGGAAACCGCAACAGCCAGCGCGCTAAGGACACCAGGGGCTTCACCCCGTTGCGCACCCACCAAAGGGGGCCGCCGGCCACCCTCCCTTGCAGCGAGGCGCGGGCATGAAGGTTTCGCCGGTACCGCGCTTCCGCCAACGAAAACGCGCAATAGCCCGCAACTCCCGCCGAAACGGCGGCCATCACCGGCATAACGCCCGCCGCCATTGCCGCACCTCCTCCTCTGTTGCCAGATCCTCTTCCACCAGCCGGTCCACCCACTCGGGCACTTCCAGCCATTGCCCCTCCTCCGACGGCGACAGCCGCTGGTACAGGGGCAGCACCTGGCATCGGCGGGTATCGGGGCAAAAGCCCACTGCGGCGATGGCTGAGATGAAACGGCGGCCTCCGCGATGGCGCTGGGTTTGCACCATCAACTGAAAAGCATGGCCTATCTGGGCCTCTATCACATCAGGGGGCAAATCCACCACATAGCGGCACATGGTCACCAAACGATCGATGCACTCCTGGGGCGAGTTGGCGTGCAAGGTGGTGAGGGAGCCGTCGTGGCCGGTGTTCATGGCCGTCAGCATGTCGAGGGCCTCCCCGCCACGGCACTCCCCCACGATGATGCGGTCGGGGCGCATGCGAAGCGAATCCACCACCAAACTGCGGATGGTGACCTCCCCCAAACCTTCGGCGTTCTGGTGGCGCGCTTCCAACCGCACCACCTGCGGATGCTCGCTGAACTTCAACTCCAGCGAATCCTCGATGGTTATGATGCGCTCTTCGGTGGGGATGGAAAGGGACAGCGCGTTCAGCAGCGTGGTTTTGCCGCTGCCCGTGCCGCCCAGCACCGCGATGCTTCGGCGGCTGGCCACCGCCCAGTGAAGGAACTGCGCCGCCTCCTGTTCGAGCGAGCCCGCTTCCACCAGCTGCGGAAGCGAGAACGCTTTGCGGGAGAACTTGCGAATGGCCAGCACCGGCCCATCGGGCGATACCGGTGGCACCACGGCGTGCACCCGGTGCCCTTGGGGCAACCGCGCCGACACCGAGGGGCTGGATTCGTCGATGCGCCGTCCCAGCGGCCCCAAAATGCGGTCGATAAGGCCCCGCACCTGGGCATCGCTCGCGAAGCTGGCCTCCGTGGGCCTCATCACGCCATCCCGCTCCACCCAAACGGCCCCGCCCTTGTTGACGGTGATTTCGGTTATGGACTCGTCGGCCAGAAGCGGCTCCAACGGCCCCATGCCGAACACCACCGCCACCAGCTCCTGTGTAAGGCTGTCCCGTCGCTCGGCCCCCACGGCCGCCCATGCGGGCTCGGCGAACACCTGGCGGCAGGCGCTGCGCAGTTCGTTGCGCGCCCGGAACGGATCTTCTTCCAGCAGGGCCGCCACCACTTCAGAGGGAACGTAGCGCTGCACCGCCTCCCGCAGATCCTCCACGTTCTGCACCGGCCGCCGCTCGGGCCGCTCGGGTGCGGCCGTGCGCTGCACCCGCTCTAGTAACGTTACCGCCACAACGCCTCCTCTGCCCTCAGCGCCCCTTCCTGGGCCGCCAGTTGGTGCTTGCCCCGCTTCGCCGCATCGTTGCGGCGCCGCGATGCCATAAAGCCCATGCGCCTTCCGTCGCGAAGGGCTGCAGGCGGCCTTTCCTCCTGCGCGCCCTGGCAACGGGGCACCGCTTCTTCCGCTATGGCAGCTGCGCTCTTGTAAAACGGGTTGCCGTCTTGCAAAAGCCGCTCCGCCAAGCCGCACCCCTGCAGCTCCTCCACCACCGCGCCGCCCTCTAGCATCTCCACCACATGGGCACCGCCCAAAGCGCACGAAACATCGATGGAGGTGAACAAGCTATGGCGCGAGCAGCGGTTGAGCACGAAGAGGAACGACCCCGTGGCCACGCTGCAGCGCAGGCACAAATCCAGCGCGCGCCGGGCCCCCATCACCGAAGAAGACGATTGGCCCACCACGAATAGAACCCGGTGGCTGGCCTCCATGAGCGACAGCAGCGGCTCGGTCCAAACCCCCGACGTGTCCACCACCACGACGTCGAACCATTGCGCCGCCTGGCGAGCAACGTAAGGCAGATGGGGAATGTGCTGCTCGGCGTATTCCATGGCGTCAGGGCCCACCACCGTAAGCCCTTCGGCAGCCACCCCCTCGCCCGTCTCGCAGGCGCGCAAAAGCTGGGAGAACGGCAGCGGAGCCTTATCGCCTATCATGCGGGAGCAACCGCCGAACTGGCAATCGCCATCGAGCAGCAGCACCGAGAGGCCGCGGTTGCAGCACTGGCGCGCCACCGCCATGGCCACCGAGCTCTTCCCTGCGCCGCCGCTGGCGCTCACTACCGAGAGCACCACGCCGATCCTCCGGCTGGAGGCATCGCCGCTCCGTTCGCTCACTCCCATGCGTCTTCTCCTTCCGCAGATTGGTCTTCTACTGTAGCGCCGGCCCCCGAGGCCTCGTCGCGCGGGCCCCCTTCCAACCCATCGCCATCGCCCGGCGCCTCTCCGCCACCGGCCGCACCGCCTTGCGGCTGGGCTTCATCGGCGCCGGGCAAGGCGAAGTACAGCACGTAAGATTGGGCCGCCTGCACCAGCTCGTGCACCAGCGACGGCCGCACCGCCACCGTGACCCATGAGCTGTTCGAGGCCGCCCCCTCGCGCCCCACCGCCAAAACCGGAACCCGCGAGGCAAGCAGCGACGAACCGGACGGGCCGACCATGTAAAGGTCGGCCTCCATGCCGGCGACAAGGCTGCCGCCCACGGTTTGAACGTCTTTGGCGGGCACCGAAACGGCGCAGAGCCCTTCCGGCACCACCAGCTGATTCCCCTGCGCCTGCATGCGGCCCTCGCAAAGCACTTCACCGGCGAACACCGGACTGCCCAACTGCTGGCCCCGCACCGATTCAAGGTCGGTAACCGCTCCCGCTGGCAACAGCTCCGCCAGCCACTGGCGCTTCTCCACCATCGAGTCGTCCAACGCCTCTCCGGCGGACAAATCGCGGCGCGCCACGTAGGCCTCCACCTGCACGCCGCCGTATTTCTCTAAGGCCTCGGCCCGCTGCAACTGCGCCTCTTGCCCAATCTGCGCTGCATACAACCCCACGCACAGCGCACAGGCCAAGCCGCTGGCAATGCCCAGCGCCACCGTTCTTCGTCCCATCGCGCACCCTTTCCTTGGCTTCGTTCAGAAACCGAAGGCAAGGGCCGCCGGCTTCCTTGCCCCTACAGCATAGGGCCCGCAATCGCCAACGCGGCGCCAAACGGCTATCAACGGGCTATCAGCTTTTCGTTTTTTGGCGCTGCGTTTTCCGGAATGCGGCAATGGCCGGCCGCCAAATATCCGCACCTGCGCCGAAACAATCCATCGCCGTTGCGCCAAATATGCGCCGCGGATGCGCCGCCGTCGCTCCGCGCCTTCCCCCGCCCGGCGCCGCAATTGCCGCAAAAGACCGCAAACGGGCTAATCCCCCCACCCCCCACCAGGCAAAACCTTTCTGCGCATGCAAAAAGGCCGCCGAAGCTCCGCAAAGCTCCGACGGCCTTGAAACAAAAAAGCAGCGCCTGGCTAAAGCTTCTGCACCTCGGTGATGTTCACTTGCACCGGGTAAACCTTCCCCCAGCTGCTGGCCACCCCTGAAGCATCGCCCGTGAGCGCGATGGTGCCGGTCACGGAAACCCGGTAGCCCACCAACGAGGACAGCTCCACCGTTTCCCGCTTCTCCTCGGGCTCTTCCTCTTCCGCCTCATCGCCTGCACCCGGCTCCCCTTCACCCTCGGGGTCCACCACTTCGGCATCCTGGGGCTGGTCCGGCTCTTCGCCTGAAGGGGCCTCCTCGTCTTGCGGCGCCTCCACCACGGGCGGATCGAAATAGCAGGCCATCTGGGATGTGGGCACCAGATTCACCACGTCCAAATCCCACGAGCGGCCGTCCATGGTAAGGCGCATGGGGCCGTCCAACCGCAGCAGGTAGTCGCTGCCTTCCACCGCCAAGGTGCCCTGCAACCGCACCAGGGCCCCTTCCTTGCAGTTGAGCTTCGACATCACCGATTTATCGGTGACTTTGGGAGTGCTGGTGGCCACCACAACGGGCACCCAGCCCTTTTCGGCCGACCAGTCAACCTTGCAGGTCACGGTCATGGTGGCAGTTTCCTCGGCGCGGGACTTCAGCAAGTTCACCTCCATGGTGCCCCCTTCGGCGGTAAGCTCTGAAACCACCGTGCTGGAAGCCCCCTCGAACTCGGCCGCCAACTGGCTGTTGTAGCTGGCCAGCAACTCCTCGATATTGTTGGCGATGGCAGTGGCGCTGGGAGGGGCCACCGGTTGCACCTCGAAGCCCTCCTGCACTGCCGGCCCCTGCTCCCACGTATCGTTCTTGTCGTCGTAGGTGAACTCGAAGCTGATGGGCACCGTCACCTTCACAGACTTGTTGGTGTAGTGGGCGGTGGCGGTGACCTTCTGGGCGAACAGCTCGGTAGAGCCGGAAAGATGGGTTTGCACCTCCCCCACCACCACGTCCTCGAAGCGCGGACCGATGAGGCTGGCGGCATCCACGTAGGCCAAGGAGGAGAGGTCGGGGGCGGGCAGCTCCAGCCGATCGATGGCGATGTCCACCCGCTGCTGGGTGAGCACCGTGCGCGGCCCCCCAACCGGAGTATGGGTGATAAAGGCCCTCACTTGCGGAAATGCCAGCACTGCCACCGCGGCGAACAGCAGCACCACCGCAAGGGCTCCTAAAGCCCCTTTGCGCTTGCGCTTCACTTTGAGGGATTTCGCTTGGGCAACGCGCCCGTAAGAGCCGGCCCGAGTGGCCCGACGGTTCTTTCGTTTCGCGGGACGACGATCCATGGAGATGACGCCTTTCAACCGTACACGCTGGTGTGTTTGTGGGAATAATTCGTGCCGCGCCATTGTAGCCCATCCCGGGCCAGCGCGCATCGCCGCTGGCCGCAACAGCGCGGAAAACCCACCTCTAGCGGGCAGAAGACGCCAGCAGGCTCACTTGCGGCCAATGCTCCCTCACCACCGCGGCAAAACCCTCCCCCTGGTGGGGCAAAAGGCAATCGGAGCAATCCTTCACGCCATTGTCCAAATAGCGGTAGCTGCCCGGGCACTGCGGCCCTAAGGCGTACAACGGGCAATAGCAGAACAGGCAGTTGAACTGCGACGATTCCACCCCTTCATGGCAGGGGAAGTACGGGCACTCGCTGTTGGAGAAAAACGACGCGTGGTCCACGTCCTGGGCGGGCAAATCAGCCGAAAGCTCCATCTACTTGCCCCGGCGCACGCGCACGAAAATGCTAACGGCCACCGCCACTGCCACCACGGCAATAACGGCCCAACCGGCGAAGGTGTACCATTCCACCGGCGCAGCGGTCCCGTGGGAGTTGGCCGCAGCCTCCATATCGGAAGAGGGCTGGCCCTCCCCTTCCAGGGAAAGTGGCATGGCCTCGTACTCGCTGCTGGAAGCCAATGCGTCCAGCGCCTCGTCAGACGCGTCCACCGTTGCGCTAGCGAATGTCAGCTGCACCGGCAGCAGCTTTTCCGGCTGGTCTTTCAACTCCACTTGCATCGCAAGCGGCTCATCCAGCGCACTCACCGGGATTATGAACTCGGACACATCGGTTGACGTGGGAAGATACTGCACATCGTCCACCATCATGCGCACAATGTCGTTTTTGCTCCAAGCAATGCGCGCCACGGTTTCGCCGGTACTTGCCACCTCCAGAAGGCAGGGGGAATCCACCGTGGCCGTCACGGCGTCGTCGGCCGCAGTTTCCACTTGGGCGCTGTAGTAGCCGGCCGCCAGCGGCGCTTCGGCGGCAAAGGCGCTAGCGGGCGCCAGCAAAACGGCAACCGCCACCAAAAGCCCTACCAGGGCGGCATAACCGATGAGCAAATCGGCAACAATGGCTTTCTTCGGATTCATGGGTGCCCCTTCCCTAAACAACGGCAACCTTCGGAAACTCAATCCCTGCCCATAACTATATATAAGCCACCGCCCCAAGCCCCCACTTGAAAACCGTTGTAACCGCCCAGTTGACAAAGGGAAAAACTGGAAACGAAGAATCCGTGTGTCGGGGGGGGCGTTCACTTTGTCACCGAGTGACAAAGTGAACGCCCCCCCCGACACACCTGCCATGAAAAAGAACCCCCAGGGTTTACCTGGGGGTTCTTCGAGTTAGCAATGGTGGTCGAGGAGGGATTTGAACCCCCGACCTTGTGCTTGTAAGGCACCTGCGCTCCCGCTGCGCCACTCGACCA
>ERZ777306.3430-NODE-3430-length-16672-cov-4.270927_pt1 | contig 16672 bp, 9 predicted proteins | sample MGYA00374966_ERZ777306 | MGnify/ENA primary metagenome ERZ777306 (study PRJEB29329, sample SAMN06343882) | mouse gut metagenome | isolation source: Mouse cecum | place: Austria: Vienna | collected 2014-11-15 ...
TATATGCGGTTTTTTCTTTAATTTTGCGCTTTGAAGCCGGGGAGGCCCGCGGCCCCTCGGCAGTCATCGAAAAAGAAAAACAGCAAAGCGTGAACAAAGCTGAAAACAACATATCCGCCCCGAAACGCGTGGCGGTTCTCGGCTCCACGGGTTCCATAGGCGTCCAGACCCTCGAGGTCATCGCCGAATACCCCGGGCTGTTCAAGGCCGAGGTGCTTATAGCGGGCAGCCGCGTAGAGAACCTCATCGAGCAGGCCCGCGTGACACGCCCGGCGTGGGCTATAATCGTCGACGAGACAAAGTATCCCGCCCTCAAAGAGGCCCTCGAGCCTCTCGGAATACGCACAGCCGCCGGCCAGCAGGCCGTCAACGACATCATGGAGGCCGACTGCTTCGACACGGTGGTGACCGCCACCGTCGGTTACAGCGGACTCGCGCCGACCCTGCGCGCCATAGCCGCCGGAAAGGAAATCGCGCTGGCCAACAAGGAAACCCTCGTCGTCGCGGGCGACCTCGTTACGCGCCGCCTCGCCGAATCCCCATCGGTGATATACCCCGTCGACTCCGAGCACTCGGCCATATTCCAGTGCCTCCGCGGCGAAGCCCCCGAAAGCGTCAAGCGCCTGATCATAACCGCCTCCGGCGGCCCGTTCAGAACCTGGACCGCCGACAGGATAGCGAAAGCCACTCCCGCCGATGCGCTCCACCACCCCAACTGGGACATGGGCGCCAAAATCACCATCGACTCCGCCACGATGATGAACAAGGCATTCGAGATAATCGAGGCTCGCTGGCTCTTCGGCGTACGCCCCGCGCAGATCGCGGCGGTAGTGCACCCGCAGTCGGTAGTTCATTCAATGGTGGAATTCGTCGACGGAGCGATTAAGGCGCAGCTCGGAGTACCCGACATGCGCCTCCCCATAGCCTACGCCCTCGGTGCCGAACGGCGCCTCCCCACCGACCGTCCGGCCCTCTCGCTCGCCGACATGGCCAGTCTCACGTTCGAGAAACCCGACCCGGAGCGTTTCCCCTGCTTCTCGCTGGGACACTACGCCCTCGAAAAAGGGGGAAACACGGCCTGCGTAATAAACGCGGCCAACGAGGTCGCGGTCGCCGCCTTCCTCCGCGGCGACCTGTCGTTCCCCGGGATATACGGGGTGATTGCCGACACTCTCGCCAAAATCCCCTTCATCCCCTCCCCTTCGTACGACGACTATGTGGCATGCAACGCCGAGGCCCGTGCGGTCGCGTCGGAACTGCTCCGCGAGTCTTCGATGGCATAATGCGCCAATCAGGCAACAATTCTTAGGCTGATACGCCAATCATCTTTTAATCTTCAACAAGCAATTGGAAAGTTTTCTCATAAAGGCCGCGCAACTCATCCTGGCGCTGTCGCTGCTGGTGATAATCCACGAACTCGGCCACTTCCTGTGGGCGCGCGTCGTCAAAATCCGCGTCGAGAAGTTCTACCTCTTTTTCAACCCCTGGTTCTCACTGGCCAAATGGAAACCGAAAGGGAGCGACACCGAATACGGCATCGGATGGCTACCCCTGGGCGGATATGTCAAAATAGCCGGAATGGTCGACGAGTCGATGGATACCGAGCAGATGGCGCAGCCCGCGAAGCCGGACGAGTTCCGCGCCAAGCCGGCATGGCAGCGCCTGCTGGTGATGACCGGCGGCGTGTTGAACAACTTCCTTCTGGCGCTGCTCATATACGCGGGGATAGCATTCTACTGGGGCGACCGATCAATCCCATACGCCAACGCCTATGAGGGGATGGATTTCGCCCCGGAAGCACAGGCCATGGGTTTCCGTAACGGCGACATTCTCCTTGAAGCCGACGGGCAGCCGATCGACCAGACCGACCGATACCACCTCTACAACCTCCTGGAATCCAAAACCGTCACCGTGCTCCGCGGCCACAAGGACACGGTGGTCATAACCCTCCCGGAAAAAGCCGTCACGCGCCTCGACCCCGACAAGGGTTTCATGGCGCTCCGCGTCCCAGTCGTGGTGAAGAAGGTAATGAACGGTTCTCCCGCGGCAGAGGCGGGCGTCATTCCCGGCGACCGTTTCATTGGTGTCGACACCCTGGCCACCCCGGCGTTCACCGAGTTCTCCCCGGCCCTCGCGACATACGGCGGAAAGCCCGTCGACCTGCGGCTTATCCGTGGTAACGACACCATAACAGTCAACGCGACCCCTTCGGAAACCGGAAAGCTCGGCTTCGAGCTGGTGCCCCCGATGGAGCTGTTCGAGTTCGACACCAAGGAATACGGCTTCTTCCAGTCAATCCCGGTGGGAATCTCAAACGGCACGGAGACACTCGTCACCTATGTCGGCTCGCTCAAACACCTCTTTTCCAAGGAGGGCGCGGAAAGCCTCGGCGGTTTCGGCGCCATAGGCAGTATGTTCCCCGAGCGCTGGAACTGGCGCACCTTCTGGGAACTGACCGCCTTCCTTTCCATCATCCTCGCCTTCATGAACATCATTCCCATCCCGGCCCTCGACGGCGGACACGTCATGTTCCTCCTTTGGGAGGTCGTCACACGCAAGCCCGTGTCGCAGAAACTTCTGGAGCGGGCGCAGGTCGCCGGAATGTTGTTCCTCCTCGCCCTGCTGCTCTACGCCAACTCCAACGACATCTACCGCTTCCTCCTCAAATAACGAACAGAAACAAGAAACCATCACCGTATGGCTGATTCAACAAACCATAACGACGCCCTCCCCCTGCTGCGCCTACGCCGCGGCAAGGAGGAGAGCGTCGACCGCTTCCACCCCTGGGTGTTCTCCGGGGCTTTGCAACTGCCCCTCCCCGAAGGAATCGAGGAAGGGGATACCGTGCGCCTGGAAACCAGCGACGGGCGACCCGTAGGCGTCGGGCACTACCAGATCGGCTCCATCGCCGTGCGCGTCCTTGATTTCTCCTGCCGCGAAATCGACGACGCGTTCTACCGCGAGCGCCTCGCACAGGCGCTGAAACTGCGCCAGGCGCTCGGCCTGGCCAGGCCCGACAACGACGCCTACCGCCTCGTCCACGGCGAGGGCGACTTCCTCTCCGGCCTCGTGGTCGACATCTACGGCCCTACCGCCGTCGTCCAGGCACACTCCCCCGGCATGCACTACGCCCGCGGGACAATAGCCCGCCAACTGGTCGCCCTCGACGGCCTCGGCGTGCGTAACGTATATTATAAAAGCGAGACGACCCTTCCCTACAAAGCCCGCCTCGACCCGCAGAACGACTACCTGATAGGCGGCTTCGAGACAGCGGTGGCCACCGAGAACGGTCTCAAATTCAACATCGACTGGCTCCGCGGCCAGAAGACCGGCTTCTTCGTCGACCAGCGCGACAACCGCTCCCTGCTCGAACATTACGCCCGGGGGAGGCGCGTGCTCAACATGTTCTGCTACACCGGCGGCTTCTCTGTCTACGCCATGCGCGGAGGCGCGGAAGAGGTCCATTCCGTCGATTCCTCCGAAAAAGCAATCACCCTCACCGACGCCAACATCGAGCTGAACTTCCCCGGCGACCGACGCCACCGCTCGTTCGCCCTCGACGCCTTCAAGTTCCTCGACCAGACCGAGCCGGGAGCCTACGACCTGATCGTGCTCGACCCGCCGGCTTTCGCCAAGCACCGCAGCGCCCTCCGAAACGCCCTCCGCGGCTACCAGCGCCTCAATTTCCGCGCCATGGAGCGCATCGCCCCGGGCGGCATACTCTTCACTTTCTCCTGCTCCCAGGCCGTCAGCCGCGAGCAGTTCCGCCTCGCCGTGTTCTCCGCCGCCGCCCAGAGCGGCCGCAAGATCCGCATCCTCCACCAGCTCACCCAGCCGGCCGACCACCCCGTGAACATCTACCACCCCGAAGGCGAATACCTCAAAGGCCTCATCCTCTACGTCGAATAGCCACCGCGCGGTAGGGACGCGGCGTGCCGCGTATAATCCGCCTCTCTCCATTCCTGTCGGGTTCCGCGAGCTTCAGCGAGCGGTCATTCCCCATCCCCCTTCCTGAAAGCAAAAACATTAAACCAGATGAAAGCAATCCTCGCCGCGGCCTCAGCCGCGATATTAGCCTCCGCGTCAGCCATGGCAAACAACCTCGACCCCAACAACCCCTCCGGCAACGTCGTTGACCGCTTCGCCGACATCGAAGTGCTCCGATACACCGTTCCCGGGTTCAACGAGCTTTCCCCGAAACAGAAGCTCCTTGTTTATTACCTCACCGAGGCCGCCCTCCAGGGCCGCGACATCCTCTGGGACCAAAACGGGCGCTACAACCTCCCCCTCCGCCAGACCCTCGAATCCCTCTATCAGAACTACAAGGGGGATCGGAAAAGCGCCGACTTCCTCGCCTTCGACAAATACCTCAAACAGGTAGAGTTCGGCAACGGTCCGCACCACCACTACTCCGCCGACAAGTTCGTCCCCGGCTTCTCGCAGGCCTGGTTTGAAAACGCGCTCGCCCAGGCCGGCCTTCCCGCGCCCTCAGCCGAGGTGACGCGCCTCATCTTCGACCCCTCCTTCATGCCCAAGCGCACCAACCAGGCCGCCGGGCAGGACCTGATACTCACCTCCGCCAACAACCTCTACGGCCCCGGTGTCACGCAGCCCGAAGTCGAGGCCTTCTACGCCGCGCTTAAAGACACCACCGACCTCACCCCTATATCCTATGGTCTCAACTCCCGTCTCGAAAAAACACCCGACGGCAAACTCGTAGAGAACACCTACAAGGTCGGCGGCCTCTATTCCGCCGCCATCGAACGCATAGTCGGAAACCTGCGCCAGGCGCTCCCCTACGCCGAAAGCGACGCACAGGCCGCCGTGATCTGCGAGCTCATCAAGTTCTATGAGACGGGCGACCTCGCCACTTTCGACTCCTATTCCATTATGTGGACAGAGGACACCGCCTCGCGGGTCGATTTCATCAACGGCTTCATCGAAAGCTACGGCGACCCACTCGGTATGACAGCCAACTGGGAGTCAATCGTCAACTTCAAGAACGAGGCCGCCTCGCACCGCACCGAGGTGATTTCCAAAAACGCGCAGTGGTTCGAGGACCATTCACCCGTCGATGCCCGCTTCCGCAAGCCGGAGGTCAAGGGCGTTTCAGCGAAAGTGATCAACGCCGCGGTCCTCGCCGGTGACGCCTACCCCGCCACCCCGATCGGCATAAACCTTCCCAACGCCAACTGGATCCGCGCCGCCCACGGCTCGAAGTCGGTGACCATCGAGAACATAACCCAGGCCTACGACGACGCGTCCCACGGCAACGGTTTCAACGAGGAGTTCGTAATCGACAAGCCCACAGCCGACCTGATGGACAAGTACCTCTTCATCACCGACAACCTCCACACCGACCTGCACGAGTGTCTCGGCCACGGCTCGGGGCGACTCCTCCCCGGCGTGGACCCCGACGCTCTCAAAGCCCACGGTTCCACCCTCGAGGAAACCCGTGCCGACCTATTCGCCCTCTATTACCTCGCCGACCCGAAGCTCCTCGAACTCGGCCTGCTCGACAACCCCGACGCTTACAAGGCCGAATACTACAAGTACATGCTCAACGGCCTGATGACACAGCTCATGCGCATCGAGCCGGGCAAGGACATCGAGGAGGCGCACATGCGCAACCGCGCCCTCATCGCCCGCTGGGCGCTCGAAAAGGGCGAACCCGACAAGGTGGTGGAGATGGTGAAACGCGACGGCAAGACCTACGTTCAAATCAATGACTACGACGCCCTCCGCGGCCTCTTCGGCAAACTCCTGGCTGAAATCCAACGGATCAAGAGCGAGGGCGACTACCCCGCCGGAGAGAAACTCGTGGAGCAGTACGCCGTGAAGGTAGATCCGGCGCTCCACAAGGAGGTGCTCGACCGATACGCCACTCTCGACATCGCGCCCTACAAGGGCTTCGTAAACCCGGTATACACCCCGGTCAAAGATTCCGAGGGCAACATCACCGACATCCGCGTCACATATGAGGAGGATTACCTCCCCCAGATGTTCCGTTACTCCAAAGATTATTCCCCGTTAACCAGATAAGCGAATCAGGCTTCAATCCTTAACCTGAAAAAATGCCATGAAAAAGATTATCGAATGTGTGCCCAATTTCAGTGAAGGGCGCGACAAGGAAAAGATTTCCGCGATCACATCGGCCATCACATCCGCCGCTCCGGTGGCGCTTCTCGACGTGGACCCGGGCGAGGCCACAAACCGCACGGTCGTGACATTCGTCGGCGAGCCCGACGACGTTCTTGAAGCCGCTTTTGCCGGAATAAAGCGCGCCGCCGAACTGATCGACATGCGCGGCCACCATGGTGCCCACCCGCGTATGGGTGCCACCGACGTGTGCCCCCTGATTCCCGTCAGCGGCATCACCCTCGAGGAATGTGCCGAACTTTCGCGGAAGCTCGCCAGGCGCGTCGCCGACGAGCTGGGAATCCCCGTATACTGCTACGAGGCCGCGGCGTTCACCCCCGAGCGCAAGAACCTCGCCGTGTGCCGCGCCGGCGAATACGAGGCACTCCCCGAAAAAATGAACCACCCCGGAAAGGGTCCCGACTTCGGCGACCGACCCTTCGACGAGGCCGCCGCAAGAACCGGCGCCACCACCATCGGTGCCCGCGACTTCCTCATAGCCGTAAACTTCAATCTCAACACCACCTCCACCCGCCGCGCCAACGCGATCGCTTTCGACGTACGCGAGAAGGGACGCCCCATGCGCGAGGGGGGCAAGGTCACCGGCAAGCCGCTCAAAGACGAGAACGGCAAGACCATAATGATTCCCGGGACTCTCAAAGGCACGAAGGCGATCGGCTGGTTCATCGATGAATACGGCATCGCACAGGTGTCGATGAACATAACCGACATAAACGCCACCCCGCTCCACACCGCTTTCGACGAGGTGTGCCGCGCGGCCAACGAGCGCGGAATCCGCGTGACAGGCACCGAGATCGTGGGCCTGATTCCGAAACGCGCCCTCATCGAGGCCGGCAAGCACTTCCTGCGCAAGCAGCAGCGCTCCCTCGGAATACCCGACGCGGAAATCATACGCATCGCGGTCAAGTCGATGGGGCTGGACGAACTGAAACCGTTCAAACCTGAGGAGAAAGTCATCGAATACCTTCTCGAGGCCGCCGACAAGAACAAAGGCTCGAAGCTCGTGGACATGACCCTCGAAGGGTTCGCCGACGAAACCGCCTCCGAATCCCCCGCGCCAGGCGGAGGCTCCATAGCGGCCTATATGGGGGCGCTCGGAGCAGCCCTCGGCACGATGGTCGCGAACCTCTCGGCCCACAAGGCGGGTTGGGACGAGCGCTGGGAAGAGTTCTCCGACTACGCCGAACGGGGCCGCGACATTCTCGACCGCCTCATCGGCCTCGTAGACGAGGACACCGCCGCCTTCAACCGCATCATGGGCGTGTTCGCCATGCCCAAGGGCACCGACGAGGAGAAAGCCGCGCGCGCCAAAGCGCTCCAGGAAGCAACCCTATATGCCACCGAGGTGCCCCTCCGCACGATGAAGACCGCCGCCGAGGCGTTCGACCTCCTCGAGGCGATGGCCCGCGAGGGGAATCCCGCCTCTGTCTCCGATGCCGGCGTGGGCGCGCTCGCGACCCGCTCGGCAGTGCTCGGCGCGCAGCTCAACGTGCGCATCAACGCCGCCGGACTGACCGACCGCTCCATGGCCGAGGCCCTCTGCGAGGAAGCCGAGGAAATTGCCTGCAACGCCGCCGCCCGCGAGACGCAGATTCTCGAAATAGTTAACTCCAAAATCGGTTAAGGACTTTTAGCTGATTCAAATTTCCTAATAATATTTGATATGGAAATGACTCTCCGGCAATTCCAGGACGACATCCGCGCCGGAATCCCCGCCGTCCTCCCGGAACCCCGCGAATACGACCCCACCGTCAACCACGCGCCCAAGCGCAAGGACATCCTCTCGTCCGAGGAAAAGAAACTCGCGCTCCGCAACGCCCTGCGATATTTCCCCAAGGAGCAGCACGCCATCCTCGCGCCTGAGTTCGCGAAAGAACTCGCCGACTACGGCCGTATCTACATGTACCGCCTCCGCCCGCACTACGATATGTACGCCCGCCCCATCGACCAGTACCCCGCGCGCTCCCGCCAGGCCGCCGCGATCATGCTAATGATCCAGAACAACCTCGATCCCGCCGTGGCCCAGCATCCACACGAACTGATTACATACGGCGGCAACGGAGCGGTGTTCCAGAACTGGGCGCAGTACCGCCTTGCGATGAAATACCTCAGCGAGATGACCGACGAACAGACTCTCGTAATGTACTCCGGCCACCCGCTCGGTCTCTTCCCCTCACATCCGGGAGCGCCACGCGTCGTGGTCACCAACGGCATGGTTATCCCCAACTACTCCAAGCCCGACGACTGGGAGCGCTTCAACGCCCTCGGGGTCTCGCAGTACGGACAGATGACCGCCGGCTCATATATGTATATAGGCCCGCAGGGAATCGTCCACGGCACGACAATAACGGTACTCAACGCCGCGCGCTCCCACCAGCGCCCCGGAAAACCCGGAATCGGCGGCATGCTATTCGTCACAGCCGGCCTCGGCGGCATGTCGGGCGCGCAGCCAAAGGCCGGAAACATCTCCGGCGTTGTCAGCGTCACAGCCGAAATCAACCCCGCGGCCGTCGAGAAGCGCCACAAGCAGGGGTGGGTCGACGAGGTGCACACCTCCCTCGACGAACTCATCCCCCGCCTGCGCCGCGCCGTCGAGGCCGAGGAGGTCGTATCCCTCGCCTACCAGGGCAACGTCGTTGACCTCTGGGAGCGCCTCGCCGAGGAGGATATCCCCGTCAACCTCGGCAGCGACCAGACCTCCCTCCACAACCCCTGGGCGGGAGGCTACTACCCCGTCGGATACTCCTACGAGGAGTCGCGCCGCATGATGGCCGAGGAGCCCGAGCGCTTCAAGGAGGCCGTCCGCGAGTCGCTCCGCCGACAGGTCGCCGCCATCAACAAGCTCGCCGCGAAAGGGATGTACTTCTTCGACTACGGCAACGCCTTCCTCCTCGAAAGCTCGCGCGCCGGGGCCGACATAATGGCCCCCGACGGAAAGGCCTTCCGTTACCCCTCCTACGTCCAGGACATCATGGGCCCGAAATTCTTCGACTACGGATTCGGCCCATTCCGATGGGTCTGCACCTCCGGCAAGCCCGAGGACCTGGCCGCCACCGACCGCCTCGCCGCCGATGTGCTCGAAAAAATGCTCGCCGAGGCCCCCGACGACATCAAGGGGCAGCTCGCCGACAACCTCCACTGGATCCGAGAGGCCGCCGAGAACCACCTCGTAGTCGGTTCACAGGCCCGCATCCTTTACGCCGATTCCGAAGGCCGCGCGCGCATCGCCCTCGCCTTCAACGACGCGATACGCCGCGGCGAGATCTCCGCGCCCGTAGTCCTCGGACGCGACCACCACGACGTGAGCGGCACCGACTCCCCATACCGCGAGACCTCCAACATCACCGACGGCTCGCGGTTCACCGCCGACATGGCCGTTCACAACGTAATAGGCGATGCCTTCCGAGGAGCCACTTGGGTTTCCCTCCACAACGGCGGCGGCGTGGGTTGGGGCGAGGTCGTCAACGGCGGATTCGGCATGGTGATCGACGGCTCCGAAGAGGCCTCCCGCCGAATCTCCGAAATGCTCCTCTGGGATGTCAACAACGGCATCGCGCGCCGCTCTTGGGGGCGCAACCCGGGCGCGATGGACACCATTCGCCGCGAGATGGAACGAACCCCGGGCCTCCGCGTGACCCTACCCAACATCGTAGACGACAACATCATTAACTCAGCTTTCTAACACGCCATGGACCACCATCATATTTCATCCCAATGGCTCACCGTCGGACAGGTCGAGCAGATTCTCAACAGCCGCTGCGCCGTCTCCCTCAGCCCCGAGGCCGAAGCCAGGATAACCGCCTGCCGCGAGTACCTCGACCGCAAGATGGCCTCGCAGAAGGAACCCATCTACGGCATAACCACCGGCTTCGGTTCCCTCTGCAACATATCGATCTCTTCCGACGACCTCTCCCAGCTCCAGAAAAACCTCGTCATGAGCCACGCCTGCGGTTGCGGCGGGCGCGTCCCCTCTGAGATCGTGCGCCTGATGCTCTTCCTCAAGGCCCAGTCGCTCAGCTACGGCAATTCAGGCGTCCAGCTCGCCACGGTGCGACGCCTCCTTGACTTCTACAACAACGATGTAATCCCGGTTGTCTACTCGCAAGGCTCCCTCGGAGCTTCCGGCGACCTGGCCCCCCTGGCCAACATGTGCCTCCCGCTCCTCGGCCTCGGCGAAGTGGAGGTCGGAGGCACGACGCGCCCCGCCGCCGAGGTGCTCGCCGAACGCGGCTGGGAGCCGATGACGCTCCACTCCAAGGAGGGGCTGGCGCTCCTCAACGGCACCCAGTTCATGAGCGCCCACGCCGTCTGGGCACTCATACAGGCACGCCGCCTCAGCGACGCGGCCGACTGCGTGGCAGCGATGTCGCTCGACGCTTTCGACGGCCGAATAGAGCCTTTCGCGGCACCCGTCAACGAGGTGCGCAACCACGCCGGGCAGACCGCAGCGGCTGCCGCCATGCGCCGCATCCTCGAAGGCAGCCAGCTCATCGCCCAGCCAAAGAAGCACGTACAGGCCCCCTACTCCTTCCGCTGCATACCGCAGGTCCACGGTGCCGTCAAGGACGCCATATCCTACGCCACCCGCATCCTCGAGGAGGAGATAAACGCCCCCACCGACAACCCCACCGTGTTCCCCGAGCTCGACACCATCGTTTCCGCCGGCAACTTCCACGGCGAGCCTATCGCGCTCCCCATGGACTACCTATGCCTCGCCCTATCCGAGCTGGCCAACATCTCCGAGCGCCGCATCTACAAGCTGATTTCCGGCACCCGCGGCCTCCCATCCTTCCTTGTGGCGAAACCGGGGCTCAACAGCGGCTTCATGATTCCGCAGTACGCCGCCGCGTCCATCGTCAACCAGAGCAAGGCGCTCTGCTACCCGACAAGCGCCGACAGCATCCCTTCCTCCCAGGGGCAGGAAGACCATGTATCGATGGGTGGCAACTCCGCGACCAAACTATGCCGCGTCGCCGCCAACACACGCCGCGTGCTCGGCATAGAGCTGTTCAACGCCGCCCAGGCCCTCGACTTCCGCCGCCCGCTCAAAAGCTCCCAGGTGGTCGAGAAGCTCCACAAGGCATACCGCGCGGTGGTTCCCTTCGTCGATGTCGACACCGTCATGTACCCCCTCATCGAAGCCTCCGAGCGCTTCATGGAATCATACGATTTCACTGTATAACCACGCCCCCGTCCGATGAGAACCCTCATAAAGAACATCTCCGCCATCCACGGCGCCCGTCCCGCGATCCCCTCCGGGGCGCTGGCGGGTGCCGAAATGGCCTCCCTCCCATCTCTTGAAAACGCCTGGCTGTCGATCAGCGGCGAAAACATCGAGGCGCTCGGCCAGATGGATTCAGCCCCCTCCGAGGACGGCTTCCAGCAGGTCATCGATGCCCGCCGCGGCATGGTCATCCCGGCTTTCTGCGACTCCCACACCCACATCGTGTGGGCAGGAAGCCGCGAGGGGGAGTTCCGCGACAAAATCGCCGGACTCTCCTACGCCGAAATCGCGGCCCGCGGAGGCGGAATACTCAATTCCGCCGACCGCCTCAACGCGACCTCCGAGGACGACCTCTTCGCCCAAAGCCTACGCCGCCTACGCCTCGCCGCCGCCCGCGGCACCGGGGCCATAGAAATCAAGACCGGCTACGGCCTAACCCTCGACGGCGAGCTGAAAATGCTGCGCGTCATCCGCCGCCTCCGCGAGGCTATGCCTCAGATAGAGGTCAGGGCGACCTTCCTCGGCGCGCACGCCGTGGGCCGCGCCTTCGCGGGCCGCCAGGCCGAGTACGTCAGCCACATCATAAACGACATGCTCCCCGCCGTGGCCGCCGAAGGTGGCTGCGACTTTGTCGATGTCTTCTGCGACGAGGGATTCTTCACCCCCGACGAGACAGCCCGCATCCTCGACGCGGCCTCCCGCTTCGGCCTCGTCGGCAAAATCCATGCCAACGAGCTGGCTGTCTCCGGCGGCGTGCAGGTCGCCGTCAGCCGCGGAGCGCTCTCCGCCGACCACCTCGAACGCATAACGGATGCCGAGATCGAAGCCTTCCGCGGCTCCCGAACAATCCCGACAATGCTCCCCGGAGCCTCCTTCTTCCTCGGCATGCCCTACGGTCCCGCCCGCCGCGCCATAGACGCCGGCCTCCCCGTGGCCCTCGCCTCCGACTGGAACCCCGGTTCCTCCCCCTCCGGCGACATGCGCTTCGTCTGGACCCTCGCCTGCGCCAAGATGCGCCTCACCCCCGAAGAAGCACTCAACGCGATGACCGTCAACACCGCCGCCGCCCTCGGCCTCTCCCCCCTCGGCTTCGGCACCATCGCCCCCGGCGCCCCCGCATCCCTGATCATCACCAACCCCCTCCCCTCCCTCTCCTACATCCCCTACGCCTACACCGAACCCTGGATCTCCCGCGTCCTCCTCAAAGGCCGCTGATCCCGCAGCCCGTGCGCGAGGTGGAAGCCGAGCGAGGAAGCAACCCCGCCTCCCTCCTGTCGTGTTCCGCGAGCTTCAGCGAGCGGCCTTCCTCTTCCCTTCCCCCTCCCCCCATTTAACCCTGAAAGCTCTCTCCGATGAAAAAGCCCCTGTTCCTTTCCTTCCTTCTCCTTCTCCCAGCCGCCCCCGTTTCGGCAGCCCCCGCCGTCTCCCCCCTGACCCGCGTCCTCCTCTCCCGTCCGTTCAGCGCGCCCGGCGGAAGCCGGGCGGCCGAATCCCCCCGCTTCATCCCCGCCATCATCCGTCTCGATGAAGCCGAGGCCCCCGTCCCCTCCTTCCTCCACCTCCTGAGCCGCCGCGGTGACCTCGCCCTCGTCAACGTTCCCGCAGAAAGAATCTCCGAGGTAATGTCGGCCCCCGGCATCCTCCGCATGGAGGCCGGCATCTGCGCCCTCCCAACCATGGACGAGGCCCGTAAATTCTGCGGCCTCGCCGAATCCCAGGCCGGCGCGCCACCGCTACCCCGCTCATTCGACGGCTCCGGCGTGGTCTGCGGATTCGCCGACACCGGCTTCGACCCCGCCCACGTCAACTTCGCCGACCAGGCCACCGGCAAAACACGCGTAAGGCTTCTCGCCAACTATGACCCGTTCATCCCACAGCCCGAAACCGCTTCCTCCGAAGCCGCGATAGCCGCATGGGAAACCGACGATTCAGGCAACTGGCACGCCACGCACGTCGCCGGAATCCTCGCCGGAAGCTACAACGGCTCCGACGCGCCATATATGGGTGTCGCCCCCGCCGCCGACATCATTGCCACCACCAGCACCCTCGACGCGCCATACCTCCTCGCCGGCTGCGACCTCATAACCGGCTATGCCAGGGAGCACGGAAAGCCCGCGGTGATCAATATGTCGATCTCCTCCTTCACCGGCCCCCGCGACGGCTCGACCCTCTTCAACCAGTACCTCGCCCGGATCGCGGAAGAAGCCGCCGTCTGCGTCTCCGCGGGCAACGACGGCGACCGCTATTCCGGCTACTTCCGCTTCACACCCTCCGAGTCCCGACCCGCCGTCGAAACCCGCGCCATCGGCAGCGACTGGGACTGTATCGACGTCGCCGGAGTGGCCGACCTCTGGAGCCTCGACAGCCGCCCGTTCGACATACGGCCAGTGGTCTGGGACGACCTCGAGAAAAGAATCTGCCTCGAACTCCCCGCGCTCGACCCGGAAAAAGGGGTTGACTATCTCGAATTTACCCCGGAAAACACCCCCGCGCTCGCCGCACTCGGCAAATTCGACACCCGCATAGTCCTCACCTGCGAGCTCAACCCCGAAAACAACCGTTTCAACGCCGCCATGGGTATCGACTACACCAACAACTCCGGCGAGCACTACCCAAGCCCATACGACCCAGCCAAGTCGCGCTACCACGTAGGCTTCCGCGTCTCTTCCCCGGCAGGCGCCACCGTCGACTGCCACGTCTCCTCCGCATTGATGATGATGTCCTGCGGCGAGGCCACCGCTCCGGCGTTTTCAAACCAGCTTACCATCAACGACCTCTGCTGCGGCGAAGGGATAATAGCCGTCGGAGCGATGTGCACCCGCTCCACAGTCCCAGTCCTCGGCTCCGAAACCCCGAAGGTCGCAACCCCCTATACCCCCGGCTCACCCGCCTCATTCACCAGCTTCGGCGACACCCCCCTTGGCACCCTCCCCCACATAAGCGCCCCGGGAGCCCCCGTCATCTCCTCCGTCTCCGGCCCGTACATAACCGCCAACGAGCTCCCCGACGACCAGTTCTGCGCGAAAACAGAGGCCGACGGCCGCCCCCACTATTGGGGCGAGGCTTCCGGCACCTCCATGTCCTCCCCCTACGCCGCCGGCGTACTCGCCCTCTGGCTCCAGGCCGACCCCACCCTCACCCCCGCCGAACTGAAACAGATAGCCCTGGAAACCGCCGCCTCTCCCGTTCCCTCTGCCTCTTCCAGCCCATCCTCTTCTCCCGTCGGGTGCGCCCGTCGGAATACGGGCGAAATCCCCTCCGACCCCCGCTGGGGTGCGGGAATCATCGATGCCCTTTCCGGTCTCCGCCGCATCCTCGGCATCTCCTCCCTCTCCTCCGTCACCGCCGAGCCTCCCGCCGCCGAATTCCGCCTCGAAGGCTCCACCCTCCTCTGCGTCCCCCTCCGCTCCACCCTCGTCTCCCTCTCCGCCTACACCCCCGACGGCCGCCTCCTCGTGCGCGAGGCGGAAGCCGGGCAAGGAAGCAATCACGCCTCCTACCTGTCGGGTTCCGCGAGCTTCAGCGAGCGGTCCTCCTCCCGTCAAGGGAGTTACCAGAACGTCTCCATCACCCTCCCCTCAAATCCCCCTGTGATCATCGCGGTCGCCATCCTCGCCGACGGCTCCCGCCATTCCGCCCGCCTCCTCTCCCCGCCCCGCTGAAAGGCCGCCTGAAAGCCCCTCTCCCGCTCCCCCCCATCCCCTCCTTCTCCCCCGTCCCCTCTCTTCCTCCCTCTCACCCCCTTCCCTGCAAGCTCCTCACCATGCTGAGGCGAAGCCGAAGTCCCCCCCCCCCCAAACCCCCCCATTCCAAACCCGCCCCCGCATAACCCCTGTTTGGAAAAATTTTATTACTTTTGCCCTGTGGTTCCCCGAAGAACCGCTTCATCATCAAAACACAATTTATGAAGAGCCTTGTAACACGCTCAATCACAGGGATAATATACGTCGGCCTGATTGTCGGCGCCATTCTCGGCGGCCCGGGGTGGTTCTATGCCCTCGCGCTCCTGCTCGGCATCCTCGGCATCTCCGAGTTCGACCGCCTCGCGAACCCCGAACGCATCTCCTCCGCGACAATCCTCCTCGACGCTATCGGCGCCGCCTCTGTGATAACGACATTCGCCGCACGCTCGGTCAACCCCCGCCTGCTCTCCGTAGGTGTTTTCTGTACCCTTGTCTACCTCGTCGCGCGCCTGGTAAGCCAGCTCTACATCTCCGACGGAAACCCTCTGCGCCACTACGCCGTATCCCTTATGGGCCAGCTGTATGTCGCGCTCCCGATAGGCCTGCTGACAGCCCTTTACAGCTTCAGCCCCGCGGTGGTGCTCGTGCTCTTCATCATGATCTGGCTTAACGATACCGGCGCGTTCTGCGTCGGCTCCCTGTTCGGCCGCCACCGCCTCTTCGAGCGCGTCTCTCCAAAGAAGTCATGGGAAGGCTTCTTCGGAGGCCTCGCCTTCTGCCTGGCTTGCGGAGCGGTGTGCTTCTACGCCTTCCCCGGGGTGTTCCGCTTCATGAACCTCGGCGAAGTGCTCGGTTTCGCGGCCGTAGTAAGCGTGTTCGGCACATGGGGCGACCTTGTCGAGTCTCTGATCAAACGTGCGATCGGGGTCAAGGACTCCGGCAACATCCTGCCCGGCCATGGTGGAATACTCGACCGCGTAGACTCCCTCCTGCTCGTCTCCCCGGCGGTCATGGCATACCTGCTCGCGCTCGCCGCTTACGCCTTGGTCTGAACCCTCAAAATTACCGCTAATCACCCATTCAAGCTATGTCCAACGAACGATATATGATGCGCGGCGTCTCTGCCGCGAAGGAAGATGTACACGCCGCGATCCGCAACATCGACAAGGGCCTGTTCCCTAAGGCTTTCTGCAAAATCATCCCCGACATTCTCGGCGGTGACCCGCAGTGGTGCGACATCATGCACGCCGACGGCGCCGGAACAAAGTCGGCCCTCGCCTACGCCTACTGGAAAAAGACCGGCGACCTCTCCGTTTGGAGCGGTATCGCCCAGGACGCGCTGATAATGAACATCGACGACCTTCTCTGTGTCGGCGCCACCGACAACATCCTGGTATCGTCAACCATCGGCCGCAACAAGCGCCTGATTCCCGGCGAGGTGATCGCGGCCATAATCAACGGAACCGAGGACCTGCTGCAACGCCTCCGCCAGCTCGGCGTGTCGGTCTACGGCACAGGTGGCGAGACCGCCGACGTGGGCGACCTCGTGCGCACCATAATCGTCGACTCAACCGTCACCTGCCGCATGCGCCGCGACCGGGTAGAT
>ERZ777306.3443-NODE-3443-length-16601-cov-6.377614_pt1 | contig 16601 bp, 22 predicted proteins | sample MGYA00374966_ERZ777306 | MGnify/ENA primary metagenome ERZ777306 (study PRJEB29329, sample SAMN06343882) | mouse gut metagenome | isolation source: Mouse cecum | place: Austria: Vienna | collected 2014-11-15 ...
ACAGTTATCAAAAAGTTTGAAATTACCATAGAGGAAAAAGCTCCTATCTTTGTTTACATCGGCGCAAATTTTGAACCCATCACATGGGCATTGACGGACCTTGATACTCCTCGTGGTCGTCCGCTTTGTGCCCCATGGCAATTTTCTTCTCCCGGATTCGCCGCATGAGCTTGCTCTCCACATGACCACCTGTCGGATTGGGCGGCGGAAGCGTCTCCAAAAAAATGTTGCTCATGTGGTGGAGGAACCTCACTGTACAGAGGAGAATAGACGGGTTACTCTGCCGATGGTCCAGGAGGAACTGCGCGTAGCTATTATCTTGAGCGGCAGACTGCGTCAGCCAGTATTCTGCCGCTTCCTGGTCTTTCCATACTTCTTTCCCCTGGAGGTACAGCTTGCCAAGGACATACTGAGCGTACTGGTTTCCAGTCTCAGCAGACTACGTCAAATAATCTACCGCTGCAGTGACATCCTTTTCCACGATTTTTCCCCTAAGGTATTCCTTGCTCAGACAGTAGGCGGCGTAGTGGCTGCCGTTTTCAGCGGCGGTCCTCAACCAGCGAAGACCCTCTTGCAGATCACGGACCTCCACATCGTCGGAGAGGAGCAGCTTTCCAAGAGCGTACTGCGCCGTGACATGACCTGGCATCGCCGCTTGCTCCAGCCAGCGCCAAGCCTTTACGCTGTCCGGGATTAACAGAGGGCCGTCCCGCAGGAGCTTGCCCATGAGATACTGAGCGTTCCGGTCACCGCTCTCCGCTAGCCACCCCAATTCTGCAACCGCCTGGTCCCGCTTCTCCAGAGGCAGTTCTTCGTCGCGAATCATATTTCGCAGCGTCCAGTAATCGTAGGAGGAATTTGCGAACTCCTCCGTCTCATCATACTGTTGGATGCCATCATCTTCAAAACTGTCTACGCCGCACCGAATGCGTTCTGCCTCACGGACGACGGCGTTCTTGATAGGCCGGAACTCTTTCACCTAAGAAAGCGGAGGGCGTATTCTCTTCCGCTCGGAATAAAAATCCTCCACCTGACACTGGAGTTGCCACCACAGTTCATAGCACTCCTCTACCTCTGGAACCTTTGCCAGCTCATCCACGATGGCATCCACTTGAGCTTTGACGGACTTTTTCAAATAGCCGTAGACCTTCTTGCCCTTGACAGTTTTCAAGGACTTAACCAATCCCAACATCTTTGCTTCGAGTATCGGGCTGCCGTAGAGCTCCGAGCGCATACGCTTTGTCAGTTTTAGGATTGCCTTGCGGCCCTGCCGTATCAGCTCGTCTCTTGACGAACTCTTTTGCTCGTAGAGGTGCAGCAGCTCGTCTTGAAAAATATCCCGAGTGAGCTCTGACTTGATCTGGTGGAGGCCTTTTTGGTTTAAATACGCCTGCCCCAGCTTCACCGACCAAGCCTTCATGTGAACATAAGGATGGTGACCTTCGTCGTGAAAGGCGGCGTACCAACGGAAGTCAGCAGGCGAAATATTCATAGCTGCGGCGATTTCATTGCGGTGGGTGCGGAGCAGGTTGCGCCACGCTTTTGCATTATCGTAACCGAGGCGCTCTGCGTCCTCCCGTTTGAGGGAAATGATGTGCGTCCAGATGTTGCCGGGGTACTCACTCAACTCCGTCATTGCTTTCTCAAGATCAACCGTATCCTCATTGCCAAACAATCCATGGCTGCCCAGCCGTTCTACCCGAGGCCGGGTAGCGATGTACTTCATGTAGGCTTCAGACTGGCTGACTTCCGGCCAGTGACTTTCCAACGCAGAGGATATGAACTCTGAGGCGTGATACTTGCTCGGCTTCTCCATGTACTCTGCATAGGATGTCGATGATTTGCTGTCTGGAAAATCCCTCACCAGCTTATTAATGAACTGCTCCTGCTTGTGCGTCGGCGGACGGTCATCCGGTAGGAGTTCCACACGTTCACGAGTTGCAATGTATCGAAGGTAGCCGGCAGCATTTTCGCCGCTGGAGTCACCGCCTTTGAAGTACGGGCTTTTGATGATCAGTCTTGCCACTCGTCCTCATCCTCCCAGGTGCCCCGTGCGTATTTCTCCAAGGAGATACGGCCATTGGTCCGCTTCACGTTGCTTACACTCTCCGCCCGGCGGCGGCGCAGATCCTTCTCGCTGAACCAAAAGCCGTCTGCCAAGATGCCAGCCATCATATCCACCTCCACCGACTGTCTGAAAGACAGCAAGGAAAGCCGCTCCTCCAGTTTCCCCAACCGGCCGCCCACGTAGGACTTCAAAGTTGTCGGGAGAAAATCTCCGGCGTTGGACGCTTCTTAATAATCCAGGTAGAATCCGATTGCCTTTTCCGACAGCTCGTTCATGCTATGGCAACCGGATTTCCTGTACGCCGTGTGCAGCCGATAGCTTGTCACCAGAGAAACCCGTAAACTCAGCCGCTCTTTTTCATTGCTCATAAAACCTCCGATTTTCGCCCCAAGACGCCGCTCAACCCCTTGCAAACAGTGGTGTTCATGGGATTCGACATCATGCCTTGTTTCTGCCGCTCAAATAGACGCCACTTCTGACCACCTGAAAACTCCCGTCAACTGCCCGCACTGCGGGCAGAAGTCATTTGGCCGGGGGCCGCTTGCGGCGTCTGGCCTTTATCCTGCTATACTCTGCTATACTCTGTTCCCTCATACACTGGCGCTCAACGGTCCTACAGACGCTCCATGTCCGCCCCGTGTTGCCGGGGGCGTAGTGGACTGCCCTGCTGCCGGGGGCGGCTCCTGCGCCGCACACAGCCGTGACAGCTTGGCCTGTACCTTCTGCCGGGCGGCGCTCGCCTCCAGCCGCCGGAGCTGCCGCTCGTAAAATTGGTCGACGGACATCTGGATGGGCAGGATGTGATACCGCAGGCGTCCGTTCCATTTGCGGCCGTCCTTGGTCATGATCGAAGTGCGCTCCGTGGTGATGAGGCCCCGCTCCTCCAGCTCGCCCACGTACTTCCGCACGGCCGTCACGCTCTTCCCTATGGCCTCCCCGATCATCCGGTAGCTGGCCAGACACTCGTACGTCTTTCGCTCCTCCCGGAGGAGCAGGTACCCGTAGACGGCAATGGCGGTGGAGGATAGGCCCAGGGAGTAGATTTCGTTGGGCAGAGGAAAGTAGTTCTTGATGGGATCACGCTTGGGCCAACGCTGTTTCCTCATTTGCCACCTCCAGACTGCGCCTGCGCGAACTTCTCCTTTGGCACCACCATGCGGCCGCCCACACGCAGTACAGGGAAATCAGTCTCATGCATTATTTCGTATGCAGTAGAGACGGACACGCCCAGCACCTGCGACACCAGACTTGCGTTGAGGAACAGCGGCAGGTCGTCGTAACTTTTACAGACTGACGTTTTCATTGCAATACCTCCTGAAAAAAACTTCTTGCGTTTCGGAGACCGCTCTGGTAGACTGTCTTCAGATCAAGCTGTGTTTTCCGAAACGCGGCGGGCCGTTGAACTGCAGCAGCAGTTCGGCGGCCTTTTTACATTGATTGCCTTGTGATTTTGCTTGGCCATCCACCATACCTGTTCCTGCCCTGTGGCCTTGCTTGACCTCCACGGCGTTCTCTTCAGCCTTGGCACGCTCGGCAGACCCCAGCGTCCTGACGTCGCTTCCCCGGCGAGTATCGTCTCTGGTGATGGGTATTCAGTTGTCGAGGTGCGCGGAGGGCAGCTGCATTTCCTATTGAAAAAGCGCCCTCTCAACGTTAGACTTATAGCAACACAGCATTGACAGTCGATGTGCTTTTGGGGGGGGGGCAACACATTCTCAGCATTTTGTCAAGTCTATTTTAATCATTATTTACAATTGATCTATTTTTGGGTGGAGGCCGCCATGTGGTACGCCAAAATGTATTTTTCTGAAAAGAGGGAGTTCTTTCAGTATGACGCCGCCGGTACACAGGGAGCGCCGTCTGTCTCTCGTGAGCTTCCATTCCTGGAGAGCCTGCTCTCCTTTCTGGAGATGGACTGCGAGGAGCTGGCGCCCACGCTCCGGCGGATTACCGAGAACTGGAGCCGCTTGATTTCGGAGGATGACCGGCAGGCCGGGACGGACGCCATGGCGGAGCTGGGTCAGCTCAGGCAGCGGCACATCTACCTGGAGCTTCTGTATGTGCGCTGGTATGACCGCTTCTCCGGAATCGGGACTTTCGGCGACCGGGGCGGCGAGGAGGACCGGCTGATGCTGGAGGAGCTGCGGCGTCTCCCGGAGCGGCTTCCCCTGTACCAGAAACAGGCCCAGCGGTTCTTGGAGTTGGTCCTGGACGTGGACGGCGCGGGACGAGACCCTCAGCAGCAGGCATCCCAAAGCTATCTTTACAACGCGCCGAAGGACCCGGAGCTGTTCGTCTTCCATCCTATCCCTCTCAGCTTTGAGCCAGTGGAGCTGGGGCGGTGCTCGCCGGCGCTGTACTCCGGCAGCATCGCGGACATGATCGACTACTCCCTGCGCAGCTGTGTGGAGCGGGGTGTCACCGTGCGGCGCTGCAAGAACTGCGGACGCCGGGTCCCCCAGACCGGGCGGGTCAGCGCGGAGTACTGTGAGCGTCCGACAGCTCCGGGGCAGCAGACCTGCCGGGAGATGGGGGCTTTTCAGCAGTGGACGAAGAAGCAGTCCGACGACCCGGTGTTCTAAGGTCTACCGGAAGGAGTACAGGCGGCGCTTTGCCTGGATCAGAGCCGGGCGTATTTCTGACGCTAATTTCTACGCCTGGAGCGAAAAAGCCAGGGAAGAAAAAAAGAAGTGTGACAGCGGCGCCCTCTCCCTGGAAGACTTCACGGCGTGGCTGAAGAACTCCTGAGATCGCAGGGCAGAAAAAACGGGACCGGCCGCGCAGCCGATCCCGTATTCTTTGTCTATGGCGAGGCGGTTTCTTGTCCGCTTTCTCCACATCATCGCTGTCCTGGCGTGATTGCCTTTTCTTCCTGTCTGTGCTATCCTATCAAATATCACCTCGTTCCCATCATGGGAAGCGGCTACCGGAGGCACATATCATGATTCGAGATATTATGAAGGACGAGACCTTCCTCTCCCAAAAAGCGGAGCCCGCCACGCCTAACGATTTGCCCGTCGCCCAGGATCGGGTGGAATGCCGGGGGACGTCCGGGGAATCTCCCGGCCATTGAGCCCCATGTTTTGGACGGTCCAGCCGGTTTCTGCGGCCAGAATGTCCACCTAGCGGCTGTCGGCGTCATAGCGCCCGCCCAGCCGGGAGCGAGGATCGTAGCCGTAGGTGTTGGAGTCTCCGAAGCAGATGACCTTCATTCCGCACCTCCTCCAATATCCACCTGATACCTCTCGTCGATCAGGGCTTCTCTAAGGAAGCACTGATTAAAGCAAGCAAAGTGACATCAAATGTCAAGTAAAGATGTTCTTCACGATCCGATAGGGGTGCTCCATTTTATATCGCACAGATGATGTTTGTTTCTCAATATGTTGCTCCCGGTCAATGGCGTTGCCTGAACCCTTGGACAACCGGTCCGGTCTGCGATTGATATGGCATTCAATGGCAGAAAGCTGAGGGCTGTTTTTGATTCTGTCCCGCTTCTTCTCCGCGTTTTTGTGGAACTGGGCACATTGACCAGCGAGGCATTCACAATGGTGCCGCCTCGCGTCATCCGTCCGGCCCGCTCCAGGCAGCGGCTGATTGCGTCAAAAAACACCTTGCCGATACCTTTCTCCTCCAGCAGGGGCCGGAAGTGCAGCAGAGTCGCGGCATCCAGGATATCCTGCTCGAAAAAGTTGATTCCCATAAATTCAGTCTGTCAAAAAAAGTCTTTTTAACAGGTTGGGCAAGTTTTCAAAACCCGTGGGAAGTTCTGAAAACTTCTGATTTGAAACGAGAGGAACCCTTCCTGGGTTCCTCTCGTAACTCTCTTCCTTCCCGTCGAATTGGTCTTCAGGGTTTTCGACAGTCTGAATCTCGTCCATAACTTTCTGAAATTCTCCCCCGTCTCGTTTTTTCCCGGCAACTGCATTCGTAAGCGTAAAATAAAGATATCAAAATTCAGATAAAACGGAGGAACAATTTTCTGGAAGCAAAACACGAGGAAACATGCTCTCTCGAGTTCCGGGGCAGGTCCGATATCAATTTGAATCCCTTTGCCGGAAGGTAATCCACAGCGAGCGCCGCGACTGCCTCCGGTGCCTGCTGCGCTATATGGAACACGAGATAAGCTTCTCCGCTCTGCCCAAGGCTCGCCTTGGAGGTATCGGATATGTGGAGAGCAGACCAGAGGGCTCCTTCGCATTGATTCTGGCGATACCCCCATCAGCCGGGCATTTCCCAGTCGCGAACTCCTGAAAAATATGGACTCTGCTTGCGGCGGCGGAAATCATCCGGGTCTTTCCGGGACCAATCGTATAGACCGATCCCGGCGGCCTGGCCAGTTCTCCCACTTGCGATCCCGTCTAAAGTCGTTTGCTGAATCTCCGGGGTATTGCAGAGGTCCGGATAGACATTGTGGGCAATGATACTCTCCAGGCCGAAGCCAACGGCGTCGTAGTATTCCAGCAAGCCGATGGAAGCATAGCGCATACCAACGGCATACTTGACTGCGCGGTCGATATCCTCCACGGTAGTGACGCCCTGCTCGATCAGGTAGATGGACTCGCGAAACAGTGTTTGGGCCAAACGATTAACCAGGAAGCCAGGAACACTCTTGTTCAGTACAACTACCTTGCGATGCAGCTTTTCAAGCAAGTCACAAATAGTTTGCACAGTTTCGGCCGAGGTTTGCTCATGACAAACAACTTCTACCAGAGGCAGCATATGTACCGGCTGGAAGGGATGCGCGATCAAGAACCGGGACGGGTTTTCAATCAGGCCCGCCAAAATATCCGCATTGATTGAAGAGGTTGTTGACGCAACGATGGTATCCGTGCCGCAGTGGGCGGTTATTTGATCATATACGCTTTTTTTGACTGAGGGATCCTCTGCAGCTGCCTCGAATACAATGCTGCTTCCGGCTAGGATGGACGGATCATTGGTGATGGTAAGCAGTGCCATGGCGCCCGCTTTATTGGAAGGCGCGGCAAGGCCTTCTTTGATCAAGTCGTCCCAGTTTCGTGAGATTTCCGCCCTGCAGCGCTTGATCCCGGCTTCTGAGCGGCCGATTACGACGGTAGGATAGCCATTTCCGGAAGTCAGTGTTGCCTGACAGGCCCCAATCGTTCCAGAGCCATAGACCGCAATTTTTGTTTTCATGGAGAGCTCTCCTTTGGAATACCGGAAGGTTGAATCAGGCCAGGCCGAACATGGCGCACAGGGGGATCAGCAGCAGAGTTTCGATGATGGGGGCGATTACGGAAACGACACAGACATGCCAGTAGCCCTGACGATGAGTGGTATGGCTGTAGTCCAGAATGTTGCATACGAAACCGCTCTGGGGAGTAGAGTCCAGCGTGCTGGAGGCCACGACCATGATCCGGTGCAGGGCCTCGGCATTGACGCCCATGGCCAGGAACTTCTCGCCCAGAATTGGGCAGGTGATGGCCATACTGCCGGAGGAGGAATTCATCACGCCCGCCATCAGCATGGTCGCGATACCGGCGATGAGCAGGGGATTGCCGTTCAGGTTCAGGACGAAGTCGGTGACTTCCTGGAAAGCGGGGGTGGCGGCGACCACAGCGCCGTAACCGGCGGCGGCGGCCGTAATGGAGATGGTCTTCAAACCGGCGAATACGCTTTCCTGGATCTCACCGCTGATTGCCTTCAGAGTGCGGGGCATATGGTTGAAGTAACAGACGAAGGCCATGATGATGCCGGCGAAGAGGGAGGTGACGATAGGCTGCTTGAAGACGTTCAGGACCACCAGGATCACCAGCATGGGGATTACGGAAACGATGATGGAGGGGCCGCGATCATCCAGAATGTCTTCCTTTGTCTGCTCCTCCAGCAGTTCAAAGTGCTCACCGCGCTTCTGTGCCCGTTTGACTACCCACATGACATACAGCGTGCAGAACACCAGCTTCAGCAGGGAGGAGATCAGGCCGGGAATGGCGGCCGCGGAAACGGAGGTTGAAAAATACTGAATGGGGGTGGCGTTCTGGATGGAGGGCGTGAAGGGGGCGGTCATTGTGACGCCGACGCAGCCCACGAAGTAGGCGGGAGGGAAAAACTTGCGGGGAACGTCCGCTTTGCGGAACATCGCCATGGCCAAAGGATACATGGTGAACATGGCAACGAACAGATTTACACCGCCCAGAGTGAGGATGATGCCGGTGATAATCAAGCCCAAAATGGAGAATTTGTCTCCAAAGGCCGTAAAGATGCCGTTTGCGATGCTGTTTGCAGCTCCACTGATCTCTACCAGTTTGCCAAACAGGGCGCCCAGCATAAACAGCAGGAAGAAGTTCGTTACATAGTTGCCGAAGCCGGTCATGTAGGTCTTGGTAATGCCCTCATAGAGACTCATCTGCTGGGTGAGCAGCAGAAAAGCTGAGGATACGATGGTAGAGATGACGATGGGGACGTTTTTCAGAACCAGTGCGATAAACAGTGCAATTGCTAATACGAGAAAAACAATATTCATATCATGCTCCTTTTGTAATGGCCGTATGCTTTATACCGGGGCGCGGGGGACCGGATACACTTCATGCTCCAGGACAGCGGTATCGTGTCCGGGAATGATCTTGATGTGCTCGTCGCGTTCAAGCGCTTCGATCTTTTCATAGGTTTTGAAATATGCTTTCACATCTGAGTGCAGGCCGCCGATGATGTGCTTGAGCCTTGCGTTGCCGGTCCAGTTTTCATAGAGGTTGATGCAGTCGCTGGCCAGTAAGTACTCGCCGTCCTCTGTGTGCACCAAAACGCCCTGGATGCCGTCCGAATGTCCGGAGAGCAGGATTAGCCGTACGCCGTCATCAAGCTCCGTATCACCGTCCACCAGCTCCAGCTGATCCTTGGCCTTTACCCAGCTGGACACAACGCCGTACTGCGGGGACTCGTATGTGCCGCGATGAATGGGAAGGGGATTTAACGCATACTCCAGCTCGCTTTTCTGCACATAGATCTTCTTTCCCGGGAACTTGTGGTTCCCGCAGCTGTGATCCCAGTGCAGGTGGGTGCAAATCAGATAGTCCAGATCCTCCGGAGCAATCTGAAAGCGCTCCTTGAGAATTGCGGTCAGTTCGCAGCCCTCGGGGATGTTCAGCGGCATATGGTATTTTGCGCCCCATTCGGCATCGCACGGGCCGGTGTCCACCAGGATCTTCCGGCCGTTGCTGCCCAGCAGCAGGAATGAGATGAAGGGGCAGGTCATCTTTTTGCCCATGTCCACCATGTAGGTGAAGCTGGATTTGTCATGTACGGGAATTTCGCCCAAATAAATAGGGTAGATTTGATAGGTCGCCTGTGGCATAGAACGCCTCCTCGTACTTATTTGTGGGGATAGAGCGGATAGTCCAGGACCTTCATATCATGGCCGGGCAAAATCTCCTTGAATTCGATTTTGTCCATCTTCTTGAAGGTCTCCTCATATTCGATCAGGTTGACATGGATGCCAGCAGGGACGTGGCGGTATTTGGGGTTGCCCTCCCAGTTCTCATAGATGTTTACGGTATCGCCGGCAATGAGATAATATCCGTCCTCTGTGTTGACGCGTACACACTGGGAACCAGGGGTGTGGCCAGGCGTAAGAAATACTTCGATGCCGGGGACGATCTCCTCATCGCCGTCCAGGACCACCAGCTTCGTGCCCGCGGCGGCCCACACCGGACTCAGCCCGCACTGGGGAGACTCGTAGGTGTACCAATGCAGCTCAATGGGGTTGATGGCGTACAAAACTTCCCGTTTCTGTGTGTAAACCTTCTTGCCGGGAAAGCAGTCGTTGTTCTGGCAGTGATCCCAGTGCAGATGCGTGCAGATAATAAAGTCGATATCCTCAGGTTTCAGCCCCTCTCTTTCCAGCACCTTAAGGATGTGGACATCCGGGGGAACATCAGCCTCCACATGGCTGTGATACTTTTTGATGACCTCGTAATTCTTGGGGCCGGTATCCACCAGAATGTTCAATCCGTTACCCTGCACCAGGAAAGAGAGGTAGGGGGAGTGCATCTTTACGCCGTAATCAAAGGTAAACGTATGCATGGACTTTTCATACCTGGTCATTTCACCCAGGTATAAAGGCTTAATAGTGTAAGTAGGGGCCGCCATTTTGCAGTCCTCCTTTGTTGTATTTCAGGTTCAGATCTCTATGTCCAGAAGATAGGAGCAGAGACATTTGCCGTGGGTATCCAGCCGCAGGCTGCGGGTAACGCCTCCGCCCAGGGTGTTGGTGAGCACAAAGTTCAGCGCGCCGATACGGGGCATCTCATAGCGGGTGACGGTTCCATGACAATAACCCTTGTATACCTTTGCCACCAGTTCCTCGGTGACCTTCTCTTTCAGAAGCTCATAATCCTTGATATCGTAGGCAATCACGGAGATGTTGGAGATATCGCCTTTATCACCCGTGCGGGAGTGCGCAATTTCCAGAAGCTTCATCTTAAAGAACCTCCTCAATAAACGATACCGTGATATCCTCACGGGGTACCAGCACGGACAGCATGGCCACCAGTTCGGAAATGCTGCGCTGCATACCGCCGCAGTTGGCTGGACCGTCAATGGTGAAGGCGTCCACCTCGTTGAAGATCATCGTCAGCGTTTCCTTGTCGTTGTCCCGGACGGCGACGCGCATCCGAAGCTCAAGCGGCTCCGCCCCGTTGGGGAAGCCCTCGTCCAAATCACGGGGATACAGGGAGTTGTATCCGATGATGTCTACCCGGTGCTCTGCGGGATTGTAATAGGTTTGAATGATCTCTTCCATAGTGCGGACTGCCAGCACCGTGCGCTCGAAGCACTTGGGTCCGCCGAAGCTGAGGCCACAGCTTCCGATATAGCCGTCCTTATAACCGACACTGACCTTGAGGGTAGGGGTCTTTTCCTTTCCGGTGGCGCCCAGCACCTGAACGCGGTCCTTGCCGGCCTGAACGAAGGAAACATTGGAGAAATCTGCCACGCAGTCCGGCGTGATGTAATTCGCGGGATCGTGGATCTCATACAGCAGCTGTTCAGAGCAGGTCTGTACATCTACGCGGCCGCCGGTGCCCTCCGGCTTGGAAATGAAGATGGTGCCGTCCTCGCTGACATCGGCATAGGGGAAACCCAGATGGCACAAGTCCTCCACATCCTTGTAGCCGGGGAGGCAGAAGTTGCCGCCGCTGACCTGTCCGGAGCACTCCAGCAGGTGCCCGACAACCGTGCCCTTGCCCATTTTCTCATAGTCATCCATAGCCCAGCCGAACTCATAAACCAGAGGAGCCAGGAACAGGGCGGGATCGGAGCAGCGGCCGGTAATCACAATATCGGCGCCGTCCTTGAGGGCCTGCACGATGCCTTCGCATCCCAGATAGGCGTTGGCCGCCACCTTGTTCTTCAGATCGCCCAGACGGCCGCCGGTCTCGAAAATGGGGCAATCGTCGTAACGATCCAGCCGGTCGAAAATATCGTCGCCCAGCACGCCAACGATTTTTATTCCGGTAATACCGAAACTTCCGGCAATCTCCGCGGTCTTGGCCACCGCCTTTTCCACATTGGCTCCGCCCATATTGGTAATGACCTTGACTTTGTTCTTTACGGCAATGGGCAGTATCTTTTTCATACGGTAGGCGAGATAAGGGTTGTAGCCGATATTGGGATCCGAGGTCTTCTCCTTCTGGGCAATGGCGATGGTGCGTTCCGCCAGGCACTCAAGGCAGAAGTAGTCCAGATTTCCCTTTTCCAGCAGTTCAATGCCCGGTTCCACACGGTCATTACTGAAACCCGCGCCGGAACCAATACGAATGGTCCGCATAGTGTTTCATCCTCCTTTTTCAGCTGCAAGATTACAGATGCGCTCAGCGAATATTGCCTATAAGAAAAAATTATCATTGTCAAGCGCTGTTTCCAATAGTATAATCGTATCAAATTCGTTAGCCCGTTTGTATCCATCGTCCAAATGCAGATGTAAAAAATCAGGAGGGTTGTGCAATATGACCGGTGAGTTTGCTGAAGAGCGTTCGGCCTTTTTGGCTCTCGCGTTTCATGTCAACAACATTCAGCAGTTGGTCAAACAGGGAGCAATTCTTCTTCAAAACCCCATTGCGGTTTTTGATTCCCATTACTATACGGTTGCATATTCAAATACGCAGGGCATTGAGGATGATGTGTGGCTGGCAGGCAAGGAACGGGGATACTGCCTGTTTGAATATGCCGCGATGCTCCACGGACTGGATCATATGGGGGAGCATTCTGCGCCTTTTCAGGTTTTCGATGACTTCGGGCCGCATCGCAGACGAATCAGTCCGCTGATCTCCAATTCCGTTACCATCGGCTATCTGACGGTGTTGGAATACGGTCACAATCTGGACGATACTCCGGATGACTTGTATGATCTGGTGATTGGCGCTATTACCAAGGAGCTGGCTATTGAGCAGGTCATCAGGCAGAGTCAGCGGTCCGATTCCGCCGAGTTCCTGCTGGTGAATCTGCTGAATACGGAATTTGCAAACCGGATGCTTTATGAACAGCGGATACTCGGCACGGAGTTTGAGCGGGAACGCCAATACCGCCTGTTCAGCATTGATATGTCCTCTTTCCGTTCTAGGATTACCGGCGAAAAACACTTCAAGGCACAGCTGTCGAGTTTATTCCCCAAGGCATGGACAGTTTTCCACCATCAATATGTGGTGCTTCTTCTCGATTGTGAGAATTATAAAATGCCGGAAAGCTGGGAAGGCCGCATCACGGAGTGCCTGAATCAGTACGGACTTTATGCCGGGTGCAGCGATGTGTTTCCCAACCTGTACTGTATTCGGGAACACTACTCTCACGCAGTCACTGCTGAAGCGCTGGCGCGAAAGCTGGGGCATTCCACTGTTATTGCCTATTATGATGCATATAAACTCTGGGCGATCGCATACAGCATTCGACCCGAAAAACGGATAGAGTATCTCAGCTCCGCACTTTTGCAGCTGTGGCAGTCTGACCAGAAAAACGGGAGCGAATATGTCAAGACGCTTTTTACCTATCTTGAGAACGGGGGGCGTCTGGAAAAAGCCGCGCAGAAGCTGCATATTCATCGTAATACTGTAGTCTATCGTATTGAGAAGATGAAAGAGCGCTTTGGGTTGGATTTCGATTCTATGTACTGTAATTTTCAGAACTATATTGGCTGTATGCTTTTGGAACTCTCACGCGTTGAAGACTCCGCCGGGTAAGCCTTAACTGAACAGACCGCGCTCCGGCGTGAACAACTATATTCCCAATATTATTCTTACCCCTCTATACCGTTCGCACCGGGTCTGCAGCGCAGTGACAAAACCGCCGTTTTCAACCAGACCCGCCGGAGCGTGTCCCTCCAGACAGGGATCATCTTCATCAAGGCCGAGAATTTCGTCCTACAGGCAGTCGGATCCACTTGTTCGGCGCCGGCAGAGTAAATGGCGTCGATCCCGGCGGTGGTCAGGAGAATCGTCACCTGCTGTCCAAAAGAAAATATCTGATACAAAACGAGTACGCGGCATCCTGCTCCTTCACAATGGAATCCGCAAGCCGTTCCGTCCTGCATACATTCAATTTGATTAGCGCGCTTGCAGCGGCAAAGAAAAATCGGCCTTGTACCGTGCTGTACCACACCTCCCCCCGTTTTCGTTCCTAGCGATGTGGACCTCCTGCATGATATTTGTCTATAGAGACGCAAATTTTGCGTTGAAGAATCTTTTTCCTTCCTCTCAGAATCTGAGAGAGGCAGGCTATATGATTCCACAGATTGTCCAAGTCATAGCGGGAGAAGACTTTGCCGTTTATGATTACTTCCTTGACGGCGCAATCCGGCTCCTGGACGCAAAACGGCTTTTGGAGCAGGGCAGAGTTTTTTATCCGCTTTGTGATGAGGCCATGTTCCGAAACAGCCTGACAGTAATGAACGGCACAGTTTCCTGGGATTTTGGAAGGGACTCGCAACGCCAGCGCCTGTATTGACCTTGATCTTTGTGAAATATGCGATGGCTACACCTCCGTCGCAGATCCGCTTCAAGATGAGCTTTCTGGCCTTGTCCGGCTGTTCAGAAATGAGGTGATTTGACTTCTGACCCACAACTTGACCCACGATGGGAAAAACTCGGGCGGAGGGATCGGAGAGAACAGGACGCAGAAATCATAAAATCCGGGCACGAAAGGCCCGGATGGAGGGAACAGGATGCACTCCCCCTCCCTATCGAATATTCACACGCATGAGGCCACTGGTTCGAGTCCAGTAGTCTCCACCATAAATCCAAGAAGACGATTCACAACATTTCGTTTAGTGATCGAAATGCCCTTTCTCGCCAAGTTCAAGCACTAGGTGACGTGTGTTCATTGTCAGCCACTTCCTCCGGGCATTGTACGGAATGCCTTTTTCTTCTCCACCAGTCAGATTTTCCTAGCAACAATTTTTCCTGGTTCGATGAATCAGCTGTTCATTCCGCTATTGATCAAATCAAAGACAACCCGGATTTCTTTGCTAGCGAGTGCCTGAGTATGGTTCGCAAGGCAGCGGATTGGGGAATTGAGTCCGCTGCGGACAACGACAAGCGGAAGGTGAAGTTTTTGGAAGGAGTTTCTCAAAGGAAGGGCAGGGACTTTCTGCGCCATGTCCTGGAAGTATATCAGGACGAACAGGATACCTCCATTCCGGTTGGTTCTAATGGGGCTGCAATCGGAAGCGGCGACTACCTTCAGCGAATAGAACGTGACATATTTCTCACCGACCTGTCCATGATGTACAGCGCACGTTTCGGAGCACCGAGTTATACGGCTTTGCTGCGGGATTCCCTGGACTCCATCGCTCATACAATGGAGCAGGACCTACTCAGAAACGAACGTGAGAATAATTATGTCACAGATGAAACCGCCTCGATTCTGAAAAAAGCAGGTCAGGATTTATCTCGCTGTGGGGTTTCTATTTCTATTGATTCAACCGTTGATAAGCTGGCATGGTTCGTTGGTGGAGACCCGGCGAAGATTCGCAAATTGCAGAGCAAGCTAAACGAGATGCACATTGGCGAACACTTGACAGAAGACGGCGTTTATGGTAAGAAAACAGAGCAGGTAGTTGAGGAGTTCTTTGATGAACTGCTTCGTGGATCGTTCCATACTCTTACATGGGTAAATCCCCTTCAAAGCTCATCTACTGGAATTGTATCTGAGCCTCTTGTCAAAAATGGTGAGACAATTTTTGCTCTCAGGGATTATTCCGTAAGGAACACGACAGGCAAAGGCACCGTGGTGTTTCGTCCAGATGTTCCTCATGGTGCCTTTTCATATCCGCATATCAATACGGTTGAAGGAAGCAGCCTGAAACATGGTCAATACGTTCCTTCATCCGAACTCCAACGCACGGCTCTCAATTCGCTAAACCACAAAAAAATACCCGAGGACACATATCGTGTACTGAAAGATTTTGATGGCACCGCCAAAAAGGTCCGTTTTGGCTCAAGGGTTCTTTTAGTAATCGGTGCGGCTTGGGAAGCATGGGAATTATACCAAACGATTGAATCGGATTTGCATGATGCAGATCGAAAAATTGGAAAGAAGACCTATTCCCATGTTGCCAGTGTAGTCGGAAGCTGGTCACTGAGTGCCTTGGGTGCAAAAGGGGGTGCAATGGCAGGTGCCGCCATTGGAACCGCAATCATGCCTGGAGTGGGAACCGCAGTTGGTGGAGTCGTTGGGGGCATGACGCTTGGTTTGGCGGGTTCGTTTGGAGGGAGCGCACTTGGAAAATGGGTCATTGATATTACTGCAACGGAGTGACTGTATGTTTTGGAATCGTAAGCGCAAAAAGCCCGCAATTGTATGCCAAGTCCCGGACACGGCGGTTTACCTGCATCATAAAGGGTTTTATTATGACGAAAAGCCCATTCGACCTTCCTATCAGATGCTCTCCATATTCCCCCATGATGTTGACGGGGATATTACTTTCTTGGAGTTCTCGCTCCGTTGCGCCAGTCTTATTTTAGCGGACTATCCCTTTGTGTTGGAGTCTGTCATTGGAAATGACCACCTCGCTGACTGCTCTCCCATCATAGAAGCACACCGCAATTCTGGTGGGCAATTTATCCTCGCCGAAAAGCATCGCCTTTTGGCAAGGGTAACCACGCCTACCCTTGTAACGCTGATGCCCGAATATGAACATTGGCTTTATGAGTGCGAGTTTTATGCATATCGTGAGGAATTATCCAATGCACAGGTGCAGGCGATTGCAAATGATTTGCGAAGCAGCAATTTCGCACTCAGAATATTCTATCATGCGTGCCACGACTATCTCCTGATTGAAACTGAGGAAAACTTGTTGCCCTGCACTAAGCATATTCAAGATCTCTGTTCCCAGGAAGGACGTAAAATATTCCACTAATATAACCTTTTTTCACGAAGACCGTCACATTTGTGACGGCCTTTTAACGTTTGGAGGTGTTTCCTATTTTTATCTACCCCGATAACCTGAAAGCCAAGGCCAAGCGATAAGGTACAATAAGTTGCGCAAATAAAAAAGACAAGGTTTGCAGCCCTCTGGTAGAATGAAGTA
>ERZ777306.3444-NODE-3444-length-16598-cov-40.705011_pt1 | contig 16598 bp, 9 predicted proteins | sample MGYA00374966_ERZ777306 | MGnify/ENA primary metagenome ERZ777306 (study PRJEB29329, sample SAMN06343882) | mouse gut metagenome | isolation source: Mouse cecum | place: Austria: Vienna | collected 2014-11-15 ...
CAGTTAGCGGCTTAGCCAAGGCTGAACAACCTCAAATTTTACCGAATCATTGTATATAGGAAACGACGATTATTATAATGCCAATCCTCTTAAGGGGGATGGCGATTTCTACAATCCGGTAATCGCCGGATGGTATTCCGACCCGAGTGTCGTGCGCACGGGTGAAGACTATTATCTTGTCACCTCCACATTCGGCTATTTTCCCGGAGTGCCTCTGTACCATAGCCGCGACCTTGTCAACTGGCGTCTTGTGCGCAATATACTTGACCGTCCGGAGCAGTTGCCCGGTCTTGTAGGGCAGAGCCTTGACCGCGGAGGCATATATGCTCCGCAGATTTCGTACAATCCCCACAATTCAACCTACTATATGATAACCACGGATGTCGGGAGCAAGGAGGGACATTTCTATGTCACCGCCACCGATCCCGAGGGTTCGTGGAGCAATCCGGTGTGGCTGAAGGGTATCGACGGTATTGACCCGTCTCTGTTTTTCGATGACGACGGGAGCGCATACATAGTATACAAGGAGGATACGACCGGACGCCCGAAGTGGAGCAACTACCGCTGCATACGGTTTATCGCCTTTGACCCCGAGTCGGGACAGACTGTCGGGGATTCATGGCCTCTGGCCGAGGCCGGCGTCGGTCCGGAGGAGCATCTCGACCGCGACGAGGGGCCTCATATCTACAAAATTGACGGGCGCTACTTCCTGATATGTGCGGAGGGTGGCACAAGCAACCATCATTCGGCTGTCATCTACCGTGCCGACAGCCTTCGCGGAGAGTTTACCCGCTGGAGCCGAAATCCGGCGCTTACGCAGCGTTATCTCAAGGAAAAGCGCACGAATCCTATCACCTGCACCGGGCATGCCGACCTTGTAATGACTCCTGAGGGAGAATGGTGGGGAGTGTTCCTCGGATGCCGTCCCGGGCCGGGAGGATTTCAGGCTCTCGGTCGTGAGACATACCTGATGCCAGTAAAGTGGAGTCGCGACGGATTCCCGTATTTTACCCAGTCGCAGGATACTGTCCCGCTGACTCTGCATCGCGAGGGCGTTAAGCATGACCCCTCATGGGGCAGTTCGGGCAACTTTACCTGGAGCGACGACTTCAAGGGGGAGAGCCTGCGTCCGGAGTGGATTGGCCTTCGCGGCACGACCGCAGATTATTGCCATCTCGACGGGGAGTGCCTGCGTATGCAGTGCTGTCGCGAACTGTCGACGGGGAAGGGGGTACCGGCGTATGTGGGGCGGCGTATACAGCATCATAAGTTTGAGGCCTCGACACGTGTCAGATTCAAGCCGCGCAACGGCGGAGAGTCGGCCGGTCTGCTTATGCTCAAGAATGAATCGAGGCAGTATTATCTTGCCGTGTGTGGCGACCGTGTGGAGTTGCGCACGCTCTCACCAAAGGAGGTGCGTGTAATCGCATCGGCGGAGATGCCCTGCAAGGCCGGCCGTGATGTGGAACTGCGGGTGGTATCCGACGGCATATGCTATGATTTCTACGTAAGGGAGGCCGCGCGGGATGCCGAATGGACTCCTGTGGCCGAGGATGTGGATGCCTCCTATCTTGCATGTGAGCGTACCGGCGGATTTACCGGGGCAACGATAGGCCTCTATGCCGAGAGCAGAGACTGATGACATGATATATCTACATGCACCTAATCATATAGGCATATTGCATGGTTGAACGTGGACAGCGCCACAAAAGTCGCGTATGAGGCTTTTGTGGCGCTGTCTATAGATTGTCGAAGATGCTGCTGTGTATGGCGTGAGAATCAATAGCGGAATGACGAGCCGCCGAGAAACTCGCGGAGGAGGGAGGTGGAGGGGATTGTCTTGTCGGTGATGGGTGTGAAATAGCCCAGGAGAGTGCGCAGTCGATAGGCTTCGGCGTACTCGGGTATGTCGCGCGGCACTCCGCGCAGCAGCTCTTCGGCGTATTCCTTTATTACGCTCAATTCGAATATGAGCGATGAATTGAACATTGCATCGGCATTCTCTTGATAGGGGTATATCCATTTGTCCTCACCGCGGCGCACACTCGGCCAGCGGCGTATTGTCTCGGTGGCACTGACTCCACGGTAGCGGCTGTCGCGCACCATGCGGCGTAGCAAACGGTTGTCGGAGGTGGGCACCCAGTTGTGGTCGTCAATCGACAGGGTGGTAAGGGCCGAGACGTAGATCATAAACTTCATGCGGGAGTCAATCTCTTTTGTAAGCTCGGGGTTTAGGCCATGGATGCCCTCGATGAGGAGTACGCTGCGGTTGGTGAGCTTAAGGGTCTTGCCTTTGTATACACGTCGGCCAAGTTCGAAGTTGTAGGTCGGGAGCCGCACTTCCTCACCGGCAAGCAGGGCGTTGAGGTCGGCGTTGAACTGATGCAGGTCGAGGGCATACAGCGACTCGTAGTCGTAGTCACCGTCGGGTTCGCGCGGGGTGTCTTCGCGGTTGACGAAATAGTCGTCGAGCGATATCATCTTAGGCTCGAGGAGGTTGGTCATCAACTGTATGGCAAGGCGTTTCGTGAATGTTGTCTTTCCTGATGATGACGGCCCTGCGATGAGCACCACGCGTGCGCCTCCCTCGTTGTATCGGCTCTGAATTTCGTCGGATATGCGCCCGATTTTCTTGTCGTGGAGCGCTTCGGCCACGTTGATGAGCATCGGGGCCTCCTTATGGGCTATTGCAAGGTTGAGTTCGCCTACATTGGCCACTCCGATTACGCGGTTGAACGCGAGATAGTCGGTGAAGGCGTGATACATTTTTTTCTGCATTATCGGTGACTCGGCGGCTGTAGGGTCATCTTTGGCCATGCCCATGAGCAGAAATCCTTCTTCGAAGAGTTGCAGGTCGAACACCGGGCACATGTCGGTCGAGGGTGCGAGGTTGCCGTAGTAGCTGTCGCACACACCGTCGAGTCGGTAGTATACCGTGTAGAGGTCGTGGAGACTTTGCAGCAGTTTCACCTTGTCGTCAAGGCCCTGTTCCTCGAATATCTTTATGACATCGGAGGTCAGGCGCTCCTTGCGCTCAAACGGGAGCGCACGCCTGACAAGCGAGTGCATGTAATCGCGCAGAGAGTCGACAACCTGTTGCGACATGGCAACGTCCGAGCCTGTGATACGGCAATAGTAGCCTCGTCCGATAGAGTGCTCTATAATGAGCCGTGCGCCGGGATAGAGGGCCACTACCGCGCGGTAGAGCATCATGCAGAGCGAACGGATATATACCCTGTGGCCCGATGGGCTCATGGCTGTCAGAAACTCGACCTGCTTTGGCGCGAAGAGGGGGTAGGAGAGGTCTTCGGTCTTGTTGTTGATGTGGGCGCAAATGGGGCGCTGCGGTATACGGTCGGCGAGAGTGTTGTAGATTTCCATGAGGGTCTGTCCACCTTGAAACTCTACATATTCGCCTATGTTTTTGCAGTAAATTTTTAATGTTGAACTCATAAATATGTGATGAAACGTGTCTCCTTAAAGTTACAAATTATTTCTGATAAAAGTTCAAATCAGCAATATAATATGGAAACATATGTTCATCACTCGACGCTTTGACAATAACTTTTATTCATCCCATTTTCCCGAGCGCAATCCTGGGCCGCCACGGGGATGTTAAATGGATCATTATGGTGATGTTGGTGGGTTGGGTTGGTGTAAAGTCGCCGGGCTACGCCGGGCATTCGGGGGGAGGAGGCCAACCCCACCCTGCGAACAGCTATGGCGGCTCTTGGGGGGCTAACGTTGTTGACGCCCCCAAAGGGGCTATGCGCTAACGCGTTGGGTTGTGGAGTGGGCCGTGGTGGGTTATGGTGATGTTGGTGGGTGGTTTGGTGTTTAGTCGCCGGGCTACGCCGGGCATGCGAGGGGGTGGGGCCAACCCCACCCTGCGAACCGCTAATGCGGCTCTTGGGGGGCTAACGTTGTTGACGCCCCCAAAGGGGCTATGCGCTAACGCGTTGGGTTGTGGAAGGGGCTGGGGTGGGATGGTGATGTTGGTGGCAGGGTTGGTGTAAAGTCGCCGGGCTACGCCGGGCATTCGGGGGGGAGGGGGCCAACCCCACCCTGCGAACCGCTAATGCGGCTCTTGGGTGGGGCTAACGTTGTAGACGCCCCCAGAGGGGCTGTGCGCTAACGCGTTGGGTTGTGGATGGAGCCGGGTGAGGGTGTGTGGTGCGGAAATTGGGATAATATATAAGATTGTGTTACGCAGGTGACTAATGTTCAATGCATGATTGTTTGGTGATATGATTTTGTTGTAGCTGCAACTCAGCACGTCAGCGCACGGCTGTTTTGTGGTCGTTCACAATCCGTATTACGTTTTGGTTACACATTTGCAACTCCACGCGTTAGCGCATAGCCCCTCTGGGGGCGTCTACAACGTTAGCCTATGGTAAAAGCCGCGTTAGCGGTTCGCAGCCATAGGATTGTGGTGTCCCCATCCTCGGAATGCCCGGCGTAGCCCGGCGACTATTATGCTAATTGTAGATGATTGAGCCTTGCGGTGTGAGGCCTTCGGCGGATACAGTGATTTCGGATGGGGAGATGCTGGCGGGGATAGGGAGCTCTACCGATTGCGTGAGGTCGACAGCCGGAAGCCATTGTAGGGTGGCGCCTGTTGGTTTCTCGGTAATACTTTCGGGAGTATATGCGGGAGTGTAGAATTTTTTGCGCTTCTGGTAGCCGAGCGGAGTTATTAGTTTGAATTCCTTTGGAAGTTTGTGGCGAAATTTGCGGGAGCTTTTTGTGTTGATGCTGAGGATTCCTCCGGTCTTATCCATTACGTTGCCTATGCCGGGGTTGAAAAGCACAGCTAAATGTGGCGGTACGTAGGATACGGATTCATTGTCGAGATAAGGATACATAGCTTCAAGATCAGCTAAGGATATTTTGTTCTCATACGTATGGTTCTCTGTATTATTTGGAGATGTTCCCAATGACATGCTATTACCACTGAGGGCATTTGCAGCCATATTGGCAGAATAGACACCAAGACCTCTATAAGTAGGAGTACGACTAAATTTTCCGTTGTTTTGAGATTGGCTAATGTTACTCCCACCATTATTCGAGCCCATGATGTTCCGCAAGGTTTGTGCCGGGTCTGTGTAATATCCGATGTAACGACCGTCGACCCAGATGCTTACCGGTACTTGATGATGCATGAGAATGTTTCCGACGATGTTTATGCCGGGAACATTGGCCACGGCATCGGCATAGCAGAGTATGTTGTCATCCTCGCCGGGACGGACTGTCATATAAGAAAGTCGCTCAATTATATTCTCACCCTTGTGGCGGCTTTTTCCGTGTACCACCACTTCCTGAAGAGCGACATGCATGCCTTGGATGGATGACTTTATGCGTGCGATATATTCCTCGGCTGACTGTTCCTCCTCAGATTCCGCCGATGCATACGACTGCTTCTGAGGTAGAGCCGTAACTTCGGGATAACTATCGAAATCGGGATAGATGTTTTCTTCGAAATATCCTTTTTTGTTGACTGCTCCTATTACAAAGTATGTGCCATCTGGCCATTCGATTCCGGTGATGTGGAAGCGCCCGAGGGAGTCGGTGACGGCCGATGCACCGTCGGCCATGCGCGGTGCAAGCACGTTGGCCATGACTCCGGCCAAAGGCTTTCCGCGCCATTTGGAGCGGATTACTCCGTCGAGCTGTGCACCGATTTCCAGCGGGTAGGGGAGTGAGTCGTTGATTTCGCCGCGAATTGCCGCCGGCATGTCGTAGCGTGTCCATCCCTGAGTCAGCATCAGGGCGTCGGCGGCGGGGTCGGCCTCACGGCGCGGTGTGCGCAGATACCATGCCGCATCCTCGACATGTCCGCGCAAGTCGTTCTGCATCAGCAGCTGCGATGCGATGGTGACTGTGGTGTCGGGCGACGATATGCGACCGTCGACGATGGACACGGCCACGTCGGCTCCACCCTCCACGGCGGGGATTATGACCACATGGCGCGCTGAGTCGACGGTGATTTTCAGTTGCCCGGCGTTGGCGGGTGTCAGTGCCGTCGATACGGCAATTGCGGTGGCGAGGATGGATTTAGTGTAGGGATTCATACGCGGACTTTCGACAGATTGGTGAGATAGATAGGCGTTTCCATGGAATTTCGATTTGTAAGTGATTTCCATGGCTCACATTAATAATTTCCGCAAGATAGCATTATGTCAAGACTATCGCAATGCGATTATGGATATTTAACACGCCGGTACGGGGGTAAGCCAGGGGGTGGGATGATATGATGGCGTTGGTGGCAGGGATAGTGTTTAGTCGCCGGGCTACGCCGGGCATTCGGGGGGAGGGGGCCAACCCCACCCTGCGAACCGCTATGGCGGCTCTTGGGTGGGGCTAACGTTGTGGACGCCCCCAAAGGGGCTATGCGCTAACGCGGGGGTTGTGGGTGTGAGCCGGATGGGGTATAGGAGTTAATGACATGCGGATGCTTGGGCTATGTGCTAACATGGAGATTTATGGATGGAGCCGGGTGAGGGTGTGTGGTGCGGAAATTGGGATAATATATAAGATAGTGTTACACAGACGACTAATGTTAAATGCATGATTGTTTGGTGATGTGATTTTGTTGCAGCTGCAACTCCCCGCGTTAGCGCACGGCTGTTTTTGTGGCTGTTCGCAATCTGTATTCTGTTTTGGCTACATTGGCAACCCAACGCGTTAGCACATAGCCCCTTTGGGGGCGTCTACAACGTTAGCCTATGGTAAGAGCCGCGTTAGCGGTTCGCAGCCATAGGTTTGTGGGGAACATCCCTCGGAATGCCCGGCGTAGCCCGGCGACTATGCTAATTGGAGATTACCGAGCCTTGTGGTGTGAGGCCTTCGACGGATACAGTGATTTCGGATGGGGAGATGTTGACGGGGATAGGGAGCTCTATCGATTGCGTGAGGTCGATAGCCGGTAGCCATTGTAGGGTGGCGCCGGTCTCGTCCTTAGGAATACCCTCGAGAGTGTACGCAGGGGTATAGAATTTTTTGCGCTTTTGGTAGCCAAGAGGAGTAATGAGATTGAATTCTCTAGGTAATTTGCGATGCAGTTTTCCAGGGCATTTTGTATTTATACTTAGTATACCTCCTGTTTTGTCCATTATGTTTCCTCCTCCAGGACTAAAAAGAACCGACAAATGAGGCGGTACGTAAGAAACTGATTCGTTGTTAAGAAATGGGTACATTGACTCAAGTTCTGATAAAGATATTCTGTCACTATGGTTGCTATTCTCAGAATTATCCGATGATGCTGTTCTAGTGTTATTGGAATTTAATGCATTTTCTGCAATTTTTGCAGAATACTCTCCGAGGCCTTTATAAATAAGAGGTTTTGATGATGAGGTCACAGAATTTCCACCATTATCATTTTTGGATTGCAGAATCTTGTTGTTCTCACGATTAATCCAATCTGAGTTACCGTTGCCAAATATGTTCTGTACAATTTGTTTCGGATCTATATAATATCCTATGTAACGGCCATCGACCCAGATGCTTACCGGTACTTGATGATGCATGAGAATGTTTCCGACGATGTTTATGCCGGGAACATTGGCCACGGCATCGGCATAGCAGAGTATGTTGTCATCCTCGCCGGGACGGACTGTCATATAAGAAAGTCGCTCAATTATATTCTCACCCTTGTGGCTGCTTTTTCCATGGACAACCACCTCCTGAAGAGCGACATGCATGCCCTGGGTAGATGATTTTATGCGCGCTATATACTCCTCGGATGACTGTTTCTCATCAGATTCCGCCGATGTTCTCAACTGCTTCTGAGGTAGAGCCGTGACTTCGGGATAACTATCGAACTCGGGATGAATGTTTTCTTCGAGTTTTCCCTTTGAGTTCATGGCGCTTATTACAAAGAATGTAGAGTCGGCCCATTCGATTCCGGTGATGTGGAAGCGCCCGAGGGAGTCGGTGACGGCCGATGCGCCGTCGGCCATGCGCGGTGCGAGCACGTTGGCAATGACTCCGGCCAAAGGCTTTCCGCGCCATTTCGAGCGGATTACTCCGTCGAGCTGTGCACCGATTTCCAGCGGGTAGGGGAGTGAGTCGTTGATTTCGCCGCGAATTGCCGCCGGCATGTCGTAGCGTGTCCATCCCTGAGTCAGCATCAGGGCGTCGGCGGCGGGGTCGGCCTCACGGCGCGGTGTGCGCAGATACCATGCCGCATCCTCTACGTGTCCGCGCAGGTCGCTCTGCAGCAGCAACTGCGAGGCGATGGTGACTGTGGTGTCGGGCGACGATATACGACCGTCGACTATGGACACGGCCACGTCGGCTCCACCCTCCACGGCAGGGATTATGACCACATGGCGCGCTGAGTCGACCATGATTTTCAGTTGCCCGGCGTTGGCGGGTGTCAGTGCCGCCGATGCGGCAATTGCGGTGGCGAGGATGGATTTAATGTAGGGATTCATACGCAAGAATTCGACAGATAGGTGAGTATGCGGGCATTTTCCATGGATTGCGGATTGTAAGTGATTTTCCATGGTATGCATTGATAATTTCCGCAAGATAGCACATAATCAAGATTATTGCAATATTATTATGCATATTTAACACGCCGGTACGGGGTGTTTTTGTGTTTAGTCGCCGGGCTACGCCAGGCATGTCGGGGTGGTGGAATCAACCCCACCCTGCGAACCGCTATGGCGGCTCTTGGGTGGGGCTAACGTTGTGGACGCCCCCAGAGGGGCTGTGCGCTAACGCGTTGGGTTGTGGGTGTGAGCCGGGGCACGATGGGCCGGCGGGGTAGGGATGGTATGGGGTGCGGAAATTGGGATAATCTATAAGATTGTGTTACGCAGACGACTAATGTTCAATGCATGATTGTTTGGTGATATGATTTTGTTGCAGCTGCAACTCCCTGCGTCAGCGCACGGCTGTTTTTGTGGCTGTTCACAATCTGTATTCCATTGTGGCTACATTGGCAACCCAACGCGTTAGCGCATAGCCCCTCTGGGGGCGTGTACAACGTTAGCCTATGGTAAGAGCCGCGTTAGTGGTTCGCAGCCATAGGATTGTGGTGTCCCCATCCTCGGAATGCCCGGCGTAGCTCGGCGACTATGCTAATTGGAGATTACCGAGCCTTTGGGTGTGAGGCCTTCCCCGACGCATATGCCGTTATGTCAGGGCATGATGGCGAATGCGTCGGTGGAGATAATGAGGTCGGATATGGCTCGGGCCGAGCGAATGTTGGAGAGTGCTTCGGGAGATACTGCGGTAGTGTCGCCGGCGAGTTCGCCTGTCATGGAGCTTATTGCAAACGGGGCTTTGGAGGGGTCGAGGATACTGTTGCCCATCCCTTTCCACCGGTATGAGTCGAGTTGCAAGAGGTTGAGCAGGGTGGGGTATATGTCGGCCTGTCCGAGAACGGCGTCGTATCGTCCCCCTACCGGGGAGTTGACGACAATCAGCGGGGTGTATTGTCCCGGCGACACTATTCCCCGGGCGTCGGGATTGTCGAGAATGGCTGCTCGATCCATTGCGAGCCCTTCGTGGTCGCCTGTAATCACTATCAGTGTGCGGTCGTAGTCGGGACGCGAGCGCAGATATGATAGCAGGGTGCCGATGGCGCTGTCGGTGTAATGTGCCATCATCATATAGTCGCGCATGCGCTCGGGAAAGCGGTCGGAGAATGTCACCGTGCGCAGATTCTCAGGGAGGCGGAATGGGTTGTGGCCGGAGTATGTCACAAACTGGAGGAATGCGTTTTCTCCGACTGGCCATATTTCTCCGGCCTGCATTTTCTCGACAGCCTGACGCATGAATGAGCCGTCGCTCAGTTTGGCGGGGTTGCCTACGAGCTCGTCGTTTCGCCAGGATGACCGTGTGAGGAGGGTGTCGATGCCGAATGCCCGAGCAATCGGTTCCTGATTCCATACGATAGGCTTATCGCATGTGAGTATGTAGGAGCGTGCTCCGTTTTTTTCAGCGAGGGCCCGGTTGAGGGTGTAGTAGCGGTTCTGGGGATAGCGCATCGAATATACGCTCGACTGCATCGGCAGCATGCCGGCATTGACGAGGAGCTGGCAGTCAATTGATCGTCCGGCGGCGACTTGAGTCAGCACGTTGGGCGCATAGAGAGTGGATGCGGTGTCGGCGATGAGAGAGTCGAGCACGGGTGTAATCTCCACTCCGTCGACCTTGCGGTCGATAACCCAGCTTTCGAGCGATTCACACAGTATAATCACCAGGTTGTCGCGGACGGCGATGGAGTCGGTGAGCGCGCGGTGGGGACGGTATTTCTCTTTTTGCTCCATCCATGAGTCGATGCGCGCGCGTCCAGCTTCGTCGAGCGCGCGTGAATTGCCGCTCAGGATATCGTACATTACCGAGCCGCCGACGGTATATATCGGAGTGGTGCATGTGGTGTAGTAGCATGACTCCTGCAGGCGCGAATAGTGGGCACGGAATCCGCCGCGGCACAAGGCTGCTATTGCTGAGAGGAGCGCTGCAATTGCGAGGCCGACAAGGTAGCGCAGTGTAGACCGTGGGGGGAAGCGTCGCGGCATGCGGCGTCCGATTATCCAGGCCGCAACTGTGGTAAGCGGAATCAGTATGTCGAGCCATCGCATCGAGTCGACCACGCTTGCGGTGAAGTCGGAGAGATTTCCGGCGAGGAGATAGCTGTCGAGGGGTATAGCCGTGAAATATGTGCGGCAATACATCAGATTGGCCACGAGCACACCGTCGGCCAGAAACAGTACAGTCACGGCTATCCAGAACCGGCGCGACACCACATAGGGGAGCACGAGCAGGAGCGCTCCGAGCAGGGCGTTGAGGTATAGGCCTATGTCGGACATGGCGCGGAATGTGGTGCCTGTGCACCACACTACGTCGAACAGGATGAGCTTGAGGAACGCGGCGATAACGAGCACAGACAGGCGTCCGCGCCACATGTCGGCCGGAAACAGCCGTGACAGGATTGATTTCATCATTTCTTGGGGTCGAGATGCAGATAGGCGTGGACACAGCCTACAAACAGAGCTCCGCCCAGAATATTGCCGAGAGTAACGGGGATGAGGTTGTCGACAATCATCTGAGAGACGGTGATTCCGGCTCCTTCAAGCATTGCCGCGGGTATGAAGAACATGTTGGCGATAGAGTGCTCGTAGCCGAGGACTACAAAAGCCATTACCGGGAGCCAGCATCCGAACATCTTCGCGCCGGAGCTTTTGGCGGACAGGGCGAGCCATATGGCAAGGCATACGCACCAGTTGGCACCTATGCCTCGTAGGAATGCGGTGAGCCAGGGGAGCGATACTTTGGCCTGCGCCACAGCGATTATGGATGAATGGTAGGGCTCGGGGCTTAGCAGTCCGGTAAGGTATACGAGCATATACACGAAAAGGAGAGCGCCGACAAAGTTGCCGAGATAGACGAGTGTCCAGTTTACAATTATGTCCCACGCCGAGCAGCGCTTCATGAGCCATGAGGGCATGAGCATGGCGTTGTTGCCTGTAAACAGTTCGGCACCGAGCACTACCACGAGTATGAGTCCTATGGGGAACGCGGCACCGCTCAGCAACTTCTGCATGGCGGGGTTTGCGGCTGTGATTTCGGGGAATCCGAATCCGAGAATCACTGATAGCACTCCTCCGAAAGCGATATATACGCCGGCGAGTATGGTAAGGAGAGCGAAGCGGGCGTAAGTGCCGTTGCGGCCTGAGCTGAGGTCGGCCTTGGCCGCGCCGATGCCCGCTACTTTGTCGATAACTTCTTTAGGTGTATGTGTAGCCATTTAAACGATTGACGGTTAAAGATCTTCGAGCATTCGTTTCAGCACCACCTGGGCGGAAATTTCGCGGTTGGCGGCTTCGGGGATTACAAGTGAGCGCGGCCCTTCGATGACGTCGTCGCTTACAATCATGTTGCGGCGAACGGGGAGACAATGCATGAAGAATGCGTTGTTGGTCAGTGCCATCTTCTCAGCTGTTACAGTCCATGAACGGTCGGTTGACAGGACTTTTCCATAGTCGGGGTCGGCGAATGCGCTCCAGTTTTTGGCATATACGAAGTCGGCTCCGGCGAGAGCCTTGTCCTGGTCGTATTCCACTCTGGCGTTGCCAACAAATCTCGGGTCGAGCTCGTAGCCTCGCGGATGGGTTATCACGAAATCGTAGTCGGTGGCGTTCATCCATTCGGCAAACGAGTTGGGCACAGCCTGCGGGAGTGCTTTGGGGTGAGGCGCCCAGGTCATTACTACTTTGGGGCGGTCGACGGTCTTATGCTCTTCGATTGTGATGAGGTCGGCAAACGACTGGAGGGGGTGGCGTGTCGCGGCCTCCATTGAGAATACCGGGCGCCCCGAGTAGCGTATGAACTGGTTGATGACTTTCTCCTGATAGTCATCTTCTTTCGACTCGAATCGGGCGAACGAGCGAACACCGATTATATCGCAGTAGCATCCCATCACAGGGATTGCCTCAAGCAGGTGTTCCGGCTTGTCGCCGTCCATGATGACTCCGCGTTCGGTCTCGAGTTTCCATGCGCCCTGGTTGACGTCGAGCACGATTACATTCATGCCGAGATTGAGGGCCGCTTTCTGGGTGGAGAGACGCGTGCGGAGCGATGAGTTGAAGAAAATCATCATCAGCGTGCGGTTCTCACCGAGATGTTTGTAGGCAAAGCGGTTGGCTTTTACTTCGAGGGCCTCGGCCACAGCGCGGTCAAGAGGACCTATATCTGATACTGAAATGAAATTGCGCATAGTTTCTGCTTTTTGGGTTATTCTTCTGATATTCAACAATGGAAGCCTGGTGGAGTGTCCGCGGGATGAATGACTGTGACGTCATTGACCTTTCGTAAGGACGGTCTGTATGGCTTCATTATGCAAAGATACGAAAAAAGCCGGTAACGCGGTGAAGTCAAGATGATTTCTCGTGATGGAGCGGATGGGATATATGCAAAAAGCAGACGCACCTTTTGATGGGCGCGCCTGCGGGTTTAAAAAATGGTAGTAGATGATATTTTAACCAGTTTCTTTATTCTTCAGACTGCGACTCGGCATATGCCTTGAGGAGTTTTTCCTGAACATCGGAGGGCACGAGCTCATAGGAGCTGAACTTCATGGTAAATGAAGAGCGTCCACCTGTGATAGAGCTAAGTGCGGTAGAGTATGATGACATCTCTTTGAGGGGCACACGAGCGGAGATTTTCTCGAATCCGTTTTCGCTGGCCATACCCATGATTATGGCACGGCGTCCCTGAAGGTCGCTCATCACGTCGCCCATGACATCTGCTGGAACGAATACGTCGACATCGTATACCGGTTCAAGAATCTTGGGATTGGCGTTGCGGAAAGCCTCGGAGAATGCGTTGCGTCCGGCCAGTCGGAATGATATTTCGTTGGAGTCAACGGGGTGCATCTTGCCGTCGTAGATGCATACGCGCACATCGCGGGCGTAGCTGCCTGTGAGCGGGCCCTGTTCCATGCGGTCCATGAGTCCCTTTACGATTGCGGGGATAAAGCGTGCGTCGATGGCTCCGCCGACGATACAATTGCACACCACCAGCTTGCCGCCCCATTCGAGGGGTATCTCCTGAGTGTCGCGCACGTTCATCTTAAACTCCTGGTTGCCGAACTTGTAGGTGTCGGGCGCTGGCATTCCTTCGGTGTAGGGCTCGATAATCAGGTGAACCTCGCCGAACTGTCCGGCGCCACCCGACTGTTTCTTGTGACGGTAGTCGGCACGTGCGGCCTTCGTGATAGTCTCGCGATACGGTATGCGCGGCTCTTCGAATATGATGGGGAGCTTGTCGTTGTTTTCGACGCGCCATTTGAGTGTGCGCAGGTGGAATTCACCCTGGCCCGAGAGTATGGTCTGCTTGAGCTCTTTTGACTGCTGCACTTCCCATGTCGGGTCTTCTTCATGCATGCGGGTGAGGATTTCCGAGAGTTTCTCGGCGTCGGCCTCGGTGACGGGTCGTACGGCGCGCTGATATTTGGGCGCGGGATACTTTATGAAGTCGAAACGGTACTCACAACCCTTTTCGTCAAGGGTGTTTCCGGTGCGGGCGTCTTTCAGTTTTACGGTGGCGCCGATATCTCCGGCACAAAGTTTGTCGACGGGAGTCTTAATCTGGCCGCATACGCAGAACACCTGTGCGATGCGTTCTTTTGAGCCGCGGTCAACGTTGGTGAGGTCGACACCCGGGGTGAGTGTGCCGCTCATTACCTTGAAGTAGCTGACTTCGCCGATATGTGGCTCGATGGTGGTCTTGAACATGAACAGGGAGAGGGGACCGTCGGAGTCGGGTTTTACCTCTTCGCCTTCGGTGTCGACCGGCGCGGGCATATCCTCAACAAAGGGCACTACGTTGCCGAGGAATTCCATCATACGGCGTACGCCCATGTCCTTGAGGGCGCTTACGCAGAATACGGGGAAGATTGAGCGGTCGACGAGGCCTTTGCGGATGCCTTCGCGCATCTCGTCCTCGGTGAGGTGGCCCTGATCGAAGAATTTTTCCATCAGGGTCTCGTCGTTTTCGGCGGCAGCCTCGACGAGTTTCTGGTGCAGCTCCCGGGCGCGATCGTGTTCTTCGGCCGGTATTTCCTCAATAGTGGGAACTCCGCCGTCGGGGCCCCAGGAGTATTTTTTCATTAGTAGCACGTCAATCATGGCGTTGAAGCCCGGGCCGACGTTGATGGGGTATTGTATAGGTGTTACTTTTGGGCCGAAGATTTCGGTCATCTGCTCGATTACATTGTCGTAATCGGCTTTTTCGCCGTCGAGCTGGTTGAGGGCGAATATAACCGGCTTTTTCAGGGAAGCCGTGGTGCGGAAAATATTCTGGGTGCCTACTTCCACGCCATACTGCGCGTCGATGAGGATGACGCCGGTATCTGTTACGTTAAGGGCTGTGATGGCGTTTCCTACGAAGTCGTCGGCGCCCGGACAGTCGATTACATTGAGTTTCTTGCCAAGGAATTCGGCGTAAAAAATGGTAGAGAATACTGAGTAGCCATACTCTTTCTCCACCGGGAAATAGTCGCTGACGGTGTTGCCTGACTCGACATTGCCGCGACGTTTTATAACTCCACACTCGTAAAGCATCGCTTCGGCGAGTGTGGTTTTACCGGAGCCTTTGCTACCAAGCAAGGCTATGTTTTTGATTTCGCTTGTCTTGTAAACCTTCATGTTATTAGAAGTTTATAGTGAGAAAAAGTAGTCTGTTGCCGTGGCGTGAGCGCCTGTGGGTGTCATGCCGAGTGGCAACGGTTGGCAAATTACAGAAAATATTTGAGAAACGCGTCATGGAGCAATATGTTACAAAACATAGCTAAACAGCCAATTGCTCCAGGCGTCGGGATAACGCGCGAAAATATACAGGCATCGCGTTGTGTGAAATATTGTAAACTGAGAAAATTTTAGTAAGTTTGCAATCACAATTTCCTTTTGTATTTTAATTATGAAAGGGATTATATCTTAAATATTTTAAACATGCTCTAAGGAGTTTGAGGAAGAGAATACCCCGGGTATTATGTATCGGAGGTATTATGCTATACCTATGTGGTATAGCCTCACTGTTGAAAATAATGATTGGATTGGAGAATATTCGTTTTCCATTCCCGAGGCATTGATTAAGCATAAAATGGAGCTATGAGAGATGATAGATTCGAATATTTCCTTAATGCGGTGCATTACTGTATTTGGCTTCATGAGATATGGATTGGCAATTTTATTCATAAACTGGTCTTTGGCAGTATACGTCTTTTTGCCAAGTATATGTGTTCAAGGAATTGTCAGGAGAGACTTTATGCTTATATGGCAATGCGTGAACAGCAAATATATGAGTTTAAGCATGATAAAAAGAACGGGGTTTATATAGGGTTGTCGAAGTATGAGTTCGGCTACGTTTATTCGTGTTATCCGTGTTTCCTGTCATTCCTCATGTTTGGGTTGATACTTAAAATCAATGGAGATATTACTCCAATCGTAATGATTGGCACTCTTGCTGGGCCAATTGGTTTGGGATATATTCCGGTCTATAAAGCAGTCTTTTCAAATAATCGCTACCTTGAATATTTCAAGGAATTTGAGAAAGAGAATAGGGCTTGGCATCGTAAATGGGCGAGAATCACCACTGCGTTCTGTATTGGGGGAGTCCTGATTTCTTTATTGTCTATAGCTGCTGCATGGGCTATTCTATTGTGGTAACCGGTCATGTATGATATGATAGATAACAATCGATTTGCATATTTTCTGAATGTAATGCATTATTGCATTTGGCGAGGAGATATAAGGGTAGGACATGTGCTTTATAAAGTGATAGGAGGATTCCTGTTGGTTTTTGCCACGCTATTTCTTACCAAGAAGTATAAAGGACGTCTGTGTGCCCATTTGGCAAATCATGAGAAGGAAACACATGATTATTTTTATAATAAGAAAAGTGGTTTTCATATAAGATGGGCACATCATAGATTTGGTATGTTTTATTTATGTTATTCAGTTTTTCTGTCATTTCTGATTGCAGGCATCCTGCTTAGAAATTTTGTGGCAGTCATTAATCCGACGTTATTTATTCAATGATTCGGTAAAATTTGAGGTTGTTCAGCCTTGGCTAAGCCGCTAACT